>Ga0306864_1000427_pt1 | contig 19740 bp, 13 predicted proteins | sample AntRauTorckE5430_FD_190448 | JGI IMG/M metagenome (GOLD analysis project Ga0306864, IMG submission 190448) | Saline lake microbial communities from Rauer Islands, Antarctica - Metagenome Torckler E5 #430 (v2) (version 2) | ecosystem: Environmental > Aquatic > Non-marine Saline and Alkaline >...
ATATTGATGTGGCGAGGGTTCCAACCTTCGTAGGGTGAGTCATAGTCCTGTTTGTGTGAGAACTACAAGATAACTACTCACCCGATTTTAGCTACTTTTTGACCCAATCTGCAACGGACCATTGCTAGTAAAAACAATATGCAAAAGACATCCAACTTCACCATCTTCCTTGCTACTGTAGTATCATTGGGGGGATTTCTTTTCGGCTTTGATGCTGGCATCATCTCCGGCGTGATGAATTTTGCTGGCCCCTTTTTTGACTTGACGGATGGGCAGGAGGGGTCTATTGTAGCTGCGCCGACGCTGGCGGCGATGTTTGCCATGTTGGTTGCTGGCAGACTAAGTGACGTTGTCGGCCGGAGAATACTGCTGATTATAGTGGCCTTTCTCTACGCCCTGTCGGCTATTTGGTCGGCCTATGCCGGTGGTTATGAAGCCCTGTACGCGGCCCGGCTGGTTGGCGGAATTGCCTTCGGGGCAGCCCTGGTTATTGCCCCCACCTTCATTGCGGAAATATCTTCGGCGGAACGACGGGGTTCTCTCGTCTCCATCCAGCAACTCAATATCGTATTGGGTTTCTTTGCCGCATTTCTTTGCAACGCCTACCTCAACGGCCTGAACAACGATGGTGCCTACGGACTGACGGATAACACCGTCTGGCGTTGGATGCTCGGGCTTGAATTCTTCCCCGCGATACTCTACTTTATCTTACTATTCTTTGTTCCACGGAGCCCCCGCTGGCTATTCCTTAAAGGCAAGAACGCAGAGGGAGAGAAGGTACTCGTAAAGCTTCACGGTAAGGAGGTCGCCCGCAGGGAAGCCGCAGAGATAATCGCCAGTATGGCCGAAGACGCAGACAAGGAAACCAAAACCAGCATCTGGGAACTCTTTGCTCCAAAACTGCGCTTCCTTCTCTGGGTCGGTATCGCTATTGGAATTCTGCAGCAGGTGACGGGTATTAACGCCATCTATTTTTATGCCACCTCAATCTTCAAGCAAACGGGCATTGGTACTGACGCTGCCTTTACCTCCGGCGTCTGGCTGAGTCTGACGTCGGTGATCTTTACCATCGTTGCAATTTTTCTTATTGATCGGGTCGGACGCCGTAAACTATTACTGACCGGCATAGGGGGCATCGCCATCACTATGTTGTTGTGTGCTTATAGTTTTAAGCAGGCCACTTATACCCTCAATGCTACCGATGTAACGGAACTCACCGACTTGGATGCTACCGCCCTTGAGCCGCTGACGGGTAAGGTTTTTGACAACGATATAGACTTCAAGGAGGCGGTAAAAGCTGCCGTTGGTGAGCAAGCTTATAAGAAGTATGAAGGTGATATTCTGGAACGGGCCACCACCATGAACGCGCTGCTGGTAATGATTGGCATCCTTGGATTTGTGGCCTGCTTTGCCTTTTCACTGGGTCCCGTGATGTGGGTGATGCTCTCCGAAATGTACCCTAACGCTTACCGGGGGCTGGCCATTGGCTTCATCGGCTTCATCAACGGTTTTGCCAGTTGGGGTGTCTCCCGGTTTTTCCCGTGGGAGTTGTCTAACCTGGGCAGCAGCCTCACTTTCCTGATCTATGGCACCATTGCGACTCTGGGGTTTTTCCTCTTTTTAAGGGTGCTACCCGAAACTAAAGGAAAGACACTTGAGGAAATCGAGCGGGAGTACGTGAAGTGATGTCTGGTCCATATAGAATCCCCTTCACAGCACCTGCGGCCGCGCCCTGAAAACCGTAGTTAATGGTAGATATTTTATAACTTAAGTTAAGTGCCTAAGTCCATTGCATACCTTTCATGTAGTATCTTGGACCTAGCCGAAAAATTTACCTATGATTGCCCCCAAGATTGTTCGTTTTAAGAAAATACTAGTCGCCAATCGCGGTGAAATAGCCACTCGTGTTTTTCGGGCAGCTAGTGAGTTGAAGATAAAAACGGTCGCGATCTACACCTACGAAGACAGGTACAGCCTTCACCGCTACAAAGCCGATGAGAGCTACCAAATAGGCCCGGATGACGAACCGCTACAGCCTTACATTGATATCCCAGCCATCATAAAACTGGCTAAGGAGCAAAAAGTAGACGCTATCCACCCAGGCTACGGTTTCTTATCGGAGAACGTAGATTTTGCTCGTGCGTGCCTCGCTGCAGGTATCGAATTTGTCGGCCCGGCTCCGGAAAGTATGGACCAACTCGGCGACAAAATAGCCGCAAAAAATCTGGCCCGCCGTGTCGGAGTTCCACTAATACAGGACAGCGATAAAGACATTTCCAACCCCAAAGTCGCCGTCGCCGAAGCCGCGAAAATCGGTTACCCCGTAATCATCAAAGCCGCCTCCGGAGGTGGAGGTCGGGGCATGCGCGTGGTCCGCGACGAAAAATCCCTGAAGATTGAAGTCGTCGAAGCCGCCAGCGAAGCCGAAAAGGCCTTCGGCGACGGAACCATCTTCCTCGAAAAATTTATCGAGAACCCTCGTCACATTGAGGTGCAGCTGCTGGGTGACCGCCACGGCAACCTGGTCCATCTTTACGAGCGCGACTGCTCGGTACAGCGCCGGTTCCAAAAAGTGGTGGAAGTCGCCCCAGCTCCGAACTTGAGCCAGACGGTTAAGGACAAACTGTACGAATACGCTCTAATGTTGGGCCGCGAGGTAGGCTACTACTGCGCTGGAACAGTTGAGTTTCTAGTGGATCAGGACGATTCCATCTACTTTATCGAGGTAAACCCCCGCATTCAGGTGGAGCACACCATTACCGAGGAAATCACCGGTATCGACTTGGTACGGACACAGTTCCTCGTCACGATGGGCTACCCGCTGAGCCACGAAACGATCTTTATCCGTGAGCAGTCCGATGTGGTGGCCAACGGCTTTGCCGTTCAGTGCCGCGTAACTACTGAGGACCCCAGTAACGACTTTAAGCCCGACTACGGAACGCTAATCGCCTACCGCTCCGCCTCCGGTATGGGCATCCGCCTGGATGCGGGTTCTGCTTTTCCCGGTGCTGTAATCTCGCCTTACTTCGACAGTCTTCTCGTAAAGGTGACCAGCTCCGGCCGGACGCTGGAAGGTGCCGCCGACCGCCTGCACCGGGCGCTGCGGGAATTCCGGGTGCGGGGGGTAAAAACCAACGCTGGCTTCCTGCTCAATCTGCTGGAGAACGACGACTTCAAAAAGGGTAAAGCCACCGTCCGCTTCATTCCCGACCATCCGGAATTGATGGTTCCGAAAGGTTTCCGTGACCGGGGCACCCGCTTGCTTTCCTACCTCGCTGAAACGGTTGTGAACGGTAACGCCGACGTGAAAAATTATGACCCGAAACGGAGCTTCCTGAAGCCCGTCGTCCCCGCCTTTGACAGATTTGCGGAGGTGCCCAGCGGTAGTCGTAACCGCCTCCAAGAGCTGGGTCGTGACGGCTTCGTGAAATGGCTGAAAGAAGAAAAGAAAATTCAGTACACTGACACCACCTTTCGCGATGGACACCAAAGTTTGCTCGCTACGCGGATGCGTCTCGTTGATATGCTTAATGTGAGCCGCAGTTACGCGGTCAACCAACCGCATGATGTCTTCAGCATGGAAGTCTGGGGCGGTGCTACTTTCGACGTAGCTATGCGCTTCCTGAAAGCTGACCCTTGGCGTCGGCTACGGAAACTACGCACGGCAATGCCTAATACCATCTTCCAGATGCTGCTGCGCGGCAGTAATGCGGTAGGGTACAAAGCCTACCCGGACAACCTAATCGTGAAGTTTATCGAAGAGGCCGCCCGTGGGTTTGACATCGAGGACGAGGATGGTAAGGTTACCGGCCAGACTGGCGGCATCGATCTCTTCCGCATCTTCGACTCTCTGAACTGGGTAAAGAATATGGAGGTGAGTATCAACACCGTCCGCAACAACACCAATAGCCTGGCCGAGGCGTGTATCTGCTACTCCGGTGACATCATGGACCCGAAGAAGACCAAATTTACGCTTGACTACTACACTAAACTGGCCAAACAACTGGAAGGTGCGGGTGCCCACATCCTTTGCATAAAAGACATGGCTGGTTTGTTGAAACCGCTGGCCGCAACGGAGTTGATCCAGGCGCTGAAGGCGTCGGTGAACCTGCCGATCCACCTTCACACCCACGATACTTCTGGCATCCAGAGCGCGACTTACCTGCGGGCCATCGAAGCCGGTGTCGACGTGGTAGATGTGGCGATTAACTCGCTTTCCGGGCTTACCAGCCAGCCGGGCTACAACTCCATTGCGGCCATGATGCAGGGCCACGAACGGGAGAATCCGGTCAACCTGCCGCTGCTCAATAAGTACGCCGATTACTGGGAGACTGTCCGGACCTTTTACTATCCTTTTGAAACAGAACTGAGGGCTGGGACCGCCACAATTTACGATACGGAGATTCCGGGTGGCCAGTACTCTAACCTACGTCCGCAAGCCAGAGGCCTTGGTTTGGAAGACCAGTTCCCGACCATTCGTAAAAACTACTCCGCTGCTAACGACCTCTTTGGTAACCTGGTGAAGGTGACGCCTTCGAGCAAGGTGGTTGGCGATATGGCGATGTTCATGACCAGTAATGACCTTACGGTGGAAGATGTCTTGCGTCGGGGAGCGAAGCTTGACTTCCCCGATAGTGTGAAGAACCTGATGCGTGGCGACCTCGGCCAGATTGAAGGCGGCTTTAATGCTGAAGTCCAGAAGCTCGTCTTGAAAGATGAAAAGCCCTACACTGACCGGCCGAACGCCCATCTTGCCCCCATCAACTGGGACGATGCTCGCAAAGAATACACCGAACAGTTTGGCGCTCAACCTGCGGACGATAAGCAGCTGCTGAGCTACCTCTTATACCCCAAAGTGTACGCGGACTATTTCGCCCACGATGAGGCTTACGGCCAGGTCGCTAACCTACCGTCGAACGCTTTCTTCTACGGCCTGAAGCCTAACGAAGAGGTGCTCGTACGCCTTGGTGCAGGTAAGACGATTACCATTAAGTACCTCAACGTTACCGAGTCGGACGCGCAGGGTAACCGCCTGGTGTTCTTCAGCCTGAACGGGCAGACGCGCAGCGTTACGGTCCAGGACCGTAACTCGGGTAAAGAGGTCATACGCAACGTCAAAGCTGCCGGTCAAGGCCAGGTTGGTAGCCCGTTGATGGGGAACCTGAGCAAGATTCTCGTTAAGGTCGGAGATAGGGTGAAGTCCGGTGATCCGCTCTTCGTCATTGAAGCGATGAAGATGGAATCCACCATTACCAGCCCGGTTGATGGAGATGTGGTGGGCATTGCGCTCAAGGAGAAGACCCTGGTGGATACGGATGATTTGGTGGTTACCGTTGGGTAATGTTTTTCAGGCGCGGCCGCAGGTGCAAAGGAAGTTACGGACACCGCTCCTCGCTTTAGACCGTTACGTAAACAATAATTTCGAACATCTCGGCTACGCTCGATGACCGGCCTGATTACTTATGGCCAACACGCTTGTGCGCTATGGTAGACCTCGAATTGTCTGGTCGCCGAGCGCAGCCGAGGTGATTGTTTGTGTAGCGGTATACCCCTCGCGCTTAAGCGTTACCTTCGCACCCATGCAGAAACCTTTATCCGCCTATCTCTCCGAAAACCCGGTATTTAACTACGAGCTTACCATTAGAATAAATTCCAGAAATTACCTCGAACGTATCATCGCCTTCGAGCAAGCCTTTCTGGCCCTGGGGGAGGAATACGGCATGTTTGTCGCTGTTCCCTTTAAGCAGAACATCCACTTAAGCATGGCCCCGCTGCAGGAGAAGTACGCCAAGGAGCGTTTCCTGAGCATCGAACAGCGTAAGACCGAGCGCTTACGGCTACTGAACGTTGAAGAATCGAAGTACTTCCGCAACCGCGTTCGCTACCTGGGCCTGGATGTGCGTGAAGCTGAATTAGAAGAGGGAATTACCGTAGCGCCCGTCAACCACGATGATGAGCTGGAACACCTTGCTGCCGTCAAGATGATGGAGCTGACTCCCGGCCCAGGCCTTGAGTACGAAGAATTAATGGACGAATTTTACTGGGAAGAAGACCTGCGGGTACGGATTGAATCTTCCGCCAATATCTGGCTGGAAACGATTACTTCTGGTGGGGGCGATGAGCCGGAGGTTACCGTGGATAATCGGGCAGTTTCGGGGCGATTTTTACCGATATTTAACGCCTGGTTGGAGGAGTTACGTAAGCTAGTTAAGGCGGAGAAGGGTAGCTTGGTGGCTATTTAACTATTTGGTCGCCTTTAGGCTGTTGTTCTTCAGCCTGAAGAACAACAGCTTTAAAGCTGCCGAACAGTTGGGTTTCGGGTAATCTTACGCACGTTCCAAAGCCGGCTTGCCAACGGTGACACCACTGTACCGGGCAATACCGAACAGGACCCCCGAAAAGATTGAGTTGGCCAGTAAGCTATTCACCAGGAATGGCAAGCCAGCCGCATAAGCAGCAAGCAGGCCGGCACCGGATTTAGGGTACATCGTACCAGAGGCCCAAACGCCGAAATTCGTAACTAGGAAGAAAACGAGTGTGGCCGAAACGGCAGCTCCGCCAACTTTCATCCACGAAAACTTCACGTTGCGCAGGAAACCCATGCCGAGTAGAACCATCAGGATGATTGCTCCGGTGGTCCAGTAATTGATGCCCCAGTGGAAGCCTTCGTAGTATTCTGCGTAGAGGGTGTTGTTGAGGGCCAGGTCGCTGAGGTAGAAGGCTAGGACTGGTACGATAACCGCGAGCCAGCGCTTAGGCAGGGCTGCAGCTCCGAACAAAGCCATGGCGCCTACGGGCACGAAATTGGGCCAGTGTGGCAGTAACCGGCTGGCAGCGGCTACGAGGATTAGGCCGATGACGAGGAGGAAGTTTTTTGGAGCGGTTGTTGTGGACATGTACGGTGGTTTTTCGAAGGGCAAAGATACGTTTCACTAGCTAGTGGATTGATTCAGAAGTTTCGTTACGCCCAAGCCTCAATCTCGTGGCCCTGGTTCAACTTTAAATTACGGCTATGCTCGTCAATTTAAAGTTGAACCAGCACCATGATCTCTTCGACTTAACACAACAAACTTCTGAATTAGTCCACTAGATGGGATACCCAGTAAATAGCGTTACTGGTAAGCGCCGGTATTTTGTACACTGACTAGGCGACAAAGTCAGGGTAACCGCAAGAAAACGAAGGACTACTTTACCCTGTGTTTTGCTCCGGAGAATAGACTTTTTTACCAGCGAGACCTATCGGTACAGGCCTATCGGCTATCTTCCCGGTCCGATAGCTCTGGCCGGAAGTAGTGTGCCGCCACCAGGTCATCGTTTTAGTTGATTATTGCAAAAACTCGAACAGTAGTGAAAAACCAAACTCCCACCCGGGCTTCGTACGCCCTTTTGTCGTTGCCCGCCACCGCGATGGGCTATGCGCTTTGCGTTCAGATCGCCGCCCTTAGCTGGATACTGAACACCAAATATGGACTTAACCTTGAAGAAATTGGATACGTCTGGCTAGCCGGACCGGTAGCTGGTATTCTGGGGCAGGTAATTGTTGGAGCTTTATCCGATAACGTTTGGTTCATGGGCGGGCGGCGGCGACCGTTCATCGTGATCGGTGGTGTAATTGCCGCACTGATGATCTTGGCGCTGCCTAACCTGGGCGTGATCGGTACTGCGCTGGGCGTAGAGAGTATCATTGGGGTCGCTATCGTAGTGGCGCTTACCCTCGACCTGGCGATCAACGTAAGCTTCAACCCGGCCCGTTCCATCATCGCCGACGTAACACCGGTGGGAGATGCGCGGACGAAGGGCTACACCTGGATGCAGACCATCTCCGGTTTCTTCGGCGTACTTGCCTACCTGATTGGTGCTTTCGTGAGTAACTACTTTCTAATCTACACGGGTGCAATTATCGTCTTCTTATTTTCCGTATTCCCGACCTTTTTTATCACCGAGTCACGCGAACTTGATGAGGAGAGCCTGGATGATGGCGTCGCCACTGCTGCGGATATTGGAATGGACGCTATCGATGCGCACGCTGCGGACAAGGCTGTTCCAATTGGCAGAACCAACTGGCCGGTCTTCCTGAAAATCTGCCTAGCCCATTCCTTTACCTGGGTTGGTGTGCAGACGATGTTTATCTACACCTTCGGCTACATCAAGGAGGTGATTATGGGTTACGACTCTAATGCTGCGCTAACCGATGTACAGAACAACGATATTGGCTTTACCATCGGTATTGCTTTTGCCATCCTGAATACCGTTGGCTTCTTGTTGCCAGCGCTGGTGCTGGAGCCGATTGCCGAGAAGATTGGTCGGGTAAGAACACATACCCTGGCAATCGCTGTGAGTGCCGTTGGCTTTTTACTCATTGTGTACATGGGCCAGACGGTCACTTCCTTCTTCGTGCTGATGGCCGTAGTTGGCGTCGGTTGGGCGGCGATTGTGAGTCTGCCTTTCGCCATCATGTCTGAAGTGGTGGACCAGCGGAAGATGGGGCTCATGATGGGTCTGTTTAACCTTTCCGTGGTACTTCCTCAGATTGTTGCCTCTAACCTCGGCGGCTACATCGAGCATGCGGTGGATAAGTCTTTGATCTTTTGGATTTCTGCAGGCACGCTGGGGGTTTCTGCTTTGCTTTGGCTGCTGGTGAAGGAGACGGCCTCTACTGAGTCACTCCGTGATTCGCCAACTCAATAACTCACTACTATCCTTTTGATAACATCCCCAGCCCTGAGTAAATAAACCCCAGCCTTCAGCCCCTGGAGCGAAACCCGCCCATCATTGCTCTTCAACGGGCCTCGCACCTGCGTGCCCGCCAAAGTCTCAATACTGTAAATGACATCGGTCTCTGTAGGGTGACGGACGTTAAGCCAGCCACTGGCCGGATTTGGGAAAATCGTGAAGGCCTCCGTATTGATGTCGACCTGCTGAATGGAGGAAAAGGTGAACGTGCCATCGAGGTCTACCTGGCGGATACGGTAGTAAGCTGTGCCGGAAAGCGGCGCTTCATCGTAAGCAAAGTAGGCCAGATTGCCCGGGCGGCCATCGGCGGCGCTGCGGACAATTGATGCCCAGTTGACGAGGTGCTTACTACGCTCTACTAGGAAATGACTAGTGCCCTCTTCCTGGCTGGTCGACCAGTTAAGACGCACCCGTTTATCTCTCTCGGAAGTGGCGGAGAAGGATTGCCATTCGAGGGGCAGAGCAGCGGTAATTTCTCCTTCGTTAATACTCAGCGTCTGGTTGGCCATCACATCATACAGCGTCTCTACCAGCCCCATTGGCCAGCGGATGACTACGCTGTCGATCACTGTTCTTTCGCCCAGGCCGAAGTGGTTGGTGAGGGAATTCATGATGCCGTAGCTTTCTCCGGAGCGCAGTTCACGGGTCTGGACACCCCAGGCCTGGTCGTAGGCCATAATTCGTGCACCAACGGCGTCGGGGTTAGAGTTTACGCCTTTGAGCTGGATTTTAAGGTGATTATTACCGGTGTTCTGGTTGAGCAACAGGATATCCGGTGCGCTACTATTGGGGTTGTTGAAGCCGGAGGCATAAGCGCCGTATATGTCAACGTAGCCGTCGTTATTAAGGTCGCCGGTAGCGGCACTCTGGATGGGCCAGTCGGCGGTATTGGTTGTGATTTGTGCTGCGGTTCGGAGTGCCATACTTGTACCTTCGTTGTTGAGGTAGAGCTGCACGGGGATGCCATCGCGGTGGGTGAGCAGTAGGTCGATGTAGCCGTCGTTGTCGAAGTCTTCGAAGTTGCACTGGATGCCGTAAGGCCCGAAAGCGAGGGAGTTGTTGATGCCCATGGCCGCGGTGACGTCGGTAAATACGCCGTTGCCGTCGTTTTTCAGGAGCATGCTCGATTTATCGTGGTTAACGATGAAGCAGTCGAGGTCGCCATCGTTGTCGATGTCGGCAAAGTCGGAGGCCCAACTTTGGGCCAGGGGTAGTAGGCCAATGGCTCCGGCTACGTCGGTGAAGTTGCCGTTGCCGTCATTTTGCCACATCTGGTTTAGGCGGCGACCGTCTCTCTCCTGAGAAACGCCGAGGCGGCATTTGCTGAGGTACATGTCGATGTCGCCGTCGTTGTCGTAGTCCGTCCAGATAGAGGCGTAGTTGCCGGAATCATCCGAGGGGACGGTGGAGACGGGGTTGATAATTCTGGCGTCGTAGGTGAGTGCTCCGTAGCTGTCAATGTGGTAGGCTTTGGAGAGTACGTTGTCGTCGCAGGCGAAGTACTCTAACTTTGCGCCGCCAGTGATGGGCGCGAAGTTGGACCCCTGGAGGAGTGTTATATTTGGAGCAGCGGCATTTGAAGTGAAACCGTAAATCCCATCCGTGTTGGACGCTTTGAGTAGCTGGGTATTATTGTACCCGCCAAGGCCGATATCCCGCAGGCCGTCGCCGTCTACATCCGCCACAGCGAGACTCCAGATGTTGCCGTTGAGACTGGCCGGGTAAGTCCAACTGTTGAACGAGCCGCGGGCTAGCTGAAATTCGATCCGAAGCGTCGAGGCATCCTCGAAGCGGACGATATCATCCAGCCCGTCGCCGTCCATATCAACGACGGCCATGGCGACGCCTCCTGAAACCATGCCCGCGTCTGGCAACAAGGCCGACTGGTTGCTGAACATAGGTTGGGCGGTAAGTGAAACAGTGATGACCATGAAGGCGAAAAGGGCTGGAAGGCGGGTTGGCATAAGTGGGGGGGGGTAAAGCGGTTGTCGTGGCGAAAATACGTATAACTTAGATTGTTTTTTTTTGATGCTTGTGCTTGGGGGGACAGAGCACGTAAAACACAGTTCGATGATTGCTAGGGAGCCGGGTTGATAAACACATTGTGCCGATCAGTAAACTCATATTCGAACCTGCTCAACCTGTAACCCGTTACGGCACAAAGCTTCTCTATGGAAGAGACCAACATTTTTAAGCGCACTTTCGCTTTCGTTGAGGACGTCATCAACCAGTACATCGAGGATGACGCCTTAAATCTTGGCGCGGCCCTGGCTTACTATACGGTATTCAGCTTCGCGCCAATGTTGGTGGTAGCGACCTCTATCGCAGGTTATTTCTTTGGCGATAAAGCCATTAATGGTCGGTTGAATGACGAGCTCGGGGGGCTGTTGGGTCAGGACTCAGCGGACACGTTGTCTGAAATAATTAGCAATGCGTACGTATCTGGGGACACCGTTCTGGCCACCACGATTGGCGTCGGTACGCTCATTTTTGCGGCAACCGGTGTGTTCAGTAACCTGAAGTTCAGCCTCAACAAGATCTGGAATATCCAGCCGACGCCGAGCAATGGCGTCATCGCCTTCATATTTACCCGCCTACTTAGTTTCAGCTTTGTGGTCGGCCTCGGCTTTGTGCTCATGATTACTCTGGTGCTGAACGCGCTGGTCATCGGTTTCATGGACCAATTGGGTGTCTACGTTCCGGCCTTCGGTCCGGCTATAATTACTTTTAGCAGTTGGGTCGTTTCTACCATGGTGACCACCTTTATTTTCGTGCTGTTGTTTCGTTATTTGCCCGACGCCAGAGCGCGGTGGAGAGATTTGTGGGCGGGAGCTGTCTTCACGGCTTTACTCTTTGGGCTTGGCCGTTTTCTGATCGGATTCTACATCGGTAACAGCGATTTTTCCAGCACTTACGGTGCGGCGGGTGCGTTGATAACTTTACTTGTATGGACCTATTACAACAGCCAGATCCTATTTCTTGGGGCCGAGTTCACGCAAGTATGGGCGCAGTGGAAAGGAAAACCGATCGTACCGACTGAGGATGCCGTTAAGGTGCGTCGGGAAATGGTTAAAGTCGACGGTAATACGGTGCGACCACAGCCTGGGGGGGCGTTAAAAGCCGATGAAGAAGGGTTAGGCGGCGCGGACGCGGGTGCATAGTGGGGTTTTAAAAGAAAGCCCCACGATGCCTACCGGCACTCGATCAACTTATCGTTAGGAGAGGTACCCCTCCGGGGCAGTTGATGAAGCAATTAACTTCCGAAGCCATTCAGAACCTAAAAAATTGCTTTGGCCTCAAAAATAATCTCTTCCTTAGCATGCGGGTGTAGGAAGCTGATCCACTCTGCATGCAGGTGCAGCCGGTCAGCCGGCTGGCCGTAAAGGTCGTCGCCAACGATCGGGGTGTTGAGGCCGTGGGGGTGGGCGCAATGAACGCGCAGTTGATGCGTCCGGCCGGTAACCGGCCAGAGGTGGACGCGGGTACGGCCGTTTTCTCTACCAACCACCTTCCAGTGCGTCCGGGAAGCTTTGCCGTGTTCGTGACAGACGATCTGGCGGGGCCGGTCTTCGATGTCGCCGCGTAAGGGGAGGTCGATAATGCCTTCGTCTCCGGAAACTTCGCCTTCCAGGAGGGCGACATAGCGTTTTTTTACCGATCGCTTAAAGAACTGGTGTTGGAGTAGTTTGTGGGTATCCTTTGTTTTGGAGAGTAGCAGTAGGCCGGAGGTGCTCATGTCGAGCCGGTGGACGATTAGGGGGCCGGTCGCCTCAGGATACTGTTGTTTGATCCGCAGCCAGACCGAGTCTTCTATGTTGCGGCCGGGGACGGAGAGGAACTCGTGGGGCTTGTTAACCACCAGGAGGTAGTCGTCTTCGAAAATGATGGGTAAGTTCTTGCCCGCTGCTGGGTTTTCGAGCATTGGGTTGGGGTCTACCTCCAGCCCGACGAGCATGTGGCCGAGGATGGGCTCGCACTTGCCACGGCAGGCAGGGTAGTAGTGGCCGTGTTTTCTGATTTTGGAGCGGGGAGACTGGCCCCACCAGAATTCGGCCAAGGCCACGGGCTTATAATCGTGGCGGTAGGCGAACTGTAGTAGCTTGGGGGCGGCACACTCTCCGGCTCCGGCGGGTGGGGTTTTGAAGATGGTGTCTTTGAAGATGTCGGTCAGGTCGCGCACGTCGCCGTTGGCGTCCAGGAAGCGGTATTCGGCGAAGATGCGGTGCTGGAGGTCGTTAGACATTTTCTTGCGGAGCGCCTTTAGCCGGGCGGTCTCGTTGGTAAGGACTTCCAGTTCGTTGGTGGCGGTTTCGAGGCGTTTGTCCCAGGATTTGATGAGGTCTTTGAGGCCGAAGTGGCGGCCTACGGATTGGCGGGCGAGTTGTTCTTCCAGGGCGGAGACCTGTTCTTGAGACATTGTTTCCCGGGCAGCTTCGCGTTGGTGTTTCCTGTCCTGCTTTGCGGCTTTGAGGTCGGCTTTTTCCTTTGCTATTTCGTCCTTTGCTTGTACCTGCGTGCGCGCCAGGTTGTTCTTCGCCAGTGCCAGGTCAGGGGATTGCTCTAGTGCTTCGATTTGGGCGTTGACGGCGTTGACTTCCTTTTCTCCTTTTTTATAAAAACCCTCAGCTAGCAGTACGTCATAGACCGGCGGGACGAAGCCAGGAAGGTGGTTGGAATCGGCAAGCTTGCCGGAATAGGCGGCGATGTAACCGAGTTCGCCGGCCCCGTTCTCCACTACGAGTACGCCGAACATCTTGCCCTTCGCCCCAACATTTGCTTCATTGCCGTGGCCGAAATCGTGCTGCCAGTCGTTTTGGACTTGCAGGTGATTTTGAAGGTCAGCAACCGCCTTTAACGCGAGCGGATGCGGGGTGTAATGAAACGGAAACGTGAAGCGGTCGGGCAGGGGGGCGGCCGCGGGTGCAGGGAAGGGATGAAGGAATGTGTCGAACGTTACAGTCATTGAGGCGCGAAGGTCGCTAATTTCTTTATCATAGCCTAGGTCTGTCCGAATTGCTGGGAACGCGAGGAGTTTTACGGGGCGGTAAAGAACCACGGCGTCGATTATTAGGCTGGTGAAGCCGGAACAGTTGTTTCGCGTTTCCGGTAGAACGAGAATAAATTTGCGCGTCCGGTTAATTAGGTCTACATTTGTAGAACAAAATCTACAAACATAGACTATGCCGCTCTCGAACACCGAAGAACAACTGATGAAGTACCTCTGGGAACTGGAGCCTTGCTTCATGAAGGATTTGCTGGAAGCCTTGCCCGAGCCCAAGCCTGCGAAGACCACCGTTGCCACCCTGCTGAAGCGGATGACGGGGAAAGGTATGGTGGGGTTTACCCTGCGCGGCAATAGCCGGGAATACCGTTCGCTGGTGAGTAAGCAGGTTTACTTTGGCAAGCAAGTCAAGGGAATGATATCGGATTTTTTTGCTGATTCTCCCAGCGCCTTCGCTTCCCTTTTTACCGACGGGGCCGACCTGAGCCGGGAGCAGCTGGAGGAGCTTCAGCAAATGATTGATGACCAACTAAAGCATAAGAAATGATCTGGCTAAGCTATTTATTGAAAACGGTACTAATTCAACTGATCGCCTTCGTTGCTTACCGTCTGCTGTTGGATCGGGAGCCGCTTGGCCACTGGAAGCGAGCTTACTTGCTGGGGAGCCTTTTGCTTTCGCTTGTTATTCCACTGGTTGCTGTACCGGAGCTGTTTGTCCGGCCGATAAAGGTGCTGGCCGCTGATAATGGAGCCAACTTTCCTGTTGACGGGGTCTCTGGTATACCGGAGCTTCTTTCTTCTGTTGAAGTGTATTCCCTGAGCGACTTATTGTTGCCGCTGGTGGTAGGCCTTTACTTTCTGGGCGTTCTTGTTTACTTCTTTCGGATGCTGAAGGCCTTATGGTCGGTCAGGACCCGTCTTTCCCGGGCTGTTAGTACGGAGGAGGTTACTTCTGGTGTTCGGCTGGTTGGCCTGTCTGAACCGGTAGCGACCCATACCTTTCTGAACTATGTGTTTTTTCATGAACTGACTCCTCCGGTAAAGGAGGTGTTGGCGCACGAATTGGCGCACGCCCGGCAGTGGCATAGCCTGGACCGGCTGTTCATCGGCGCGCTGCGGGTGGTTTTTTGGTTCAATCCTCTGCTGCGCCATTACGAGCGGGCCATTCGGGTTAACCACGAGTTGCTTGCGGACCAGGCTGTATTACGCCAGGGGATCGACCGCACCTCTTACCAACAACAATTACTTAACGCACTGCGCCGTCCGGCTTCGCCAACGCTTAGCAGCGGTGTTGATTTTTACCTAACTAAAAAACGATTTCAAATGATGTATTTATCCGAAGCCAGAGGCCCGCGCGTCCTGGTGAAATTATTAACCGCAGGCTTTCTCTGGGTAGTTCTCTTGTTCAGTTTTGGGCAGGCTGGTTACGCCCAGACGGCCCCGCCGCCGCCGCCTACCGCTCAGAAGCCAACGTTTCAATGGAGAGAAGGTATCAAACAGTCCGTACCGACGGCGAAGCAGCTGGCCGCGTGGCGGGATAATGGGGACAACCGAATTCACGTGAATAATCGCTTAGTTAAGGCTTCCGTGTTGGAAGAATACGAGCGAACCGACGTCAGCCAGTACTACGTGCTTAAAGCCCCGGAAGGCTCCGCTAAAGACGGTCTACACGTTTACCTGTTTACCGAGAAAGCGTATCCCTGGCCCAACGTACCACCACCACCACCGCCGCTGCCTCCAGTGCCATCGGGACCACCTTCCAAAGTTCTTGCTGTACCCCAGGCTCCTCCGGTAGTCCCTGTCCCTCCCGTTGTGGCACCTCCCGCTCCGCCGGTGGCCCCTTTCCCTCCCGTTGTGGCACCTCCCGCCCCGCCGGCAGCATCGGACTTTCCTACGCGGATACCACCACCACCAATGGACTGGAACAAGTTCAAGGGGAAAATACCTTCCGCCGCGCAGCTGAAGGAATGGCAAGACAGCGAAAAATTTGGCGTCTGGATTGACCGAAACCTGATAGACAATGCAACTTTGGCTAATTATTCGCCTGAAAATTTTAGCAATTTCAAAGCGTTTAAGCTGATAAAAATATCGAGCAACTACGGTAAGTATCCTTACCAGGTGAACCTGATGACGAAGAAGCGTTTGGCGCGATTTCGGCGCCAGCAGAGGAATTAAATCGGCGTTCTTAAGGGATAGCCAGCCAGCCAGTTAATAGGTCGGAGAAGTCAGCGGGTTGTACTGAGGTACCGATGATCGGCCCTTCGGTCTTGCCCGCTGACTTACTGAGTTTGGCGCCATCGGTACCGGTGACGAGTGGGTGATGGACGAAGCTGATCCGTTCAAACAAATCGCCAAAGCCCATCCATTTTGATAGGACCGCCTGCGCCGCCGTACTTGGCAGCAGGTCCTGCCCACGACCTACGGTGTTAATGCTGAACAAGACATCATCCACTACGCATGCCGGTTGGTAAGCGGGACGGCCGTCTTTTCTGCGGACCGCGAAGTCGGGCATCGCCTGGTGCAGGTCGACGGTGAAACCCTCCCGTCGAACAAGGTCGGGGATGGTGATTGGTTCCAGGTCACGGGTATTGACTCGCCAGGCGACGTTTTCCGCGTCGAAGGAGACCTTACCCTGCAGGCAACTGTACTTGTGTTTTCCCGTAGCGAGTTCTTTGCGCGAGCAGGGGCAGGCGAAGAGGTGGCCGTTGCTCCGAAGCTTATCGAGCGCGGCGAAGTAGTCCTTCACCCGGTGTTCCTGGCTCCAGTTGGCGTGGAAGTTTTGGGGAGAAGTGGGTCCGTCTGTGAACGTGATGCCCAGGTACCCGATGACGCGGAAGATATCTTCGAGGTATTCTTCCCGGAAGCGGGCACGGTCGAGGTCATCAATGCGCAGCCAGATGCGGCCGGCTTCGCCCGCCAGTTTTGCGTTGAGGAGGAAGTTGGCGGCGTTGCCCCGGTGGAGGTAGCCGGAGGGGGTGGGCGCGAGCCTTACGGTTTTTGATTCTTGGTTTTTGATTCTTAACTTTTGATTTGAACGGGGCTAAGATAGTCGGAAACGGTTAAGGTACTGTACCCTGACTTGAAGAAGTTGGGGTACAGTACTTTACCCGTTGACCGTTCCGTAAACTTGGAGACACAAGACAAACGAAAGATCTATTTGCAAACGTTGTACGGACGTCTATCATCACCAACCGATTTTTTAGCTATGAACCGTTGTCTTTTAACCTTGCTTTTTTTAACTTTTCTTTGCACCTGCGCCAGCGCCCAACCTACTTACGGCAACATCAATAAAGGAGCCAGCGCAACACTCGGTCTTGAGGGCGCTGCGGTGCTGGATCAAATGATGGCCTATATCCCCGGCGTAGGCAGTAACAGCCGTGAGGAACTGCTGCGGCAGAACATCAAAAGCTACATGATGCCGATTCGTCAGGCAACAAACCCGCAAATGGAATGGGCCTACGCTCTGGCCGGCGCGGTGGAGTTTTACCAGAACCTGAATAGTAACTACAAAGACAACCTCAGCCCGGATTACCTGACGCTGAACCTGGCGGCGCAGGGCAAGCGCCCCTCGATTGAAGACGGGCTGCACTTTCTCGTTCAGCAGGGTACCGTTTCGGCCGCAATTGTGCCTTACGGCAGTACTACGATACCTACGGCGGTGTACTCTGTTCCTAAGTATACCATCACTAACTTTGGTTACCTGTTCCGTCCTGAAACCCGGCCCCGCAACCGCATTTTCGAAACCCGGAAGGCCCTCAGCCGTGGTAATCCGGTGATCGTGGAATTGAGTACGGACGATATCTTCGCAGCACTGAGGACTAATACCTATAGCACCGCTACGCCAACGGGTGAGACCCACTACCTAACGGTGGTTGGCTACGATGGTAGCTCCAATACCTTCGAGCTGCGTGGGATTCTCGGTCGCCGTTGGGCAGACGCGGGTTACGTGCAGATTAGTTATGATGACTTTGGACGGCTGGCTAAGACTGGGTTTGTTTTGATACCTAAACCGTAGGAGCTAGAAACTAGGAGCTAGAGAGCTAGGAACTAGCTCCTAGTTCTCTAGTTTCCTAATTCCTAATTCTCTAGCTTCCTAATTTCTAGTTTCCTAATTCCTAGTTCTCTAGCTTCCTAATTCCTAGTTCCTAGTTCCTATAACTTCTCGGCGAAGTCTTTAGCAACTCCAGCAATAATATCACAAGCCTCATGAAGCTGTGCTTCGTTGATGACGAGTGGCGGTGCGAAGCGGATGATGTTGCCGTGGGTAGGCTTAGCTAGCAAACCAGCTTCAGCCATTGCGACGCAGAAATTCCAGGCAGTTTTGCTGGTTTCGCTGTCGTTGATGATGATGGCGTTGAGGAGGCCTTTACCACGGACAAGTTTCAGTAGTTTCGGGTAAGTATCCACGAGGTGCTGCATACGGGCGCGGAAGACGTTGCCTAGGTGGCGGGCGTTTTGGGTCAGCTTTTCGTCGATGATTACTTCGAGGGCTTCGCGGGCTACGGCGCAGGCTACGGGGTTGCCACCGAAGGTGCTTCCGTGCTGGCCGGGGTGGATGACGTTCATCACTTCATTGTCGGCCAGTACTGCGGATACGGGGTAGGTGCCGCCGCTGAGGGCTTTGCCGAGGATGAGCATGTCGGGGCGGACGTAAGTCTCCGGCTGGCGTTCGCAATGTCTGGCGCAGGAGCAATCGCCGCAGATGCGCAGCAGGCCACCGGTGCGGCCGATGCCGGTTTGGATTTCGTCGGCGATGAAGAGGACGTTGTGCTTGGCACAGGCATCGCGGATGTCGGATATGTAGCCAGCAGGCGGGACGAAAACGCCGGCTTCACCCTGGATGGGCTCGACGAGGACGCCGGCGATGGTTGCCGGATCGTTGGCCAGTGCGGCGCGCATGGCGTCGGAGTCTCCGTAGGGGACGCTCTCGAAACCGGGGGTGTAGGGACCGAAATTACCCTTCGCGCCGGGGTCAGAACTGAAGGATATGATGGTGACGGTGCGGCCGTGGAAGTTTTGTCCGCAGACGATGATTCGCGCCTGATCGGTCGGGATGCCTTTCTTCTCGTAGCCCCACTTGCGGCAGATTTTTATGGCGGTCTCGACGGCTTCGGCGCCGGTGTTCATGGGCAGTACCTTGTCGAAGGTAAAGTAGTTGGTCAGGTACTTTTCGTATTCTCCTAGCTGGTCGTTGTGGAAGGCGCGGCTGGTGAGGGTGAGCTTGCGGCTCTGCTCTACCATCACGTCGATGATGCGCGGGTGGCAGTGGCCCTGGTTCACGGCGGAGTAGGCGCTCAGGAAATCGAAGTATTGCTTGCCTTCGACGTCCCAGACGAGGCAGCCTTTGCCTTCGCTCAGTACCACGGGTAGTGGGTGGTAGTTGTGGGCTCCGTGCTCGTCTTCGAGGGCGATGTGGTAGGCTGGAGAGGTGGTGGTATTGTTTTTGGTCATGATTGGCTTGGCTTTGGGGCGAAGATACATAGACTTTAGACGGGTATAGGGGCGCGGGCGCGGGTGCTGTGAAGGGTTTAAGGGGGTGCTTTCTACGCTCAACTTGCCAGTTGAATTCTTTTCGCCAATGCTCCGTAGGATGAATTGGTCGTGTTATAGGGGCGATGAAATCTGGAGAGTTGGTGGTTGTACTAGCGAAAAAGTTCGCCTGTCGAGTTGGGTGTACTCCGATGTAACCGAACTGGACGTGCGAACTTTTTCGCTTACGTGGGGCCTTACTTTTTTTTGATGAGGACGGGTTCGTCGTCTGAGCTAAGCTTATTTTAATTGAGCTAGTGGTCTGTTAACATTAAATATTGGGGTAATCTGCGATGCCTTTTGGTGCTGAATTTCGGGATAGTTCATTTAAGTGTGTCTGGGTTAACAATTCATTTTATGCTGTTTTGAAGTGCTTGGTCACCCGCTCACCGTACAACTTGATGAGTTCGCGCTGGATGGCCTTCCAGCCGTAAGCACGTTTGCGCCACGACTTCTCGTTGTGCATCAAACTTAGG
>Ga0306864_1000429_pt1 | contig 19704 bp, 21 predicted proteins | sample AntRauTorckE5430_FD_190448 | JGI IMG/M metagenome (GOLD analysis project Ga0306864, IMG submission 190448) | Saline lake microbial communities from Rauer Islands, Antarctica - Metagenome Torckler E5 #430 (v2) (version 2) | ecosystem: Environmental > Aquatic > Non-marine Saline and Alkaline >...
TCGATCTTCTTTCTTGATGTATGTGTACGATATCACAGGAGTCTTCTGAGGTTGTCAGATCACAAATTCTCATGATGTCGATGTCGATATCGTGGAGGAGGAAGGAAGGAGGAAGTACATAGTCGCTAGCTATTAGCCGTCGTCATCTACCGTCATTGCAATCCTCCACTTCAAGTAGTTATCCCCCCTATCATTAACCGTATCGGCAACGGTAGAGGTCTCAAATAATGATAACCTATCCCTCATAACATAATACATAATGATGTTATAACTTATAACGTATCAGAACGTATGGTAGGTATGTTGTGTGTTGTGTACTACTCGTACAATACTTGATCATTAATTTTTAATCAGCAAGGTGCAGCGTGTGTAGAGAGCGACCATTGACCCAAGATTGACCATCCATTATACAATATTTTCATTACCTTTAGGCTGTGCTGAAAGTTCTAAAGAAGATCCACCTTCATTCCTCTTATCCGAAGCAGGGGGACCGCCAAAGCTCCAAATATGTTTGAGAATAAAGTAATTCAATATACCGGTCCAGAGCAATGTTGTAATCCAAGCCTGATAATGTGTAAAATGCATGGCCTTCGTCATGATAATATTAAAAATTGTAGAAATGACCATGATGATAGAATATCCTCCGTACATTCTCATTAGACTCTTCCAGTATCCTCCAACATATGCTCCAAAGACGAGGTATCGGTGGAATGAATGACGAAAGACGATGCTTGATCCGAATCCCAGGATCCAACATGCGGATGGATCGGTGATATTGAGTGCGTGGAATAGGAAAAAGTCTATTCCGAGCTGTATGCAATCACAACAAACTATGGGAGAGGATCATGGATCATGGTCAGTATTTGCTTTTAAGATGAGTGCAGCCTTGACCCAATATAGTATCGACGCATTGGGAATAGAAAATGTCAAAAGGTAAAGAAGAGACGGGCACTAGTAGGTAGACTTACATCCGCTTATCATGTACCAGAAATACCTCAGAGGCTTAAAACCACAAAGTGTCACAACCTCACTAGCTGGCTTAGTACCATTCACGACCTTATCAATTCCCATCACAAGAGGTATTCTCCCAGAAGGCTGTAAGGTGCCATTAGACCAATCCTCGTTCGCAGAAACAGGAATGTAGGAAGACATTTTTTTGGAAAGATAGATGCCCTGGAGACGATCAACAATTTGATGTGTGATGTAGGATGAGTGACTGGTTATTCTCCGTTTCCTCATCTCTTCCTTATATTTTCCGACATTAGCTCTGAACGGATCATCGTGACTACTGTGTGTCGAATTGGACATTGATGATGTGTTGGTGCTGAAGAGTGGTTTGGTGAGTTCATCGATATCATTGCTTTGGTTCCAGTCATTGTCGTTGTTGACGGGAGAAATTCTCAGGGAACCTTGGGCGGTCTCGCTCGCTGTTGGAGGAGGTGAGTCAAGGGATATTGGGTTCTCGCGCCGTTGCATTATTACTGCGCTTTCTATAAATGCCCTTGGTACTGTATGTACTGTGTTTGTACTGTACGGTATGTATGTATGATATTATAATATAGTGTGCTATTGGCAATTGATGTAGGTATACTGAGTAGTGACACTAATAGTCGTTACTCGTTATGTCGTTAATAGTCGTTGTGTATTTTTAGGTATTTTTCTGTCCGAAAAGAAGGAAAACAGATGAAAAAGCAAAATAACGTTTCTCCTTCTCTCTTTCTCTTTTTGTTTGCATTCCAGCCCCCATCAAATATGCCACCCCACGATTGATTCTTACCAGCTGGTGATTACTAGTTTTAGCTTTTAGTTGTTCCTGGCGTTCGTTCATCAATTCTTCATAATTTCTCTGCTGTCTGCTCCCTTAATTAGGTATGTAACTGTAGCTAGCAAGGCACTGATGCACACCGCCAACTCACACCGATGCACATGCTGAGTCCTTCTGGCACTATTGCAAAACTAATTGCTGCCTGCAAACTGGTTGTGGTGCATTTATGAATGGTTTCACGGTGAAACGAGGGCTAGTGATTTCACTGTCTTGACATCCTGCATCCCTTTTCACTGGCTGTGAGACGGGTACATGGGATCGGGACTGACCTGCATCCTCACCATTTGTTAATTACCGTATTTGCCCCGCTCACACTCAATTTCCCAACTCCCTTCCTAATCAACAGGTCCCGTAGCAACCAGAGTTTTCTAAAAATGCAGATTTTCGTCAATACCCACTCCGGATCCGTCGCGTACGATGTTGAGGCTACCACCTCCATCGATACCCTCAAAGCCATGATTGAGAACAAGGAATTCATTCCTTCCCATCTCATTCGCCTCGTTAACGGAGCTAACTCCGTTGATGCAGGAACTCTCGCTGGAAACGGTGTAGAGGACGAGGCAACCATTGCCCTCATGCTTGATGTTGAGGCTGGTATGCGTAAGAAGTGGAAGAAGAAGCGTATGCGTCGTCTCCGCCGTAAGCGTAGAAAGATGCGTCAACGCGCTCGTTAATTTCTTCTAAAGAATGGCCATGAGGTGGTTGGAAGGTTACGTTTCTGGTTGGTGCAGAGTTATTTGGATTAACATTTAATGTCCTTCATCCCCTCTACTATTCTTTACTCGCGCCTTATTCATTGTCTGTTCATTTCTCAAAAAGATGTTTAATAATTACTTTGTTTCCGGAGCATGATAGATTGGACTCGGTTTCCTTCCTGGAACAATGGAATTCATCACAGTCCGTTGGATGTCACTTTGCTGATCGTGCAACCCCATCATCTTCTGCATCATTGGATGAGGGTTCTTATCCTCACCCTTTCCATTAATCATTTCCTTATACTCAAGCAAGGGAACCCAAGCTGTCGCTGCAATCTCCCCTTCCTGTGCTACAGGTTGTTGCAGCCCCCCATCATCCTCAATGGGTTCCAGTTCGCAAACAAAGTACATATCACTCCTCCCAAACTGCAGACCATGGGTGTGCCTGAACCCCAACACATTCTTGAAAGTGCAATCGATCCCGGTTTCTTCCTTCACTTCCCGAATTGCAGCTTCGTCCAACTGTTCTCCCAAATCAGCGAGTCCGCCGGGTATCTTCCACTTCCGGAAGTTTTTCCTCAGTTCCCTCACGCATAAGATTTCATCGCGGCTGTTGATGACAATGGCACCGACGCCTACTTGATGAGTTGCATACTCCGGTATCTTATTTTCAATGTCTTGTCTCAACCATAGGGCCAAGTGGACAGTATCTCCTTCGGTATGGTGAAAATTGAGGCCTGGGATATTTGTACATGCTTCAATGTACCTTGCTTGGGACATGGGAATCTGGATCCATAGGGATTTTTTGTTGAGTTCTGTGCATGCTGCAATGGTGGCATGAAGATTGTGTCTGAATTCTTCAATAGAGAGAGTAGTCCCGGTTGTACTGTTCATATCTTTGTCGTAGAGACCTGTTTCATCTTCGGAGAGGATGATCTTTGCAGATCCGTGTGATCCATCCCTGTATGGAAGTAACAGTCCTTGCTGATCATTGGAAGATACTGTTGTTGGTGATCCTCTTTCATCAAGGAGGAGGTTCTTGGTATCCTCGCTTGTGGCAGTCATTCTGGCAGTTTTGGAATAAGTTGTTTTCGTCCGAGTGTATTGCGCTGACGTCGATGCCGATGTGAATGTGAATGCGAATGCCGGTGGTGATGGTGTTGATGTAACGAGTGATCTTGATAAGATCCTGCTGCATGTATAACACTTGCTGCCGGTTGATGTGGAAAGAAAAGCTCCAGATGACGTCGAAAAGAAAATCAGCGTTGCGATGGCAGATTGGAACATTGGAAATTGTTTCTTCATTCCTCTTGCTAGCAGCGGGAGGGTTGCACTGCTCATGATGTTCCGATGAAGCTGGAAAGTCAAGTATGTGAGAGTTAAAAGGAGACTGTGAACACAAAGTACCGGAATCAAGCTACTACAACTACTGTAGCTACAACAACAAATAGTACGTACTGTATTCTGATTCCTGACCATTGATGACCAGAACAATGAAAAAATGAAAAATGAGTGAGAAAAGGCCTTATGACGATAGAAAGAACATGAAACTCGGAAACAATCCGAAAGAAACCTGAAAAAACACACACATCATTCAGATCTTTTCAATCACACCAAGGGAAACCTGACAAAATACTGTTTGAGTTGGATGATCCTCAAAGCTCTTCCAAGTCATCAAATAAGCTCCTAGCATCCTCCAGATCATCAAATTAATCTACCACCATCATGTTCTCGACCAGGCTGCTTTCAGCAACCCCAAGAAGTCTCATGGCACTGTCATCTTCGTCAGCAGTGAGGAGATGCACCAGCACCGCAGCTTTTCCTTGCCTACGAGGAGTATTCACACATTCTACCCAGAGTGTGCGCCAGCAAGGAATTAATCAAAGTAGAAGGAATCTTACTTCCAAAACGACCAGTGATGCTATCAAGAAAGAATCAGCGCAAGCTGCCCAACCTTCAGCATCGCAAGCAACCCAGCCACAGGGAACCTTATTACAACGATGGATGGGACATAAGGAAATCCCACCCCGGGGAACGCTCAAGTGGTACGGAGAGATGGTACTGCTCTGTACTGTATTTGCAATCACGGGGTCATCCACAATGGTTTTAGTCAGACCAGCCGTTTCAGAGGTCTTGGGGTTGAAGGGATCGTTCAAGGACGGTCCTTGGAGCTACAGAATTTGCTCCATTGTTATTATGACCCCAGTGTATTCAGCCATGTTGGTGCTTGTTGGGGTAAGTGCCAACAAACTTCTCGCACCAAATCAGATGGAGGTGCAGGATTGTGAAGATAATATTAATTGATTCGATTCAATTGGGTTAATAGGAACAGAGGTCAAACAATCAATTCATCGTCCATATCAATATCAATATGAATATCACTTCGAATTTCTCACCAACGAGTTCCATCTATTTTCTTATTTCAGACTGCCTTTGGAAGGCATTTTTACTTTCGGCACTTTGCCGTCAAGATGTTTTCACGTTTTGGGATTCCACCAGAGCTAATGGATTCCACCTTCCATCAGACGGCCAAGAACTTTAGAAAGTATTGAATGCAATTTGGTTCTCAATCAAATGAATGCCGGATGATAAAACACCATGATGACTCGCAAATTCAAGATTTAACCTCGAATGTTGCATATACCATTTTCTATATCCTACCTACCCTACCCTAGTATGTAATAAATAGACTAGAGTGGAATGTTTAAAATTTAAAAACTCATCTATGTAACTTTTTCATATCATTCGAAACTGAGAAACACGCACCCATATTATTCAAATGCATCAATCATATCTCGTCTCTTCTTTCACTTTTGTTCTCGCTTGCGTCTCATTGATTCAAACGAATGCCGAATTGGAGCAATGTCAAGAAGACTGCCGCCAATCTCCTCCTTTTCGATTAGTTGGACCAACGCGGCCATGGCATAAACAAGATCTCTTGGGAAACAAGCTTGGACTAACAAAATCTTATCCCTTTGCGATGGCCGGGTCTTATCTCGATATTGTTCGATTCAACATCAGTTACGAATGTATCTACGAACATTCCAGAAACGCAACGATTTCAATTGTGAATGATGCATCATTTCTCGAAGGAGAAAGGGTACTTTTGTTCAAAGATGTAAGGGCTACATTAAACGAGACAGTGAATGCATCGTTTGAGCTAGAGGTTTTATCTTTTTCGGTGGATAACAATGAAAATGTCGGTGGCAATGACGCAGCAAGCATCACCACTCTAGGTATACAGATGCAGGTTGGTATTGTTTCAGAGTCGGAGTTGAAATCATCACATCCTTCCCTTATGGATCGAATCGAGGCAGGTCTGAAAAAAATGGCTGCGAACCATGCAGGGACTCTTATTAAAGATCAAGAAGATGACGGCCTTGTCGTTGATAGAAGTATTCAGATTTCACCTTTTGAAAAAACAAAGATCCTACATGCGGGGCTCCATAATCGATATTCCATGTTTTGCGAGCTGGGCTGTGCGTATTTGTTTTCCTCTCCTGATGATCCTTTACATATAAGTGTGTGCACGAATAGATGTGATGATTATTATAGTTACAACGTGACTGTCGGATATAATGATTTGATAGAAGCGGCTAGATTGGAATGCCGAGATGGGTGTCAAATAGGTTTGATGAGGTGCCGTCCAGGATATCATTGTGCACAGGTGCAGTTGAAGGAAGAAGAGGGAAGTGGTTTTGACGGGGGGTGGATGAGCCATTGCTCCGCGGGAACGTATCGCGATATATCATATGATGCTGTTGAAGAATGTAGTCCTTGCCCACCAGGCAGGTTTCGAGAAGATATAAAGGGGAGAAGTTTGGATGGCTGCAGCAAATGCCCAGCTGGGACATACAATGGTAAACCTGGGATGACCACTATGAAAGACTGTCATCGATGTCCCGCTGGAACTTTTACAAACGAACCTGGATCAGCAAGCTGCATTTGTATCACACCAGCTGCTTGTGATAATCAATTTGCATCACCAGCTGATGCTGGGAAGAGAGATACTATCCCGTTCATTGGTCAATGGTGAATGATTTGTCGGTATAAACATTAGTTAGTTAACATTACATTTGTTCTACATACTCATGGTGGAATTTTCATAACTCCTTGCGACTTGATAACATCAAGACGCCACCGGCACCAATTTTATGAAACTATACAGTAAAGGAGACTTGTAAGCTCGCTTAAAGTTGAAAGATGGGCAGAATGGTCAAGGAAGTTTGTTTCTCTTCACTTCTATTGGTTCTGCACGCTGTATCCCAAGAAAATCAAGCACATCTATCTTAGTCGTAGGATTCTTGAAGTCATCAGGGATATCACATTGCTATGAAGATTGAAACAAGCATACGGTAATAATTTTAACATGAGTTTTGATTCTTTTTAAACATCCTGTCATCATTATTATCAGTGATTAGGAACTAGCGCAGATAAAGTACACTCACCTCGCATTCATCTTCCCTGCAAATGTTCCCAAAGTCCATCCAATCAGAATCATCGTTTTCAGCCCATTCGTAGACCGGCAACGGGCTGAGTGATTCAAATAGACCCCCAATGTGTACATTGCCAGTGTCTTGGTAATTAAGAATGCTTGCATTGGGAGACAAGAAATCGATGCCCATATTCTTGAAGCTTTGATCATCCATGGATCCATCGCGAAGCCTGGTCTGCTGCAGTCTGAAGGCTCGTCTCTGAGATTGAAAACATGCGTTCACTGGGTGACTCTGTAAGCAACATGTCACCAGTATGATGGTGAAATTAATGGTGAGCATTTTAAAATTGTATCAGCCAAATTGTGTTCTTGACTTAAAGTATAAGACAGGTATTTAGTATAATAGGTATGCATAGTGTGTCAAGTAGGATGGGAAGGAAGGGTTCGGTTCGTGGTGACATGTCGTGATGACAACATCATAAAAACAGCAGTGCGGCTTCAGCAAGTCAAGAAGCTCTTGTTGTTTAAGCCTGATGCTTGAAGATCAATAGTAAGGAACAAATTTGATTCGTGCAAAATGAGAACTTATTTTTTTCTTACTTCATCTGACTTCTGACTTCATCAAATAATTTGGTAAAAAGTAAATTGTAGACACATACCTCTTACCTCTATTACAAGATAGTACAGATGATAGTAGTACCTAGTAGTAGTAGTGGTAGTACCTAGTAGTAGTAGTTACCACAAGGTATGTCAAGAAGACAAGGCAAAGAAAGTGCCATATTTGTAAATGGAAAAGTTACAAGCTTGCGGTATCGTAACTTCTGGGACTGCGCTAGAGTGGCAATTGAGTTGTCCCAAGAAAGGGGCAAGTCTCCAGAGAAACGTGGCGCCTGGCGAATACTCTAGCTAGACCCTGCTTTCCGCGCTCCAGCAACGCCACAGCTAAAGGATTCACGGAAACAGCTTGCATCTTTTTAGGTCCATAAATCGTAATTGTGCGTTGTATTGTTTATTAACTAGTATTATATTATGTGCAAGGAAATTCAACCCCTTTCCTTTCAAATTGATTAATGGATTACTTCATGTTTCATGTAGCATGTAGGTAACCAACAATAGTGGTCTAATACACTCCTCTTCTGTTGTTCATCTTTTGTCTGTGCACAGCAATCTTGACGGCACCAACAGATGAGCTAGAGTCTACAATCATTTTATCATAGATTTGTCGAAGCCTTATTCTGCCTTTTTTAAAGGAGCAGCTCTTTTCAAGTTTAAATATTCCATTACATCAACATTCTCTACACCTGAACCAGCAGAAGGTCCAGGCAAGCTCAGTTCTTCGGGAGTATCACAGTCTACAAGACCAGAAGCACATGGCATGCTCTTGACCCAGTCGCCTGCTACAAAAGCAGCAGAGTAAATGTTGCTCATTGCACAGTCGTAGCTCCAGATATCTTGCCAGCAGGGATTGTCAAGGTCATCATGATCGCTTGATGGTGTTGGTAGTCCTTGATAGGATCTGAGGCAGCTAGTAGAGCGGGCTATTTTTGATGGTCCGGAAACCCATGCCGCAATAGTAGGTGTCAAGGAGAGAAGGATTGTAATTGAGAGGAATGCTTTAGAAGGAGTCATAATTCTGCAATTTCTCGTTCGTTTGTTTTATGAAAGCAAAGACATCGCATACAATAGAAGATCTCAATACCAGAATCTTTTTTTGACACAAATATGCGAAGCCCTTCAGTCAACGCAGCTGCTCCTGTGCTTTGAGCTAAATAAGTATAAAAGTGGCGTTTGTATAAAGCGAGACGACTCTACTAATTGGGTGCTTCACTATTCTAAGCTTTTGTAGAGCCTCTTCTCTAGCCAGCTAGTAACCAAGTCTCTACTCTAGCTAGTCATCACTCTATTTCCAATGGAATGGAGATTGATGAACTAGCGCTTAGAGACAAGGTTGAGTGGGAATGATTTAAAAAGGCTCGCAAAGAATCACCATTTGCTATACAACGATCCGTGTCATCTAAATGAATTAGCGAAGATATGGCAACCGGAAAAGTTATGCAACGAAGGAGGAAACGAGAATTACTGCAAATTGCCCTCGTTGTAATGACTACAAGTGCTTCACATCTTCAACTGTCCAGATCAAGATACAAATGACTTTCGTGAACCACTATTGACAGAACTGAATATATGGTTGGAAAAAGAAAACACAAAACCAGAGAGCGTTCTGGGATTCTCATTCTTCAAAAGGAAAATAGTGTGGGCAATTTGTTCATTGGGAATCCTATTCATGCTCCTTTTAATGATTCTACTGATCATGGAATGGATGAAAAAAGTGCTTCGAGATCCCCATAAGGAATCTGCTGCTACTGCAGATCTTAATTTTGTGATGCACAAAATCAGCAGATAACAGAGGAGGATCATTCCAAACTATGCAAAGAGAAAATCAATGTAAGGGAGCAATGACATTATTTGGCTTTGAAGCAATAGACTGCCCCATCCCAGCATTGTTCATTTGGTTGTTAATTAGTGCTGGGTCTACGATCGGGAATGTGTGCATAAAAGATAAAAGTGAGTGAGTTTGTAATCAGCACCTAGTCCTCCTTTTTAATTGGCAAATGGATCTGAATATATTCGGTCTTTGAAGCAGGCTTTATCGACAAGATATCCATGGCTATTTCCATCTCTGAACGCATTGATACTCGACAGCAATACTGCTTTCCATATTCACATTTCTATATATCAGCAATGTTCGATGCCTAAACGCCCGATCGTTTTGAAGCTATCGCTGAGACTTGTGTCAACTTCTCTCGCGCGAGTGTCGTGTCTCCAAATTTTATCTAGTGATCCATCTTTTTTAGAATTCATCAACACTGACATACCTACAGCAGGTACTTTGTATTTTCTTCATCATCATGTTCGTGATGGTGATTACTATGTTCCTCGTCAGAGCTGTTAATGCTATTCGATGTACTACTATCGCTATTAGAAAAGGTCGCCATACCGTGTGATAGGTATATATCCCCTTGCGTGGTTTATATTTGTGGCTGCTCTGCTTCCTATTGAGATTTACTGTGATTATCCTCGGTTCTTGATATGATCATTTGTCAAAGATACTCTGTTCCACATTCATCTCACCGTGTTGCACGTGATGCTAGAGTGAGGTGTTTCTGCGATGAATTCCATATTGTACTCGATATTGTTTGTGTTTGAGTGTTGCTTCACAAAATCAAGTTGATGCGAGTCCATATATCTTAACACTAAATGTCGAAGAGTGGATAGGGGTTTTCTTGATGCCAAACGCAAATATTGATGCATATGTGATCAATGCCCCTCGAAATTGTTGATTACTACATTCAAAAGAAGGAAAAAAATCTTTAATGAGAGTGAATTATTTACAAAAGTTTCTCCCCCCTACAATCATCGCCGTTGTCGCATACTGAACAAGCCATCAGATCAGTTTTCTTTGCTCATGCAAGCAATCTTGTAGCCCTTTTAAGCAAGGGACACGTAATTACGTCAACTCGAATCCACTACCACTATTTATAGAATATAGAAGTCGGTCCTTTAGCATTTTTTCTGAGGAGTATGTTGGAAGCTTCAGTATGTTAAAACATGTAGACGCTGTTGGGAGTTTATCGCTATCTGCTGATATGGGCACCCGTTGAATTGTAAAAGGAGGATTCATACTGGCAAACCCAAGAGAAGGAGGCCGTTCACAGCTCGTGACAAATCTAAGGAGATCTGCTCGCTGTTGATCGTTGAATGATACCATAACCCTCCAAAAGCGTCTGATCTGATTGTCGAAGATTGTGTAGCCTCCTGTCAACTTTACATTTGCTTTCAGATCTTCAACATCTATAGATCCATTCGATGATCCGCTCATAAGCACCTGCAATTCGGGTTCATTAAAAATTCGCAGCCATCTTTTTTCAATAACATCCCAAAGACCCCTTCTGAATGCTTCAGATTGTTCTTTCACTCTATCGCAGACATAGTGCTTCGCTACCAATCCAATGTATCTATGTTTGTTGAAATTTGTGACCTCCTTGTCCCTCCCCCCTGCAATTAAAGGAATCTCTTCATTATTTCCGAACTCATCCTTTGCCACAGCAAAGGTTAGACAGAGATCTTTCGCGTCACCTTCATAAGTCTTGAGAAACCTGCGAAGGGTAAGAAAAGGAGGTTTAGATGTTTGCATACTTTTGCAAAATTGCAAAATAATGAATTTTGAGCTCACATTAGATTATTGTAGAGGGTACGATCCATTATGCTCAAGTCAGGGAGCATGTGTAGAAAGTTATAGTCTCCTCGTAAGAAAGATAAGAAAAAATGGGCGAACTGCGGTTTGATCGTGATATTTTCATACATTGCCTTCCCTACCAACAGGATGAATACAAAGAAACTAGTTAAGAACACAGGGTGGATATAAATTTGTACAACACGTGGTTGTCTTTTGACGTACCTAAAATTCGGCCCAAGAATTCAAAAAGCACGATACTGTCACTTCCATGCGCAGCTCTGGAACTTGGATTGGGATAGAGGCATCCGTCTATGTGCAACAAATTGACATGTTATAAGAACAAAGATTCAAAAATATCTTGCTCAATTAGCACACACTTCACTAACCTTCAGTTTCCTTAAACAGTGCCCAGTTCGGGTCAAAGGACTGATTTGAAAGATCTGTCCAGAATTCTTTGAATAGCCCGCCAGCTGAGGAACACGTATTAGAAGGATGAAAACTTACAAGAACAGAGACTCACGATGCGTTGATTTTAAAATCACTCACCATCCAAACCCGTCTCACTTGCACCAGCCGAATTTACATACTGAACAATAATTCGCCTCCTAAGATTGCTACCGAGTTTATTTAGATGGATCAGCCCATCTTCCAAAACTCGTCCTCGCATAATATGTACGTGAATTCCTGGTCTGAAACTAAGTCCATCATTTCTACCTTGAATGGACTCTCTATTGGAGGTCGTGATACGTTCAAATAATCTCAATCGGAATTTGAACGAAACTAAATATGGGCAAACTTTGAGCACGGGACCATTAAGGAGATTGCAGTAATCTTCATAAACTTTACAGCGACGAATGTCGTCTTCCAGCAAATCATTGATCAACCATAAATTCGGGGGGCACAGAAGTCTCCTACTAGATCTATCATACAGGTCTCTCATAATTTTGGCTGATGAAGAAATCAAAGACAACCCGACGTGATCCGTCTCGGCAGAATTTACTGTATCTAAGCAGCACGCCCGATACATGAAACTCTTCAATAGCAAAATGCACCTACGAATGTGATGTGTGGGCAATGGGGAGTCCAGTTCATGCAACTCAATGTCGTCTGTCACAATCAAAGCATGGGCAAATGCAGCAAGAAACAAGAGCAGGAAGGCAGACCCGACATTTTCTTCGTGGAAAATAGTTCCATTTTTGAACGATGCATGCAACTTTCTCTCGCGAATAGGAGTAGGACTGTACAAGGAAAACCTGAGAAGATAGAGCAGCGAAAATTGTGTAAATATATTCAAAAGTCCTCACCTTTTCTTCACATCTACTAGGTCGTGCAAGTCTGTAATTATTGAACGATTGGACTGAATTAAGGCCCAGGCGGTTCTTACAAATGGTGTTGAAAAACACAACACATTCAAAAATGGAGTTACGAAAGGATCTGCCCTGTCCAAAACGTGCATTTTACCTTTCGAATGCGATTCTGAAGCTCCAATGATGTCACGCCCTCCACCTGCCCACCTAGACACGATAATTGCATAAGTTCTAAACAATGCGAAAGTAAACTTGACATGGGACTCAATATTTTGTATCTTCAGTAACTTCGTATCAGCTTTCTCGCCCGGAACTTGTATGGCATTCTTCATTTGTCCAGTAGCTAGATCTCTCGATACTGCCGAAGTGTTCAAAAGTGAACCTTTCCCTAACTTCTCTGCAGCCTTCTTCGGTTTTGATTTTTCTCCTCCGAGAAATGCAGACTTTCGAAGAATAGAGTTATTAGCATGCAACAAAGGAATGATTATTATTGTCTATTGCAACAACACAATTATAACTCACCAGCTTCTTCGCCCATTTACTCTTTTTCCAAATTCCAGTGGATCTGTCTATTTTTGCCTCTCTCGCAGCAACACTAGTTGCAGAATGGCTTTTTATTTCGCTCAGCTCCTTTTCCATTTTTACATCCTTCCCATCTTTCTTGCTCAAAATGTGCTCTGTCCTAATCACATCTGGATCAGCAGCAATGTTAAATACTTCTCGTACGAAAGACTCCAAAAGAAACATCTTGCATTGATCCCTGATCACTACGGATAAAATTATCGGAGATAGAATGGATCCTTTCTTTATCCATCCCATTTCTGATTCGCGTGAGCTTAATGCACCCAGAGGGATTTTTTCAACAAGGAGAGACATAAAATTGAAGTACAGAGTTGCAACTGATGAATTGTACATATGTGAGAGTTTTTCTTAATCAAAGGAAGAATCAACGTTTGCACCATTCATGCACTCACCATTGAAATCGATCATGATTTTATTGGATACCATTGGGCAGCTTAATCCCAATTGGACCATGTTCGCGCAAAGACTTAGTACTGAAGGCGCCGGGCAGATCGCTAGAAGGTGTGATGGCAAAATCTTTTGGATATCATTCAAGTCATCCACTTGATGGCACTTGACATATGCTGTGACGAAACTGATGAATGGAGGAGCATGAATATTTTCTTGAACCCTGTCTTTTCCTACGAGAACATCGATTGTTTTCTGTTCAATTCTCCACGTGAACAATGGCACTGTGAAGAACTCAGATAAAACCTTACTGGTGAGATACAAGTCATTTTTCAACTCTACAATTCTTGTAACCAATGAAAAGAGTCCGTCGCCTCGAAACCTATCTGCTGTAGAAATGCATTCGCTTCTTTCTTGTGCAGCGTTAGGAGGTACAACAATAACCTTCTTCCCAGAAGGGAAGAGTAGGAAGGAACGGACGAATTGAAAAAGATCAAGATTTTCCAGTTGAATTGGCTTCTTTCCTAGTAAAAATGGTTGTTGGATGACCCCAGACTTGGATGATAATAATTGATGCTGACAGAATTTCACGACTTCACATTTTGCACATTCTTTGCCGTTAACAACCAAGATCTCAATCATTTTATAAACAACTTTCAAATCTTCTTCGCTGCCGATAAAGGGAATTACTCCATGTTGTACTTGATTACGTTTCGAACCCACTTTCTTCCTGGCAGTAGCCAAGTGCACACATAGTCTGATCAACCTCAAGAATGTCAGCTGTCCATGCTCTGACTCAAGCCACACAGATCCAAGATTCAGATGGTTATCATCAGTAAGTAGACCTGGCAAGATAGCGTATTCAACAAATCTTGCAACAGTCTGACATTCTGCCCTGCCCAAAGAGTTTGATATCTTGGAGAAGAATCGTTTTTCTAGCAATCCATTCATGTCATTCTTCACGATTTGAAATCTCGAAGTAGAATGCATGACAAAGAGCATCTGATTCAACATCAGATTTACAAGCGATGGTGGTGGGCAGTAACTTTTATTTTGCTTTGCGAGTAGCTGACTAAGAGTTGATAAATCTTTAACTCTCTTTTCTAACAAATCCTTTTGTTCCTTCACAAGCCTTTTATTGGATGTGTGCGCTCGATAAGCAGCCTGAATAGTAGTTGCCGACAAGACGGTCATTTTTTCGACAGACCGAATTCTTCGTTCTTCCAATGCTTTTTTTACGGCATCACTTTTCCTCGAAGATTTTGGAGGATCGGCACTCTTGACACTTTTCGATTGCAGAGATGAGTTCTCGCTTGTACTTGAGATCTCTAAAGTTGTGGGCTTGACTTCACTGGAACTTGCGGGCATAAAATCTTTCTTTACATTTTGTTTCCTCTCTTCTTCTTTTAGCTTCATTCGTCGCGCTTTAGCTTGATCTTGTCTTTTCCTCGACGCGTTACCCGCTAACTCATCTGAAAACATGATATGATGAGTACTTATCTGTGGTCTGGAGAATAAGAAGTAGACGCACTCCTTGTTCTTTTTGAAAAGATAGTGATGAGTGATGAGTGATGAGTGATGACAACTTTCTTTCTTGTCTTTTTGTTTCTGAAACCTCGCCTTTGTCCGTCGAAAGGATTACAAGGGCTGCTAACCTAGAGTACGACTAAAACAATGGAAACTTCTCCTCATAATTCTAGTCGAGGTCAAGGATCAAATAATTAAGGGCTGCAAAAAATGCATTGCTACGATTTGCTACGATGTAACTCTACTTCTTATACCTTGGAGCAAAAGTATCGGGTAGTTTTTAGAACAAAGTGATTTAGAACAGACAGACAACCACGACGAGAACGTTGTTGATTTGTGATGATCCATCCAATGTATAATTGAATGAATCCATTTGCATTTTACTTTGTTACAACTTCAAGTTGTTGGGCTCGAAGCTTCCAATATTTTTTACGAACAGGATCATAGCGAGACTCTAACAATTTTGCAAACTCTATAGCACTTGCGATAGAAGTTTTATCTCCTTTCATCTCAAGAATATCAATATGCGCAGCAATGAGATTTGTGCATTCCATTCCATCTTTCTTCGATTCTTGTTCAAAATTCGCTTTTGTCTCCTCCAAAGCTTTCTCACTAACACCAATCAAGCTCGCGAATTCTGGCGTAGTACCAATCAATCGAAACTGCTCCTTTATGACTGCGACAAAATATTTCCATGGCGATTCGTTGTATGGATCTTGCTCCGCCTTACATATTGAAAAAGATAATTCTTGCCTTGCATCGTCAATGGCAAATGGAATTGACTTTGATCCACGATGTGTGACAAACCATCGTTGATTCCATGCAGAGTTGTTTCTGACATCATCCTCGAGCAAGCCATTGATGAATTCAATCTCTGCATTCCATTTACTTTCCATATTGATTGCTTTTAAAATCCACTGTCGATGCGACCAAGCCTATGTGAACGAAAAAGTGTTTGATTGCGAAGAATTCAGTGAGAATGAATTGCGTCCTGGGTGCTGTAGTTTCTCGACACATGCAATATTTTGCACTTACATGATAATTCTTGGCATCTTCAGCTATTACGGTTGCAATATACTCTATCTCTTCATTAACAAGTTCCAATGCGTTACCAACTTCATCAGTTCCGCTGGCGCTCTTTATATCTGAAAAAGACTGCTCGAGCAAATTCCGACGATGATACCACACTTGATAATTCTTAGGATTTGTGCCGCCTAGCTTTGCAGCAAGCATCAAGTCTTTGGCGATAAACTTCAGACCGAAGAAAGTGAATTTCGATTCAAAGTTAGACGGGGAAATAGATAGCGACGCCAGACATTGCCTACGGAACCACCAAGTGGTGTAATTGGCTGGATTGAAACGGAGACACAGAGCTGTCAATTCTAGAGCCCTCTCTAGAAGTTCGAACAATATGGAAGAATTAGAATTTGCATTTCAATCTCGAAAAAAAATCCTTTCATACTCTGCAATAAAAAGGAATCTTACCACTTCGTTCATCCTTTCTCATTATTGCACGGAGGTACCCTTGGGCTTCATCGAATTCTTTCGGATAGTCGATGGAACAAACCGGATGGGGGCCATCATCTTGTGAGATTGGCGTGATATCATGGAAGGTTTCAGACGGGATCATGATACTTATTGATAGTGTGCGTGTGTGTGGTGCGAGTTAGAAGAGGGACTGTGTAGCTACAACAGTATCTAAGAAAAAAATAATTGTTATTGGTGGTGATTGGTGATGTTGCTGGCGCCTGATAGCTCTCTCTGGAATTTATCCTTAAAGGGATAGGTTGAACTGATTCAAAACAACTCTACTTATTTATCAGGCACCAATCTGTAAAAAGACAACGCATTGATGTTTATAGATTAGCATCATATTCAGCACTTCAACACTACCATAGCAGGAGATTAAGTTTTGATTCTACCCACTCTTCCACTACTGTAGACGATGCAAGACATATTTTAGTCCTTCTTTAATCCTGCCCCCCACGCTTTCTCTTGCCAAACAAATTACCCATTAACTTTTTGCTCACATCACCAAATTCATATTCGTCCTTTCCTGTGAAATTTGATAAAGCTTTCTTCGTAACATCACCAAACTCATATTCTTTTGCGGCTTCATCTCCAAGAAAACCTTTTACCCATTCTACTCTTCGACTCTCAATCTCGCGAGAAACATCTCCAAATTCGTAGTCCTTTCATGAGGAGATGCAATGTTAGATTACGTTTCTTAATTTCAAAGCATGATCATACATCCAATTAATGACGAAACCTCACCTCTTTTCCGATGAATTCAAACACTCTGGTACGTGCTCTTTTGTCAATTTCAGCGGATAGATCACCTACTTCATAACTTTCTTTTCCACAAAAATCTGCAACAGAAGTCTTCACCCTAGAATCAATCTCCTTTGACAAATCACCAGCTTACAGAAGAAAAACAAAGCGACGACTTGTGAGCGGTGTGCCCAACCAATAGACGTGCGATAATAGAAAACAAGAATCTCCTTACCTTCATAATCATCCTTTCCAGTAAGCTGACAGGTGAAGTCCTTTCCAATTTTATCAAGAGCAACAGTCAAATCTCCAAGCTCATATTCATCCTTTCCTCTAATCTTTGCAACTTCACCCTATGAATGGAAAAGATAAAATGTTAGACTCTGTCTTGGTTGTCTCTTTACATATTATCGAAACCGGTTGTGTCCCTTCAGTGGAATGATACTTTTAATCTTAACCAATAATTAATTGTATTGTACTCACCTTGACTCTGATATCAATTTCCTTGGAGATATCTCCAATCTTGTAATCTTCCTTTCCGATAAAGTCAGCAGTGTTCTTTTTCACATCTTCCAAAACAGCGCATCTGACAATCTCAGAGAGCTCCATGCCTAATCCCATCCACTCGTCATCAGTCACCAAATTCCCGACATTTTCAATCTCTTCATCGGTGAGTTTCGTCTTTTCCATCATGGAACTCATTTCTTCTTCGTTTGGACCAGCAACTTCGAAAAGTCTTGTTGCAACATGGCCAATGGATCGCGGAGATGCAACTGTCCTCAATCTAGTATTGCTACTGGAGACTGTGAACGCATTGACATATGACTGCGACAGTACTGCAATCATTGTGAGACTGGCATTTGAGATCTTCATCGTTTTTTAACTTATTGATAATTAAGTTGGGTTGGTACAACTTAATGGAAGATGGCAATAACGCACAACTCATTTCTCATCACTCTCCAGTCAGCATGCATGCGGCATGCGATGCTACGATGGTATCGTACATGATGATCATTGATGATGCAACAAGAGCTTGAAGAAAGAGGAAAGATGTCAACAAGAGGAAAGATTTCTTTCATTATTATTGTGCTGATGTCACAATCAATCTTAGAGGGGGAGGATAAGAAGCGAACAATTACAAATATATCTAAACACAACGCCATCCATCTATTTCATCTATCTTTTCACTTTTCACTTTTCACTTTTCACCGGCAACAAACACCAGACACCAGACACCCTTGACCGACCAAACTCTACTCAGCTCTAGCTCTAAAGTACGTATTAGTTCAGCACTGCTGCCAACATAATTAAAGCACCTCACGATCGTGTACAAATAATATATCATCGAATAACAAATAACTTCTACCGACCTCAGTTTTATACGATCCATCATCACGCCATTTTCTTAAACATGTCAACAACTGATATAGTACCAGCAAACACAAAATTCAAGTTCCTTCTTCATGCCGAAGATGGATCTTTCCCATACTTGAGTGAATACCTACTTCAAAATTATTTTAATCCTGAAGATGAGATAGTGAAGAATCATTTGATATTGGGTATCGCTATCAAAGACACCTGCATCCAACCAGTATACCAAGACAAAGAAAACAAAAAATTGAAGTTAAAGCGAAAGCGAAAGAAATCAGAGGAAGGAGACTCTGCTGGTGAATCAACTGGAGAAATGACAAGCGCAAAGAACACCATCAAACCTACTGGATACACGTATGGCACAACATCTTTGGAAAAACAAACACGTCTTTTGCCTGGCTATTCGACCCTGGCTGTGCCGTCCTTTGATCTTTTGGATGATTCAAAGAATGCAATGGAAAAGGAGAAGGCAAACAGAACAAAGAATGCGCAGATCAGCAACAAGGGCCCGAAATCTTTACCCACTGTCCCTACTGTGACTAGCACAAAAGAGAGATTATCTCTTATTTCACCCAATGGTATGCAGCAAATATCTCCTGAAATGTATTCCGAGGTGGCAAACAAATTGAATTGCAATGCAATACTTGCCTTGTATGATCAGGCGCACCACGACGAAGGGAAGAAACGCAAAGCTACAGCTGGCGAGAGATCAAAAGCGTGGTTGGAGAAATGCACTGAGACTTTGGAAATTGCTGAGAACAAATCTCCACTTTGGGCCCCGCTCTCCTGCTATCACTCAAAATGGAGTTTTGCCGACTCCATCAAATACCTATCTGAACAGCAACAGTCTTATGAGGGGATCGTAATCGTTGGTTGGCATCATATTCAATCTCGCAATGAGAGAATCGAGCTATTGCAAAAAGTATTGAATTCCATATCATCAAAGCCGAGACTGTCCATTCTCGCAGCCTCCAATCTTGCTCAAATCCTCGACGCCGCTAGGAATAACGTCTGTACCATTGGCTCTTCTCTCCCCGTCACATGGGCCAGATCTTACAAGGCTATGA
>Ga0306864_1000430_pt1 | contig 19683 bp, 17 predicted proteins | sample AntRauTorckE5430_FD_190448 | JGI IMG/M metagenome (GOLD analysis project Ga0306864, IMG submission 190448) | Saline lake microbial communities from Rauer Islands, Antarctica - Metagenome Torckler E5 #430 (v2) (version 2) | ecosystem: Environmental > Aquatic > Non-marine Saline and Alkaline >...
ATGTTTCGTGTGATTATACTCCTATTTTCTTTCTTGCATTACTCTTCTGAGGCACAAGGATTTACTGTACCTACATTGAACACCTCAAAGGGAAGGACATCTTCATGGCATGTTGGTCGAGGAGGAGCAATTGTAGTTGCAGCTACATCAGCAAGTGACGATAATGATGATTCTTTGGAACCAATTGAAGCAGATGTTGTTTCTTCGAGTTTTTCAGATCTGGCAGCAGAAAACGCTAAGCAAATGACAAATTCAGCCATGGACAATGAAGGCCGTGTCCAGCAGAGCAAATCCTATCTCCTATCCGCAGCCCTATGGTCGTCACTAGCACTTGATACGGTTTTGAACAAGAGAAAGAGGGCGTTCATTATCCCCGGAGCTGCAGAAGTCGGAGGGAAACTCGCCATGAGCAATATTGCCACAACTGCAAACCTGGCTTCTGGGTTTATATTGTCTGCTGGATTGGCATATTTCTTATCGAGGGATTTGAATCGCTCTGAAGTGGGAAATTGGGAAGAAGAGTTGAAGGCTGAGACTATGCGCAAAAAGTTGCATTTATTACTTTTCTTCAACGGATTGACAAATCTTTGCGCAAACATTAATCCTGGGGTTGCACCATTCTTTGGTATTGGTGGCTTTGTGATCAATTCGCATAATGCTCTCCTTGCTCTCAATGGATGGATCAAGGAATCATCATCTCCTTCTCCCTCTTCAACAGTTAAAAAAACTGACGCTGATGCAGGTATGAGAGATTTCGTTCGAACCTTCAGATCCATCTTCGCATCCATTTTCAAAACTGCAGATGTCTCATTGGGGTTCGCCACTCGAATGATGTCATCAGTGTACATGGCATGTGCTTTGATTGCTGGTTTAAGATCATTTGACATTATTTCCAATGCGCTTGTGCCTCATTATAAGTCATGTTTTGTATTGAAGACTGTGAGTTCTTTGAGAATGTTATTTACAATACTAATATTTCTGCCACGATAACACTTTTTGCTAACATTCTTATACGCTCAAAATATAGCTTGCAGCAGCACCTGTTGGGCAGTTGCAACGGATCGGATTGAAATGGGCTGCTCTGTCAAGAATTCTATTGGCAGGTGGAGCTTGTGCAGTATTGAAGAGTGAGATTGACGATGGACGTCTGAAGGGTAGAGTGGCAAAGACGCTTGCAGCCATCATCTCAATTTGCGCATTACTTTCTGGTATTCCTCCTATTGTGTCCAATAGTATAGATAATTTCTCTTCTGGGCTCAAGCTTGTTGGGCTCGGCCTCATCGCTGGCGCTAGCATTTTATTTTAAAATTCGAACTACATTCTAATCTTAACAGCCAAGAACTACTGTATAGTACTAGAAATTCTTCTACTCAAAGATTCCACGTCCACATCTCTCTAGCTAGAGTCTCTAGAGAGAGCATAAAAAATAAAACCATCAATTCCATGTTTTTAATTGATTTTCAAGCCTTCTGCTTACAATTCAATGATTGTGACTAGCTGTACACAATTGATTCACTTGGGCCATCTTTGAGTAATTCAAATCCTGTCACCAATTGCGTACTTACTACTGTGACTGTCATGGACATTGTCTTCTCAAAAAAAAAATCCGTCGTGCATACTTTCATTTCTTATGGTTGGAGCAATATGTTGCGACATATGAATATCCAGATTAGGAAAAGGCAAATCGGTGGGACCGACAAGGGAGGAAACCAATGACAATGGTTAAATCCTCACGATTTTGTTGGTGCAAAAGTTGACGTGGTGATAATGTAGTATTGTTTTACCATAGCGCTAGCTTTTTGCGCGATAAAAATTATTATTCTTGGGCACCAAAAAATAATGCTCCAGTGCCTGATGAGGCCTGAGAGCTGAGAGGCTCTGAGAGGTCTGTTGTAAATGAAAATAGTAAATAGGTCCCTGCTGTCCCTGCGTATCGATGGTAGTTGGTAGAGTACATAGATAGACATCACATAATAATATCACATATCACTCCGAACTCTGATACCTTTTTATATTACCTGCCTGTGATACCCGATACAATTTTATCTATCAATCACACCGATCGGAATTAAAGAAACTAGATACAGGAGAGTCTTCATTCATTTCCTTCCCTTCGAGCCTCTCGATAACATATTCCATCTGACTCTGACTCCTCGAGTAGAGCAAAGCCCTCATCCTCAAATATAATGTCATCATCAGATTCAGAAAACAAAATAGATCACGACAGAGTAGTGATTGAACAAACACTTTTAAAGGTCGATGAAACATTTGTCTATAAAGTCCCTCCTATGGCAACAAGCACAGGTTTCAGAGCAGAAGATTGGAATCTTGCAAATCCAATAGCCTCTTGTTCACTTCTAGTCAACCGAATAGATTCAGCACTAGCTATTCAGCTTTATACAGATAGAGCGAAGGAAGACGGTCCGCCGGGAGCTACTGAAAAGCATTTATTCGCGAAATGTATCGTACGATTGAATCTTACATCTGATAAACCACAACCGAAGATGGATTACTGGGTTGATGCAGTTGTGGATTCGTCGAGATATTTTGTCATCCGAATATCAGACGAAGAAAGTGGCAGAGAAGCTCACATAGGAATGGGATTCAGGGAAAGGAATGATGCACTAGATTTCAAAATGAGCTTAGATGATTATGCTAAAACTATGAAAAAAGAAGCAATAATTGAGAATTCACACATGGATCAAAGCGGCTGGAAAGATGATGGTAGTCTAAATTCTAAAGAAGGAGAAGGAGAAGAAACAGGCTACAATGTTCCTGCACTAGAGGTTGCAGCAAGCAAATTGAGTTTGAAGGCAGGAGAAAAGATCCACCTAAATATCAAAGGCGCTGATAAAAAAGGCAGGAAAAAGGCAAGCATTACAACACGTCAAAAACCGATAATGCTGCTGAAGCCCCCACCTTCTGAAGAAATTGCCATGGATCCTATAATAAAAGAGACCGCAGTAGTTGATCCTACCGTAAAAGACAGTATGCTCAAAATCAATAGCGAAGTCGGCGACGAAGACGCAGATTGGGGTGATTTTGAAAGTTTCCCATGAACGAAGAGATTCAGGAAGTAAAGAATTACAAAGTTAGAAAGTCGAGGAAGCTGAGCTGCGACGGAGAACTCAGCGGTAGTTTTCTGATTCCTTTCCTATTACTTAAAGAGAACTAGTGGGAAGGTGTCATAATTTTGCCAGTACTAATAATGATGCAGTATAATCCCCACTTCTATTCACCATAATGCTATGATTCCATTAGCAGTATGCTACCTACAACAAATTTGAAAACCTTCAAAGAAGAATCATCATCATCTCTTTTACTCCAGGAGATTAGATTATTTAGTGACAGCTCGAAGCTGCTATGTACGATACATAATATGTACCTCAAAAACAAAAGCCGGGTTTGGAAGTCATTTAGCACATTCATGCACAAGCAAGTAGCAAGAAGGGAAGAAGGGGTAAAAGGTAAAATGTAAAATTATTAGAGACACCGAGAGTAAATCGTACGTTGTACGTACGTAGCTATTACGACATTATTGCCCTTCAAACTCAGTAGAACTCTACGGAAATCTGCAATTATTGCATTCTTGAATGAAAAGTCTTCGACTATTTGTAGGTAAACTATTACTTATGAACTAAATCTATTATAGCCTAAAGTATAGCTAACTTTGTGTCATCTATCAGAAATCCATTCTCTTGAAAATAGCCTCTTTTTTACCAACAATCAACAATCAACAAGCACTTCAATCTTCAACTTTGAAAACGATGAGAAGTGGCAGGTCTCTTCATGTTTTTGTTAATTCGTCGGTAGGAAGATACAGGTCTTCGATTAAACTACACCTCTATTATTTGTATTTATCGTTATGTATTTGATGCGAGCTAAAATTTGGGAGATAGAAATTGACGGAAGCAATTGAACTTTTATTCAGAGAGAGGGTAAAGTGAGAACTGCCCCTTTTCTACCCTCTTTTTTGCCTACAAGTATACCTTCTTTAGCGCTTCTTCCACGTACACTCCTTTTGACTATAAACAGGAAATCTATCTATCCCTGGTACTATCATGGTTGTTATTCTAGTTGGAAAATCTGGCAGAACTGATGTGAGCTACGATTTTTACGGTCACATTTTCTACTCTTTCCGTGAGGGAACGGACGTTTATTGTCGGATAGCACCGTCGCTCTGAATTAAATTAAAATTTCTTCTCTTGTAGTGAACGCCAACTATTGATTTTTGATGGAAACTAAACGTAAACTATTAGTTAATAATAATTGGTACGCATTGCATCGGGTGCTGAACTAGATTCAGGGCCCTTACAGGGTTCAATAAAAAATACTTTCCGTTGGGCTTTTTCCCTCTAGAGAGGGAGTCGCCAAACTAGAAAGAGGCAGAAAGAGGACTCGAGGAAGGAAATTCGAGGAAACCATCCCTTCCTTCATCTTTGCAGACATACAATCTTTCACTACTTCAAAAACTAAGCTCTATACATGTGGTTCGTAAATAACTGTTTTTTATTTCAATTCAATGGTAATACAAATAATAGAAGAATCTCATGATAACTATAGATGATGACCCACTCTTCACCGGGATAACCATGGATTCAGGGAAGTAGTAAAGAGACAAGAAAAGTCCCCTACTTGAGAGGTCTCTCTAAGGAAGTGATTTTATCTTTGCCAGTTCCCCCAGAAACAACAAAGCTTACTTCTTTCCCTTGGTTGTCTTTCCCTTTGTGGTGGTGTTCTTCTTGGGAGCCGTCTTCTTCTTGGGAGCTGTCTTCTTCTTGGGCGCCGCCTTCTTCTTAATCACAGTCTTCTAATAGTAGGATGAGAGAGTTTGTTAAATTAAGGTTATGAGAGGAAGAGATGCTGTCATAGTTTGCTGAGTTGAAGACTTACCTTTTTGGGTGCCGCCTTTTTTTTGGGTGCCACCGTTTTCTAGAGGGGAGGGGAGGAAATGAAAGTGTTGGTTGAAAATATTCTATATTCGTCTGTTGAGATATTTCAATAAGGATGAGAAAGACGAACCTTCTTGGGAGCCGCCTTCGTGGTCTTCTTGGGTGCCACTGTCTTTTTCTTCGGAGCCGCTGCAGCTGGTTTCTTGTTCATTGCCTTCTTCGTGTCAGCAGATAGCTTGTAGGAGTTCTTGACTTGGACAAGAACACCTTTCTCAACAGCGTTCTTGAGTGCAGCTTTCATGATGTGCTTCTTCACAGTAGTCTGTAAAGATTGTGTCATGGTTGAAAAGAGAGGAGGTGTTAGTTTAATATAAGAGTCAGAATGTTTGTTCTTGGTGCTTGATGTTCTGGTCTGTCTCTTCGTACGTAAGATCCCTGTGGAAACATACTAAGCGAGGAATATGTTCTCTGCGACCACATTTTTGGTCACAGACGAGCAAGAATTTCAACAAGGCGAACTACAGTTGTATACTGTGCGTGTGTGCAAAGTATGTTTGGCTAGAATACCTGGAAAGTGCAGAAAATCGACGACGCTGATGAGCGGTGACGGGACACAAATTTGAATCGTCCGTCGCCGAACTGGTAGCAGACAAGATTGGGTAGCGTACCTCCTTCTCTGACTCAAGCCACTTGTTGATGGCAATGACAGATGATCCAGTGCGTTCCTTGAGAGCAAGGATGGATTCTTTTACGAGAGCGATGGTAGCCATGATGAATTAGATGGGAAGTGTTTAGTTGCAACGGTTAATTGATTTATGAATTCAAGGTGGTGACCATTTTCATTTTCCAGCAGAAACAAACCTCAAAATTTTGAGCACAGCGCCAAAACATATCGCCTTAATAAGCCTTGTCATACTTTCAATTTTACCGTTACCATGTGGATAGACGTCTCCGTTGCGAACTGGTCTATGCGCGTTGAAAAGGAAGGGCTATTGTGAGAGTAGTGGTATCAGTTGAAAAATATCATCTTTCCAGTTTCCAGATCTTTCCTCTTCCGACGAGCCCACGAGCCCACCGAGGGAGAGCAACATCATCATTCATCATCATCGTCTTCAAGCAAGTGATCAAATCAAAATACAGATTAACCTTCTTGCCACGCAGATTATGTTGTAACTTTTGATTGTGATTAGGTTTTACTGGGTTATTCCCACCACGAAATATTTCATGGAACACGCCCCGGGCTCCTGGTTTTACAATGATGGAGGTGTGCCGCGTTTTGTGATGAATTGTAACTAGCAGAATTGTTGTATTTCAAGCTTTTGTCATGCGCACTATTATCATCATTGTTGTGCCTGCGAAAAGTATGCTACAGCAATGAACAAACATGTCTCCACCCTTGTTTTGGTCACAGATTCATTGCGCAAGGAGACTATTTACTTTGAAAGGTGTAGATGCCAGCAGAGCAAACGTAGATGGATGCACCTATTGTGAAGGACTAACATTCGAAAGCTAGCAAAGTCAGAAGGAAGTTCCTATCGAGAATGACTATAATTCTCAAAGATGTAACAATAATCCATAAAATGTATGATATTATCCTTGGAACGACTGTTTATATGTTTGCGGTTGCTGTGCCACCTTTTTAATTATAAGGAGGAGTCATTCGTCTGTTCAAACAACGTCAACTACTATAAAAAGTCTCAGGCTGCACATAAGCACAACATCACCATTTCTATCGTTTCTTCCAGCATTTCATTTGGTGCTTTCAAAGTGGATACAATCTTACTCCTCATTTTCTGCAACTATACACTGTACTGTACTTACTATTTGTGTTCACCTTTATTCATCATTTGATAGTAATTGCGGACGTGCTCTTAAACAGTCATAAAGTGAGATTGGTAAAAGTTTTGTTTTCACCTGCTCTTTTCTCTTCCTTCCAAATCTTCGGAATCTTTGTTTCCTGCTTGAAACTTTTTTTTCGCTTGACTTTCCTAATACAGACAATATGTATGGGTAAAATTTGGGATCAAACTCTTTGGTTTCAAGAGCTGCAGGGAATGCTTCCATCAGTAATTTCAAGCCATCATCCATTGATCGCTGACCGGCATCGAATGCGAGAACAAGAGGTAATCTACCGGACGCCCCATTAGGAATATGTGCTGCGTCTGGGTAGCTTTGGAGAAGCATTTTGATGACTGTTCTAAAAGGTCTTGATAGATTCACGCTTGACAAATTTGATAAGTTGGACACAAAGCTATCTTCGTCACATCCTGAGGAAAGATCATTGGGTAGAAATGTCAATGCTACTGCTGCAATGTGCAATGGCAGATTTCCATGTTCGTCCATTTCTCGGACTTGCATGGGATATACAGACATAGCAAGTCGAATCATTTCAATTGGGCAACCATAACCCACCAGAGCGACAGAGGCATGTACGAGGCGAAAAACTGTGCCATTTGTCTCTTCTTCCTCTTCGTCTCTTTCAAAGTCGCTGCTTTGATGGCGTTGTGCAGCCCACCTAGCTGCCTCTCGAGCTACTGCGCAATTGTCTCCATTCAAATCAAGTAAACCGTCCCCTTGAGTGGGTTCTTCTTTTTTCCTCACGGACATGGAACACACAATCAACCTAGCCTTAAGCCAAAGTTCACCAAGTTCATTCTGCACAGTTTTTAAGGAAGCCACAGACGATGATGACGAATGCCTCTCCAACGATCTGATTACAAACTTGACTCTTTCTCTGTATCTTTTGAAAAGCAATGATAGAGGAGTATGACCTAGCCTATCTTGCATAGTGAAGGCGTTTGTTCTTTCGCTATTTCCTTCCCAATCGAATTCGCCATTCAGATCAATCTGAGTACTATTAGTATCTCCTTCGTGCATTTTCAATTCCATTTCAGTAGTTTTGGTTTTCTCTTCTACGCTTACGTAGGCATTAATTGTAGCTTCTAGCAAAACTTGGAACGCGTCAAAACCAAGGCCTCGAAAGGAAGAACATGCATAATGAAGAGGAGTTCTTCCCTTATTGCTGAGTAACAATGTTATTGAAGTCCCACCTTCCACAACAAATTCATGATTTACCAAAATTTTAATAATCCCTGGAGAGCACCTGTGTGAAGCAGCGACATGGAGGGCCGTGGCGCCTTCTGTATTCTGTTCGTCACATATAGGCATGAGAGATCTGATTATTTCCAAAGGTGGGTCAAGCCTACAGGCGTAGTGAAGTGGTGTATCACCAGAAAGATCTTCAACAGAAAACATTTCATGTGGATGAGTGCGAATTCTGCGCAACGCAGCTTCCCAGCTCCTTCCGATAATGGAATAGAATAGAACTGGAAGGTTGGGGCGCCTATAGCGACGAAGGCGGGTGAGAGGAGCTTGCTGTGCTTGATTTCTACGAAAGTCTATCGAGAGCTGTCTCATGACAAATGTAGATTTAGGATATAGATTAGATGAAAGGAAGTACTACGCGTAGTACACCAGAGTACTCCAGGCGAGGATTGCAAATTACAAGGGATTGGATAATTGAAGTTGTTTCCGATTGAGCATTGAAGGAAAATTCCTGTCGACAAATCTATTGATATGATGTGTGATTAAAGAAAAAGAGGAATTTTTAAGCGAGCAAGAAGGATTCCAACTTCCAACAGAAAGAGACGTCAATTTCAATCGAACATCAATCAACAAATTCCGCGAAAGGCGTTGACACTTCAGGTTTTTCAACTTCAACTCTTCTGTCTGCCTGTTCTTCTTTTTTCTTCTCGCCAAATTCAGTTTATTAGATAATTAAATAGATAGTAGATAGTAGATAGGTAGATCAAGGATATATGATCTGCAATCTTCTGCAATGCTGGCTTTCCATCAGTCTATTAATAAATAAAATGAATTCTGAAAATAGCAAGACCGCGCCTAAAGAGCCAGCTAAACGAGAGCCCCAACGCAATTCCGTAACGGATGTCGGATCCACAAAGTGGCTCGCACTCAAGACCATAAACTGGACAGATGCGAAAGGAGTGGAACGCAAATGGGATGTTGCCACTCGCACAACCAAGCAGGGGATGGATGAGCCGGATGCAGTCGTTATTGTCCCCATTCTTCGATCCAAGTCAAGCAGTAAAACAGAAACAATTGTAATACAGCAATATAGACCTCCTATCGGAAAGAATACTCTTGAATTCCCAGCTGGTTTGATTGATAAGGGCGAGAGTGCACAGGATGCAGCTTTACGAGAATTGAAAGAGGAGACGGGTTTTGTTGGTACGATAGACGAAGAATTCCAATCTATGATTCTATGCATGTCGCCAGGTTTGTGTGATGAAGCCATCAAGATTATAGTCGTCAATGTTGATTTGGATCGGGAAGAGAATAAGGATCCTGAGCAAATGCTGGATGAAGGGGAAGACATTATCGTAAAAAGAGTTGATATCATGACGGGACTAAAGGATATGATGAAACAAGGAACTGAAATGCCAATTTCTATGCTATACAGTTTTGCTTTGGGCATAGAGTTGGGTAGACGAGGAGTCTGAGGCTTGGGGGCAGTGCATTTGCTTCCTGTAGAAAGAAGTATTGGGTTTACAATTCACAACTGAGTTGGAATTGAAAAACCGACACACTGGGGTGAATGACCAAAAGACAGGAATAAGCCAATCCGTGGTGCAGAGGTGAGCACAGTGCAACAACAGATGTATTCTTCCAATGGCATATTCAAACTTATGCTTGTTTTCTAGAAAATGCAAGGGTGGTGTTACTTTTACTAAAGAAAATTTTTGAAATATGTTTCAAAACATAGTTTGTGTATTCGAATTTAAAATAATACCTTGATAGTGAAGCTCCATACATTCTAAAAGTTGTTCAACAAACCTGTAGAATCGAACACAATGTCCATGCCAGCAGTGCCCCGATTTATCTTGATTAAAGGCGTTGATGGTAAAATTGATCATGACAATATGTCTCAGGTCACCGATGATATTCACTTCCGTCAGAATCCTCCCTCTGATTGCGACAAAAGCATTTTTTCAGAACCAAACGGCATAGATTCTCCATGGAAAAAGAGAAGAGGACCTGCGACACCTACGAGCCCTCCCACAGGTCTTAAATATGTAACCTTCGGTTGTAGAGGAGCACTGCATGCTGTCAACGCAAACATCGCCCAGCTTCAAATTCGTGGAAAGCCTCAACAAAAGAGACTTCCTCGCACCTACTGTAGAAAGGACGGTAGAGGATACAAACTGTGAAGCAACCACGCACCATCATTAGATTTATAATAAGACGCAACAAAAGGTTACTTTATGAACAAGATTCCCCTAGTATTTGAGATTACGTGTTGAAAAGAAAAATACTAACTCTAGTCGAGGGGTACTCAAATCATATGGGGCATTGCCATAGTGAATCCCAAGATACAATTCCTTGGTCTCCTACATTTGAGAGAGTTTATCCCATGCCACCTGTCCGATTGCTGCATCTTGTGCTCCGGTACCAGTAAGATCAACAACAATGATTTCATTTCCCTCTCTGCCAGGCTTATCCCCATTCACGATTTCACCAAGTTCAGCATATACATCACTTTCAGTCATGACGCCAGCTTGTAAAGCACCACGAAGCTCTCCAACCTTTGATGTCTGTTTGGTAAGATCAGAAATGTATTTGGATGCCACCAATACATCATTGGGAATTTCTTGTTTTGTAGGTTGATCACTTCCTGAAGCAATGATTGTAACACCAGATTCCTTGAGCCATTCCTTTTTCAACACCGTTGAGGATCCAGGAGTTTGTGTAAAGATCACATCAGAATTGTTGCATAGGGATTCAGCAGATACTGCAATCTCAAAAGGCATTCCAAGTTCCTCTCCCATTTCTTTTGCAAAATCTTCAGCCATGGCTTTATCAAGTGCATATGCAATTCCTTTGAAGGGTCTTACAGCTGCTGCAGCTCTTGCCATATTCCTTGCAATAGCACCTGTACCAATGAATCCAACAGTATCTTGAGAAGGAGTAGAGCAATGTTTCATTGCTACTGCTCCAGCGGCCCCAGTTCTCAAATCAGTCATGAACCTGTTTTCTTGGAAAATTCCAAGAGGTGCTCCAGTAACTGCATTGACAACAATAAAGATTCCACTTCCAGCTGGTAAACCTTTTTCGGCATTTTTGTAGAAAGAAACGCAAGCGAGCTTTACCTAATTGTAATTTGCGATGTAAGATACATTTATCTCATGTAGTAATAGTAGTAGTAGCACATGATTTCTATTGACTCGAATACTTACTGTAAAAGTAGGAGTGGCATCGATATACCCGCCTTTGATGTGACAATCTCCAGGTCCTGCGACGGAAGATTCGCTGATTCCAATATGCATGGGCATGGGTACATCGACGTTTCCTTGTGCCAGGGCAGCAAATGCTTCTTCAACGCTAGAAATTGCATCACCTACTGTGAGATTTGAAGTGACAGTCTCATAGTCAAATAGACGAGGAGGAGGAAATGCAGATGTTGTGGCAAGAGAGCGGAAGCAATTCTTTGCTGCTGAGCGACGTAGAACTTGGCTTGCGATTGATGAGAGCATGACTTTGTTGTTGTTGTTGTGGCAAGGGTAGAAATAATAATAGCAGACATCAGTCCAAAATGAGAAAAGATCTCAGATCTCATCAACGATCCTTTTTTAAAGTGAGACGTCATCGGAACGTCAGCAGAATTATTAATTATCATTAGGTTTAATGATTTATACGTACTATAACCTATTTATATGTTTTTAAGCTTTAAACGTTCGAATACACCAATACAAAGAAATGACTGACACATAGATTTTTCGCGTCAGAAGATATTTTGTTTCATCACTCATTAGATGAAGATCATGATTCATGATCATGGATCTATGGTATGATGATAGTGCTAGAGTGAAAGTAGATACAATAATATATCATCAGGACCAAGATTCCCAGCATTTACATTTGTGCTATTATCAACAAGAAGTTACGAGTCTCTAGTCTACCGATCCAAAAGATGCGCATGACTGTTCCTGGTCTTCTCTACCGAACAACCATTCTATCCTCTCTAATCAACTATTCAAAAAGCTTTCAAATATCATTCATGAAGAATCCTCTTCGCACTGCAGCTAGTCTCGCATCTGCACCCAAAGATCTTCCTTTTGGGGCTTGGGAATCACCAATAACTTCTAAATCTATCACAGCTGGCTCAGTTTCCATTGGAAACCTTAACGTTGTCGAGAATCAGATTTTCTGGACAGAGGGTAGACCTCAGGAGGGAGGCCGAAATGTCTTGTGTAAATATGCCCCTGAGGCCGAAGATAAAAACGATCGTAACGCCATTGATGTGGTTTCAGAGGCCAGTAATATCAGGACTTTGGTGCACGAATATGGAGGTGGAGCACTTTGTTTTGGAAAGACTTGCGATGAGGTGTTTTTTTCCGAGTACACCGGTCAAAACCTGTGCACCATCAAAAATGGAAAGGAAGAGTCTATTACGCAAGGTGATGGCCGATTCCGTTTTGCCGATGGGGTTCTGTCGAACGATGCCCAAACGTTCTACTGCGTACGCGAAGATCATGATAAACCTGCACCAAAGGATGTCGTCAATGAGATTGTTTCTGTGAATATGAAGAATGGGTCAATGATTGTCCTTGCAACAGGGGAAGATTTTTATGCTGCGCCACGTCTTTCGCCCGATGAAAAGAAATTAGCATATGTCACCTGGAATCATCCGAATATGCCTTGGGATGCTACTGAGCTTCGGGTAGTTGACCTTGAAAAAGACGATTCCTCTCAAACAGCTGATCATACTTTGATTGCTGGAGCTGATGGGGATACTTCTATTTTGCAACCTTTATGGCACCCCCAAAGTGGTGGTCTGTTTTACATATCAGATCATAGCGGATATTATAACATCTATCGTGCTGGGACAGAAGAATCTGTTTTACCGATGAACGTAGACTTTGGTGGGGCGGCGCCAGGTTGGGTACTCGGTCAACAGGGTTTCAGCTTCATTCCCGACGGCCGTTTGGTTGCACAATATCAAAAAGATGGGAAATCCGTCTTGGCAATTGCTACTGTTACTGATGATGGACCTGTCCAAGATGTGGTCGAATATGGCATGGATGATGGATTACCAATGAAATTTGGAAGTGTACAAGGAAGTCCATCGAACGACGATCTTTATTTCGTCGGTGGAAGCCCCAGCACACCAACAAGTGTCTTTAAGTGGAATCTTGACAAGAAAGGACCTGCAGAAGTGTTGGCATGCTCCTCGTCACTGTCATTCTCGGAAGATGTGATTTCCATTCCAAAGCAAGTTGAATTTCCTACTACTCTCGGAACCGCATTCGGATATTACTATCCTCCAAAAAACAACGCATTTCAATGCACATCTGAAAAATCCCCTCCTCTCTTGGTAAAGGCGCATGGTGGACCAACTGCATGCACCGGGACTGCATTCAATGCTGGCATTCAGTTCTGGACTTCTCGTGGATTTGCTGTATTAGATGTTGATTATGGTGGTTCCACAGGTTATGGTCGCGATTATCGTCGTAGACTTCGCAAATCCTGGGGAATTGTTGACATTGATGATGTATGCGCAGGTGCAAAGTATTTGGTTGAAAAAGAGCTAGCTGATGGCGACCGCCTTTGCATCGACGGTGGTTCTGCGGGTGGTTATACGACTTTGGGAGCGTTAGCGTTTCGCGATGTGTTCAAGGCAGGATGTTCCCTATACGGAATTGGAGATTTGAAGGCACTGGCGGGGGACACACATAAGTTTGAATCTCGTTATCTAGATGGACTTGTTGGGCCCTATCCAGAAGATGAAGCTATTTACGAGGAGAGATCTCCCATCGAGAGCGTAGATACATTGGCATGCCCAATCTTACTTCTACAAGGAGCGGAAGACAAGGTTGTGCCACCGAATCAAGCGAAAATGATGCATGATGCATTGTTGAAGAAAGGAATTCCTACTTGTTTGAAGATTTATGAAGGAGAGCAACATGGATTCCGTCAAGCAAAAAATATTGAGGATGCACTGGACAGTGAGCTTGCGTTCTATGGCAGAGTTTTCGGTATTGGCGTCCACAATGCTATTGATATTGATATTGATAACATGTAAAGACTGTTTTCTTCATCAGTTCAAAGGATAGAGGATGTAGTTTTTTTATTTTTGTGGCGGGTGTGCCGTCCGTTATTTTTGAGTTATATTTAACGTCGCAAGAACAACAACATTATTTCTCCTATCAAGATACACATCAACATCAAGTGTAGATGTCTGCTTCCACCGTACCTCTGACTGCCAAATCATAATCAGCATCAGAATTCCTAAACATGTTAGACCCTTACCAAGATGATGATGACATGATATCTTGCCGCACCGGCTTTTTGGGAGGTGAGGAGGGAAATAAACCTTTCTTCAAGGCCTTTGAACAAGTTGGCAAAACGATTCGTGATGGAGGATTCTGCAAACCAAATGGGCAACACACAAGTCCTAGAAAAAGCAGTGGTGATGATACCGAAGCCGATGCTGAATCAGATGACTCTGTACGAAAAGTCAAAACTGTAACTTTCGACGATAACGGTAAGATTTAGTGGGTGTTGTCATTGTCTCATTTCTCATTAATCCAACTGCGAAAGATATTCGATGAAAAGTCCCTAATCAACCAACTCTTTCAAAAGTCGAAATCGAACCGCTCATTTTAGAGGATGATCTAGTTATGAACGAAGATGGAGTAGATGAACATCGTCTGCAAGCTGTGGAGAAAGAAGAAACGTTTGCACCTACAGCAATGCCGCTTACGACATTTCTGATTACTACTCTTGTAGTTGCGGTACTCGTCTCTCATTTCTGTCCGCATTGTCTAAGCCCAGTAGCTGATTTCTTGAATGGGATCAAAGATTCACCCATTGTAAAGGGTCTTTTTCTTTTGATCGCGATTAAATCGGCAGCTGAAATGTTCCTTTCTTCTAATAGCCAACTTGGAGGGTTCGTTGAGTTATGCTGGAGTCTGTTTGTATTGCTTATTATTTGCACAGGCGTGAAGTACACATATGACTTGGAATGGGCAAAAATCACTGTAGAAGTCTAATCAAATGTCAACGACCAAGAGAGACAAGTATTGAAGCAGTTGGGTAGAGTGCGAAATAAAATGATGTAAGAATAGAGCTACACGTTGCTGTAATGTAAAGATGACGATTTGTATTTAAAGTCAATCTTCTCGCAATGTTGAATCGAAAGAAGCATGATAGGTTTCAGCAAAATCACATATTAACTTTTGTTAAAGTGTTTACAATAATACGCAAGAGCAATTTATCACAGGATGATTGAAAAGGTTTGTGTGCACCTGTGAGCTATACTCGTACCTTGTCAAGTCAATCTATAATTTTGTTCTTACACTACAGTCAGTATGAACTCCCTGTCATTTACCTATCCTATAATCTTCTTTTGACATCTAATCATACAAATATATCACCACATACTGTATACCTGTTGGTGTTAAACCTTCTTCGTCTACTCATCACACATAGACCAAGTTTTTCAAGCATTCCAAATCTGAATCGCTAATACATTCACCATCCCAAGGGAGGTTCAATAAGTCAATAAAATTTCGACCGTAGCGATCGCATAGAGTTGTATCGGCACCAGCACGAATCAGTAGCTCAACAACTCCAATGTTATTATGTTCAGCAGCATGGAGAAGGGCGTTCCTTCAGTCAGATTTGTGTTGAACATCCAATAGAGCGCCACTTGAAAGTAATAGTTCTACGACCTTGATTTCATCATCCTAACAGCATAGGTTGAGAGCGGTATCTCCTTCGATATCATATGAGAAAAGCACATTGAAACCACGTGCGTTTGTATCCGCACCAGCTTCTAACAGCATCTTGACAATACTTATTATTGTTGGTACATCCCCCTCCTTTATGTGTTTTCGCGTGATTACCTCAATGAGGGGCGTCTCACCAGTGGTAGCGTCTCGTTGGTGGATACTTGCACCATGTTTAATCAGCAACTCTACCACTTTTGGTCACAGAATTCGTCGTCGTTTGATTCACATCTGCCCCCTATTGAGTAACAGCTGCACGATATCGTCATGACCTCGCAAAGTGGCACAGTAATTTTCGTTTGTAAAGGTAGCTCCGTGATTCAATAGAATGTCGACACATTCGATCTGGCCCTGACCACAGGCGAGCAAGAGGGGTGACATACGATCAGGTGTATCATCTCCTTTGTACACATCATATACTTGGGATAATTGATAAGATACTGCAATACACCCTACCAGTTTCCACTCTCAATGATTTCATATACAGGGTCCGCATTGTATTCAACGCTTAGCTTTTAGAATCGTTTGCAGAATTTCTTATGCTTTGGCTGGTCTTTCACCTGATGTTCTTTGCAGCAGTATTGGACTGACTTGCAAGCAGAGTATATAATCAATTCGCCAATCTTTGTCATTTCATCCGTATCTTCGTTTTCTTCGTATCGCCCGTCATCGCCGTAGGATCTGCATTTCTCCCAGTTGCATTCGTGCATGTATTTGCTTATCATTTTATGGCGAGGACGGTTGTCCCTAACTGCTTTGTATTCAACGATTAGATTTCGGATTTCTTTGCAGAATTTCTTATGCTTCGGCCAGTGCATCACCTGATGTTCTTTGCAGCAGTATTCGACTGACTTGCAAGCAGAGCATATCAGCAATTCGCCAATCTTCGTCCTTTCATCCGTTTCTTCGTTTTTTTTCATTCGTTTCTTCGTTTTCTTCGTATCGCCAGGTCATGCCGCAGAATCTGCATTCTCCCCCAGTTGTATTCGTGCATGTATTTGCTCGTCATTGATAAGGTGAAGACGCTAATGAAGTAGGTGATTGTAAATAGTGTGTACGCTAATGCACCTAATCGTAGAGTTGAGTCTGCTCTATAGTTGTTTAGAGTATATTGATTATTGTGTGCTCTTGTCATTTGTTTTCTAAGGAGTTCCATTGAATCACAAAAAATGAGATTAATCATGATGCCGGAAGCCTTTGCTGATGGCCTCTGGAGTTGTGTATATATTCGTTGTTATTCAACGCTTTCTGTAGTTTATTGGAAATTGCATACTTGATGCATCTTGTTTTGCCCCTCTTCTGCTCGTCGCTCCCTGACAATACACGGCTTCAAACACTACGGATGCACTCTTTTTAAAGAATACAATAAAACGCAATAGCTCTTGTTTACGGGATAATTGAAAAGGTTTGTGTGCACCTGTGAGCTATGCCTTGTCAAGTCAGTCCATACTCAGCCATACTTTTGTTCTCAAATAAGAGTCAGTATGAACTCCCTGTTATTTACCTATCCTATAATCTTCTTTTGACATCTAATCATATAAATACATCACCACATACTGTATACCCGTTGGTGTTCAAGCTTCTTACGTCTACTCATCACACATAGACCAAGTTTTTCAAGCATTCCAAATCTGAATCGCTAATACACTCACCATCTCACAGGAGCTATAAAAAGTCAATATAGTTACGACCGTTGCGATCGCATAGAGTTGTATCGGCACCAGCACGAATCAGTAGCTCAACAACTCCAATGTTATTATGTTCAGCAGCATGGAGAAGGGCGTTTCTTCCGTCAGATTTGCGTTGAACATCCAATAGAGCGCCACTTGAAAGTAACAATTCTACGACCTTGATTTCATCATCCTCACAGCATAGGTTGAGAGCGGTATCTCCTTCATAATCAATTGCATAATACGCAGAGGAACAATGTGCGTTTATATCAGCACCGGCTTCTGAAAGCATCTTGACAATACTTATTATTGTTGGTACATCTTCCTCCTCTATTTGTTCGTCGCTACTTTCTTCATCTCCGATTGACGTGCTTCCCATGTAATCAGTGAGCACGAGGAGCGTCCAATCAGTGATAGCCTGTCGATGGTGGATATTTGCACCATGTTTAATCAGCAACTCTACCACATGTGGTTGCAGAAATTTGACTGCAAATTCTAGTGCAAACCCCGACCCTGAATACATCGTCGTCGTCGTCTAATTCACATCTGCCCCCCTATTGATCAACAGCTGCACGATATCGTTACGACCCCACCAACTGGCATGCATGAGTGGGGTCAGACTGGAATAAACATCTTCGTTTGTAATGGTAGCTCCATGATCCAGTAGAATGTCGACACATTCGATCTCGTCCTGACTACATGCGAGTGAGAGGGATAACATACGATCAGGTGTATCATCTTCCCCGTTCACATCATACGTGGGATGATTAATAAGATATTGCAACAGACCCTGCCAGTCTCCACTCTCAATGATTTCATGCAGTGGGTAAGGAGTTGGCTTCGCTGGCTTCGGGCTATGGAGAGGGCGGTTGTCCCTAACTTCTCTGTATTCAACGATTAGGTTTCTCAATCGTTTGCAGAATTTCTTATGCTTTGGCTGGTCTTTCACCTGATGTTCTTTGCAGCAGTATTGGACTGACTTACAACCAGAGCATATCAGCAATTCGCCAATCTTTGTCATTCCATCCGTATCTTCGTTTTCTTCGTATCGCCCGTCATCGCAACAGGTTCTGCATTTCTCCCAGTTGTATTCGTGCATGTGTTTGCTCGTAATTTATAAGGTGAAGATGCTAATGAAGTAGGTGATTGAGAATAGTGTTTACGCTAATGTACCTAATCGTAAAGCGACTCGGAACAAAAGAAGAAGTGTATCAAGCTAGACAAGCATCATCACCGGTGCAGGATAGATGTTAGAACAGCTATGAACAAGCATCGTAACAACTGTCAATCTACCCACCAACTTTTGAAAGCCAAGATAATGAAATATCACGAGGACAGGTATGAACGGCTTAGAGTTCAAGACTGGTCATAATTGGTTTGTAAAGGATGGAGATGTGGGTGGAATTTATTTGGTCGCTACTCTTCCAATTCATTGTCAATATAATCGGACCTTTTCAGCTCCTCCTACTAACTCCAAGAATACTACTCACAGGAGCACAGTAGAAGCCTACAGGAGCACTTTCAATTTTTCGTATCCTGGCATCCTGCAAACTGGACAAGAAGGCGTAGCATGATGGGCGGTGAATCGTTCGAGAGCATCAATGCATTTAGCGCAAAACATATGCGAGCAACTGAGAAGGCACACTTCCTTCTTTTTTTCAAAAGCAGACATGCAGATTGCACAGGTTGGCAGTACCTGGTCACCTTCGACTTCATGTCGTCTTTCAAATGCAGTCTTCATAATGATCCTCCAATCGACCGCAGAAGGCAACGTTTTCCTGTCGTTTAATGATTGAATGATCCCTCTGCTCAATTCAAGAGTCTGCTCAATTGAAGCGCTGACCTTGTCAACTGCAATTGTGTTTGAACTGAGCTTTCGCAATAGTTTGTTTCCGAGACCTTCCAACTCTTTCATGTAGAATTTTTCTCTTCGCGTTTCCAGCATGGTATCGTTCGAACTGTTGCTACTATAATACGAGCCTAAGCTTTGTCGAAAAAGATATCTTGCTTTCCAAGCTCGAAGGAATGCTTGAAGCACAATGACTGCTTGAGTTTTTCTGCACTTGCTTCCAATCGTTGTCAATCTTTTTTCGTACTTTTCTTCTCGGCATAAGGGGCAGAATCTATGATCATCTTTAACGTAATTTTCAAAAGCAGAAAGACAGGTTGTGTGGAATATGTGGGAACAAGAAAGAATCCATTGATCCATATTTGCTGAATCCTGTCCATGCAGACGATAGTATTCATGACAAATTGCACAGTGAGAAGACTGACATGTCCGAGACTCTGCTTCAAATTCAACCCTTGTCCAGT
>Ga0306864_1000434_pt1 | contig 19506 bp, 14 predicted proteins | sample AntRauTorckE5430_FD_190448 | JGI IMG/M metagenome (GOLD analysis project Ga0306864, IMG submission 190448) | Saline lake microbial communities from Rauer Islands, Antarctica - Metagenome Torckler E5 #430 (v2) (version 2) | ecosystem: Environmental > Aquatic > Non-marine Saline and Alkaline >...
TAACTCTGGAATTTGACCAAGCAGATGTTGCCATTTTGGTCGCATCGGTGGTAGACAACTTTACGTGCGCATACACAGTGACTATACTGTGCTCTGTGTCAGACTGGATGAGAATCCAGTTTGTGCAAAAATTGATATCTGTTTGCACAGACTTGAGGGAGAATCAATCCCTGATTGTGAATGAATTGAGTGACTGGGAAAGGGTAAGCACTGAATTGGACTTTGCAGATACCTTGAAGTGCGTATAGTAGTTCGTGTTCGAAATATGCTTATGAGCATATTGTTTCTACAGCAGATTAAAAGCATACATTGTAAACCATGAGTTATCTTTTGTTGTTAGTACTCTTTATCTAAATGATGCAAATATAATATCATCGATGCATACCACAGCTTGTAGAGATCCAGGGCGTTCTTGTTTCATAGAGCCAGTATTTGGAAAGCAAGACGTCAAGCTCGCCTTTTGGTCTACATACCAAGGTCACATATATTTCGGTATATCTCGACAATGGGATATACACCAAGCACGACAATCTTTTGAGAAAAGGACTAAAGCATTGATTATTGAACTCAATGGGATGTTTTATGCCAAGCATAATACTCAGATAAAAGAGGCAAGCAGAAATGCCTTTACCTGCATTCCAGCCTCGTTTACCGCCTGATGTTTAACGAAGGTGACGTTAACAGCAGCTCTTTTTTGGGATAAGAATGATATGCAACTTGAAATAAGTAATTTTTAACACTGCCGTCCTTGCCCTTGTGCCAATCACAGCCCTTTCTTGCGACTGGTACCACTCAATGCTCTCTTACCACCATAGCAGTAAAACGACAGAATACAACCCAAATATTTGAGCAAAGAAAAAAAAAGAGATAAAGCAACATACCTATTGTATTCATAGAATTTATAGTGCATTAGGAATATCAAAAACTATGTGCATTTGGAAGTCAAATCAGCGTTTAGAATTGCATCGTTATCTTCGCTCCTTGCTTTTCAGCAGTTGAGTCAATGCCTTTCGATTCTGCAAGCATTGCTGTTTTATCTTCCACTATACTTTCTTTGCTTCTTGCCAACAGTTTATTGAATTGATTTTGATTTCCAAGAATCTTCAACGCGCCAAGAACTTGTTGATCTGTTTGGATAGATCTGTTGATGAGCATGCTTTCTGGTAGGTATCTTGAAAGAATACCTATTGCAAGGTCCTCCTTGATATCACTCTTGTACTTATCAAAATCCTTGGACATGTCTTGCTTGATGCTAGCTTGGAGCTGTTCCAATTCTTTTGTTGATCCCTTGTACTCACTTCTCTCAAGAGCCCTTTTTAGGTCGTTGATTGGGCGGCTGTATAGCGCGTCAAGTTGTAAATCATCATTCTTCGCCTGTTGCATAACAAAGGCTTGAAATTCCCGGTACAGACTATCATCGACAGCAAAGTTGTTTGTAAGTTCGTGCTTTTTGCTCCACTCAGCAGCAAAATCAGGAATTACACTTGATCTCAAGAGAGTCACTTCAAGTGCAGACGCTTTTGGAGCTTTAACCTTGTAATCGGCAAGGACTCCTCCGCCATCCTTCACCTCTCTCCCATTTGTGGTGTAAAACACATTCTTGTCCTTTTCGGCAACCTTGGAAGCCTTATAGTTTCCATCACTACCAAGACCGGCACCGCTGCTATAATTTGTGGCCTGAATACAACGCCCACTGGGTGTGTAGTATTTTGCAACAGTAAATTTCAACGCAGTATTGAAAGGCAACTCTTCCACATTTTGAACCAAACCCTTTCCAAACGTTCTTCCACTTCCTACTATAATTCCAACATCAAGGTCCTGCACTGCACCTGACACAATTTCAGCAGCCGATGCAGTAGAGTCATTAATTAGAACCGCCAATTTGGTATTTGGATCAAGGATTGGATCAACGCGACTCTTGTAAGTTACACCTGGAAATCCCCTACCCTTTGCTGAAACAATTTCTGAGCCCTTTGGGACAAACAACGAAGATACATCCACTGCTGACGTCAGAAGGCCTCCAGGATTACCACGCAAGTCAAGAATTAGACCCTACGGCATTGTGGACAGAACAGCTGGTGAGAGCTGCTATGATTGTAATAATGACTTAACAAAGTGAAGCTTTAGATATATAGACTTACCTGAAGGGATTGGTTCCCATTTGTCGCGTCTTCCGCTGCCTGTTGCAAAGCAACAATGGCATTTCTGACCTCACGACCTGCATCTGAAGTGAAACCTGATAGCTGAATATATCCAATACCATCCTTTGGACTTCCAACCATAGTTGCCAATTTCACATCTTTAATCTGGACCACAGTTCTAGAAATAGTAACTGTGGTTTGGCCCTCTACTCCCTCCCTTTCAAAAGTAATATCGACATCAGAGCCGGGATCGCCTCTCAATCTATTTCTGACATCTTCGACACTAATTCCAGGTTCAATATTCTTCCCATCAATTGCTACAAGCTTGTCCCCAGGCCTCATGCCGTAGTCAAATGCATACCCTTCAAACGCAGTCACAACGCGGACTCCCTTCGCTACAGCTTTCTCGTATGCTTTAAGTTCATCTTTCCTCTTCTTTGATGTGGACTCTTTCTTAAATTGATTCCCCACGAGATCCTCATCATCATCATCATCTAAAGCGATTGAATCATCATCCAATAGTTGCGCATTATCCTTCAAAGCTTCTTTTGGCAACAGTTTGCTACCCTCTTTCGCACCACTATTTTCTGGATTGTCCACCAAAGCGACTGGTTTGGGTATGGTAGAACCACTTATAACGAGTCCAATTCCTCCGTATTTTCCACTAATGGATTCATTCATATCCTGTGCTTCCCGTCTTCCTTCAAATTCAGTGTATGGGTCTAAACTCTTGAGCATGGCAGAAACACCCGTCTCAAAAAGTTTTTTTGTGTCAACATTGTCCACATACCCTCGATCCAAATCCTGTACAATAGCAGAAAAAGTGGTAAGAATCATGACTGAAAGGAGGTGATAATGATACCATACTCTCGCAAAAACAAACACTCACGGATAGAATGGTTTCAAAAAGCGTGACGGGCTCAGACAGTTTATCAACGGAATTCAAGACTGGCACAAAAATGAGAGTGAGACCAAAAATTGCCCCAACTGTGAATGATGCAAGTGCCACACGAAGGGCAGGGAAAACGCTCATGAGCTTGGTAATCAATAGTTTCCAAAGTGTGACTATTTTGTTCGGAATGGAAGATCCTTTTTCTGCCTCTGTCTCTTCGTCCGGTTCATCATTCTTGGCTGCTAGCTGTGTTTTAGATGAAGTCATTTGCTTGCACTGGATTTGGTATTGCAGTTGGAATGGGGATCGATGGTGTTGCGTGCTGCCATGATACAAATGACCTGATTTCAATTGTGATCTCAACGGATTCCGGTTTAAAGATGGAGCAGCACGGACACCGACCGATGAAGTGGTAGGAGACAGGACAACATACGCATCCACGGTTATTGCTACAGTGAGGAGAATCAACGAATTGCTACCCTTCATTGTCAATGTTAATAAGTGTAAGCTAGGTACCGGGTGGTGGATGACACTGATCTTCGAATTTCTTGAATTTGTGAGACAGAATATCAGTGATGGTATAAATTGCAGCAAACTTTCAACCAATGATCCTCCTTCCTCCTCTCTTACAGAACATTCTGAATGATGGCAGGTGGTGGTGCACAAGGCTGACGAGGGAAGTTGTTAGGCTTAAAAGGCTTTTAAAGGCGTTTCACCGCCTCATTATTCATTGCCTTTTGTTCCGCAAAGTACGAATTAGGTATTAGGTATTAGTCTGTCACTTTCAACATAAACTCAATCGGCGCAGAAGACATATTCATGGGAAAGGGAGCAGTGATCGTCGCACGACATGGCGAAAGGATAGACTACTACCTCCGTGATGCTGGATCAAATTGGCTTCCAACCACTGACAGAAAATGGGATCCACCACTCACACATCGTGGCCAGATGCAAGCTCGGAGACTAGGAACACATCTTCACAAAATGATTGAAACCCACGGCCTTCCACCCATTGAAGCCGTATATTCGTCTCCTCTTGTGAGATGTTGTATGACTGCTGGAGAAGCTATTATCGGATACGAACAAGAACAGATGGAGATACCAGCAGAGAGAACCACACTAGAACTTCAGGTGGCTATAGAACCAGGGCTGGTCGAATCTTTGAACGACAAGTGGTATAGGTCGTGGTGTCTGCCAGATTCTGATGGGACTTGGGGAGGTCCGGGAGGTGCAAACTATCAAAATGGAGCATATCCACCAGCGATCGATGATGCAATGGTGGATGGGAGGGCCAAAGGGGCAGCACATCTTCTCATGAATGAATCAACACAAATCTCCAGCTTTTTGTCAAGTTATGCTGGTCATTCGAAAGATACCTCTCTTTCTACAGTAATAAATGCAACCACTGCTCAACAATTTCAGGACTCGAGGAAGGTTGCAAAACTCATTCAGCTTGTAGATGATGATTTCATTTTTTCTCTTGAAAATACAAACTACAAGTGGGGGATTTTCGAGTCAAGAAAGAGCCAACAAGATCGTATGGAAGATGTTGTCGAGAAATTATCCAAGAAACATCCAGATGGAACGATCCTCTTGGTATCCCATGGAGGACCAGTTACCCATCTATACGAGCGGCTTAGTGGAAATGATTGGAGTCAGCACGGTGTCAGCTCCTACACATCCTTCTCCATTTATAAAAAAAGTGAAGATGGTTGCGATGGATGGGAGACAATGGCCGTGAACGATTCAACTCACGTGAAAGAAATGCATATGGAATCTTCAGATCAGACAGTATCATTTGTATAGATGTAAAGTACATGTTCTACTACATTTCAGAAACTTTCTTTTATTGCGTACCATCTCAGGAAATTATATTTTGTGCAACCTACTCGTTACGATGAGAAATATGCGCATGTACTCATGTTTAGAAGAAAGGAAGGATAGATGATGATAAAGCATGGTCTTCACAACAAGGCTGAGCACATGCCCATCATCGTTGACCGCATCCTCGCCGTCCTCTCCTAAACTTCCAACAAGTTCTAGTCGCTGACAGACAGCTTCAAGTTTATCCTCGTGATTTCATCTAGAGCTAGAGAGCTGACTATTATGGCCGGGTGCAAATGCATATAGATTTTCAATGTCTTGGGATATTATGTACTATAATGCTGATACAATTAAATCATTAGTCATTGTAATCACCTTCTCTCTCCTTCCTTGCGATCTTTTTTCTCTTCTTTGTAAATCCGCGTTTTCTGCTGAAAGCATTCTGCACCTTTCCTCCAGTTGCAACCTCTTCATCTTCAATATCGTTACCCTGCAACACCAACGTATCTTGATCTTGCTCCGCTTTTCTAACAACTTCTACTAGTTCACTCTCAACACCCCCATATAAGATGACTCCTCTTCCGTCTCTGTTACCGGCTCTACCGCAACGCCCCATTCTATGTAAATGCGAAACGACGTTTCCTGCAAATTGAAGCTGTACGACCGCAGTAACGCCTGGAATATCAAGTCCTCGAGCAGCAAGATCCGTACAAACGAGAACGGGAACTGCTCTTTCATCATTATGTTCCGCCGCTGCATCATATTCGCGAAATTTATTTAAATTCTCGGTCCTTTCTGTTAAAGAAAGCTTGGCATGTAATGGTATTGCGTTGATTCCTGCTCTAGTGAGTGCCCCAGCGGCACCATCCACACCACTTGCGCTATTCAAGAAAACCATAACCTTTTCACCCGCCAAACCAATGCCACTACTTGAAGGATCGTCGCCTAAGATTTGAATAAGTCTCTCCATCCTCTTCTTTTTTGGCATGTCTTCGGTATCATCATCTTTGATCCAGACTGTTTGGTCCTTGAGCCCATAATGTCTGGCATTGTGCATTCCCTTCATCGTAACTTTTGTAGCATACGGAAACTTCTTTAGTACATACGCTTCAGCACTTTTCAACCCCATATCTGGTAACGTGGCAGCTACGAGTACATGCTGAGTCTTTTTTACATCGAAAGATGCATCAAGTCTGTCTGCTCTCCTGAATCCCAACAGCACCCTATTAAGAGGGGCCAGGTATCCACCATCAAAGAGCATATCAGCTTCATCAATCACCAATGTTTCAATATCTGCAAACATATCGATATTCTTTGGGTTTTCTGCGATGGGACCGAGTGATGCAGGAGTAGTTATTAGTAGATCAAGGGGGGCATTATTCATGGGATCATTCACTGATAAACGAATCGGCTTGTAATCCTCTGGACTATTGAGAGCACCTGGCATAATTCCCAAACGCACAATCTCACTATCATGCACGTCTACGACATCACCTCCAGGCAGCATTCTATTTTCACCATTTGAATCCCATACAACTGATCTAGGACCTCCACAGAGTTCCACAGCCATTCGAAGGACTTGATGTGCAAGCTCCTTATTCGGCACAAGAATGATCGCCCTCGCATAATCATATCCCAAATGCCCCACTTTACCTGATTCATCCTTTGCTTTTTCCTTTCTTTGTAGCACATCATCAATCAACGGGAGAAGGTAGGCAAGTGTCTTTCCGCTTCCAGTTTCTGCACCAATATTCACATCCTTTTCTAGATTAATGGCGGTGAAGGATGCAGCTTGAACAGCTGACGGGCGAGTATTTTCTCCATCTAGCATATCTTTCACGCGTTTGAGGAGGACGGGACTTTTAATTCCAAGTGATTCGAAGGTAGGGAATTGATTTACGTCAGCAAAGAAATCGTCAGTCGCTGTTGCCTCTTCCAAGAACGCATCCAACTTATCGTCCTCTTCCGTTCTTGTATATATCATGTGTAATTTTGAAGATGGAGCACTGTTGTCTTTCAGAGTGCTAAATGCCAAGCTAAGAGATTGGCGATTTGCGGACGCATTTTTATTTTGCTTTCCAACATTGAATTGAAGTGAATTGAGAAAGGCCGATGATGCAAAAGTGGTATGATGTTTTCCTTGGCTCATTAAGCCTGTTGCCATGAACCTTTGCATGACTGTTCTTCTTGTGAAAGCGGAAAGTATCATTGCATGCTTCAGTATTGAACAGATAGAAAGTTCTCTTGAGATCAACATGGATAAACACAGCGAGCTGTCTGCGTGAATTGAATAGAAATACCGTCGAAAGTGATGTTTTCAGTGTCTCTGCTATCTTTTCGTTGTGCGTTGTGCATTCCATTGTCAAACGACAACTTGCGCTTGATGATTGATGATGTTATTTTATTGGTGGTGCGAGAGCCCTTCATTTTTATTGAAAAGGCGCGCCATCATGAGGTTCAAAACGAAAATGAAAATGGAAATAGAAGTTGTTTGTACACGTGAAGTACGTATGATTCTAAGCAGTTCAAAGCATCCCAATGATTACTGGATTATTGATTGATGATTGATGAAACAAGCGACACAAAACGTACTAGTAGCCGTAGCTGCAGTGCAGTTCAAGTCAATCATTTAGCAGAACTTTCTTTCTTTGATCTCATGCTGAAAAGTCATGGCAGACGATATCCTCTGTGCAAGGAATCAATTAGAATGAAGAGAGCAACGAATAAAGGCAATTGCCGAATCCAACAGACATTGGCATCAGTGGTGCTACTGATTGCCATAATTTGCATACAAATTGGACGAGTTGAGGCCTTTGCTAGTTCTGGTTTACATAAAACACAGGCGTTCACAAATAGTTTAGATCTTCTGTCGAGAATAAGACATTGCTCACAAGAACATGGAACGAGTAGCTTTGATCACAAACGCATCATCTGTCAAGCAACATCCTTCTTTGACGACGATGAAAGCGACTATGAAGACGAAGATGATGAGAAAACAGAATCTAGCAAATACAAGGTTAACGATCAGCAAGTTAGCTCAGTGCCAATACCTGTAGATGCTCAATTGCAAATGCAACAGCAACAAAAACAAATTGATATGCTGATGGAAATGGTGAAGAATCAGCCTCAAATACAGCTGCAGCAACAACAACAACAACAACTACAACAGCCATTGCAATCAACAATTACGGAGGAGAATGAACTACTTCCACCCCCATTACCAGGAATGTTTGATGATAAAGGAGAAGAAGAATTATTAGACACTTCTACGCAGTTCAATACGGAAGAACCGCCAGTTGCAATCTCTACTCCGGTAACATATACACAAGGTGGCGTCGCGCCAGTTGTACCACTAAAAGCAATGCTTTTCATTGATGGCACGTGGCTATATTACAGTCTATACAGAAGAAAGGAAGAATTTGATCCCATTGTTAAAAAATTTGGAAAGGGATGGCAATATCGCTATAGAATTAATTGGAATGCATTGCCAAGAATAGTTTGTGAGCAGATCGTCGGACAACAGATAAACCTGGTACGTCTCCAATCTCAATCTAAACGTTTTTCCCTCTACTTATATCAATGCATACCTTCTCATCATTTTATCTCTTCTCTACAGGGCTGGTCGTCGTCCACTGGAATACCAGCAAATTCAGACCCAAATACAATGCAGGCTAGCGGACAACGTCCGGTTGAAGTCGTTCGTGCTTCCGTCTTTACATCATACAAAAAGAATACGGATCCGAAGTCTTTTCGTGTAAAAATGTACAATGATATGGCTGATGCAAATTATGATATTCACATGTTGGAAAGCACTAGCAACGGGCCGGAAAAGTGTGTTGATATTTCCCTTGCAGTGGAGATGCTTCATTATGCAACAGTTCCGAATGCTTACGATGTTGCAATTTTACTGAGTGGAGATAAAGACTTTATACCTGCCATGGTTCGCACTAGACAAAAAGGTAGAAAAGTTGGTGTAGTGTCCATGCGGACAGGTTGTAATCGAGCGCTCTACGAAAGCCCCCATATCAAAGATTTTGACGTCGTATGGATTGATGACTTTCTGGATCGCCTTCTCGTCCCTTTGCCTGCTGACCAAGTAGGCAGGACAGTAAAAAGTGTCCATGATAGGGGATTTCTCTCTGCGTTTACAATTACAAAAGTTATACTTGATTTTGCTTCACAATCGCCTTATGGTAAGGTATCGTCGAGAGATGTTGGTCGCTATTTGAAAAACGTTGAGTTGCCCGGTGGAACTAGTCTTTTGGACGATGTAAAAGTTGGACAAGGTGGTTTAAGACGCTTTCTTCAAGATCGTATGCCAATGGTTTTTGATGTCACTGATCGACCTCAATATCTTTCCCGTGATCCAAATGATAGATCGTACTTCATTGCCAAGAAAGAGGGTGCAGTAGATTTCCTGATTGAAGAAGCCAAGCGAACAAAGTTTTCACCGAAAGAAGCACAATTCCTCAAGACGTACCAAACTGATATCGTAGAAAAAGGGGTTGAAGAAGATGTCTATTATTACACAACGGAGGCGCTCGAAGGAGTCCCAAATGGCTATGCTGGCATAAATGATAACGTAGCCTTTCCAGGTGGAAATTCTTATATCGGACAACAACGACAACAGCGCGACCCTCCAAAGGTTGACTACTCGACGTTCACGGTGGCGCAACTAAAGGAGGTTTGCAAAGATATGGAACTTCGTGTAACTGGCCGAAAAAACGAATTGATTGAACGAATAATAGAATCCGATGAAAGAAAAATGATGAATAGTGGTCTTGGAAAAACTAATGATTCCACCACGAGTGGCAATGGAAAGATAGAGAAATATTTGGTTGATCTAGTGACATATTACATCATAGAGAGCAGAGGGTATGCATCGTCCCGAGATCTAGGACGCTTCCTAGCAACGAATAAAGGAAGTGGTTCAAATGCTAACTCAGCCCTATCCGAATTGAAAGACACTTTTGGAGGAGTCGCTGCCTTTCTGAATCAAAGAAGCAATATCTTCACCACTGTTCGAGAAGCCAGTGATGGAGATCCCATGAACTATAGTTTTGGTATCAAGCTAAAAGATCCCAGTGACATTCCAAATGTTAGGTCTAATGATATTCAAACTCCAGCATTCTCCTCTAGACCTGCTCAAACTCTCGATCTTAAAGTCGATGCTCACATCGAAGAGTTATTGAGAGAATACTTACACGCTAGTGGAGGCGAGGCCACATCAAGAAATATTGGACGCTACCTTGCTGCTAATGCAGCATTAGAATCTAGCAATTCTTCCAACAATGGAAGTGGGGGGAACTCTAAAAGAAATACAGCTCTGAAACAATTGAAGAAAAACTACGGGAATCTTGCATCATTCCTGAATTCAAAAGAAGAAACTTTCGAAATTAATTCAGAGAGCGTGCAAGATGGTAGTGGAGAAACCGACCAACCATCAGATCATTCATTTGGTGTGCGTCTAAGATAAGTCTGAAAATGTTGTGTTGCAGAACCGTTAAAAATAGCTAGTTATTTTATAGCCTTTGTAAAAGTGCGTATGTTAATCGAAAATGGTGGGTACGTCTTTCATAGACGTAAAAACAGGTAAACACGAAGTCATTATTATTTTAAACCCTGTTGGTGGGAGAAAAATGGTGGCCAACGATATTATGGAAAATTCCGAAAATTAAAGAAAATTTCTGATTTTCGAGCACCTACTATAAGAAACTAATTGGCGCATTATACACAGGGTATCGCATGTAAAAGAATAATATATATCTTATAGATGTTGCAAAGAATCAAAATGCCCGTTTTCTTTTCATTCTTGCGAGAGCAGCTTTTGGCTTCTTGTTTTTGAAGTTACGGTACTGACAAGGTCAATAATACGGTGGGAAACGCTGATCTATTTCAATTTGGATGCACACGCATTCATGAAAACAAACAGGACACGTAGTATTAATACTGAAATTGAAACCTAAGTTATCCTGTGCTCTAAACAGAGTCATTGATGCAAACAGAGAGCAAAAAATAATTTGTTACCAAGATGGGAACATGTATGAGCAAAAGTGCTACGACTGCGGTCACTGTAACCGATAAGACAAGAGACAATGAGACGATTCCATTACAAGCAGAAAAGGGTTTGACCGACAGACCTCCTGTCCACCCTGTCGGTACCTCTGATCGTCTATCTATGTCTGGTCGCGGATCTGCAGCCACGCTTCCCCGCACAGACTATGTCCCTGGATATAGTTCTGGCGCGTCTACTCCTTCTCAAATGGACGATACATCCGTTCATAGTAGCAATTATGGTGATACTTTGCACAACCCCAAGAGTCTCAAACACTCTGCTAGTGCCATTGGTCTTGAGCAATTGATTGATGACAAGAAGAATAATGGTTTGGCGAACAATATTGTGCACATGGAGATACCCTTCGGAAAACCAATCGAAGAAGTTTATGATGGAGTTCACGATGGCCCTGTGCTTGGATCTGGGATCTCTGGTCTTGTGCGGCTTTGCAAGCATAAGAAAACGGGTAGCAACTATGCAGTCAAGTGCCTTGATCTTGGACTAGTTGAAACTGATGAAGGTCTGCAACAACTCCGTGAAGAGATTGCGATTATGTGCCAGCTTGATCATCCAAACATTGTGTAAGTTCTGCGCTTGTGGCAATGAATGAACTGTGAAAGGTCCACCGTCGCATTGATTCAAACCTCTTATCATGATATTTTGATCTTTAATAATAGGCGTCTTGAGGAAGTTTACGAAAGCAGGGATGAAATTTATCTTGTCCAAGAGCTCTGTGTAGGTGGTGAACTATTTGATCGTTTGGATGAACAACCTGATTATCACTACACAGAATCGCAGTGCGCAAAATTAGTTAAACAAATGCTATGCGCTGTCCGGTATTGCCATTCCAAGGGAATTATCCATCGCGACCTCAAATTGGAGAACTTTTTATTCAGCACAAATGAAGCTAAGTCAGAATTGAAAATGATTGATTTTGGTCTTTCGAAGCATTTCAAGTATGGAGAGGTCCAGCACGAGGCGGTAGGAACTCCATACACTGTTGCTCCAGAAGTCATTCATGGTGCATACGACGAACGATGTGATGTATGGGCGATTGGTGTCATCACTTACTTGCTTCTCAGCGGAGATCCCCCCTTTGGAGGGTGTGGAGGCCCAGAATCTCTGATCGAAGTTCGTTCCAATATCCTTGCAGGTCGATTTGAGTTTGAACCACAAGAGGTTTGGTCTATTGTGAGTGAAGATGCGAAGACATTCATAAGCAATTTGCTTGTCACCGATCCTATGGCTAGGCCTACTGCAAGAGACTGTCAGATGAAGAAGTGGCTGAGAGTTTGGGCTAATAAGGGCAAGAAGGCGAGCGACAACCTTTTAAATAGAGATGTTGTGAAAGCACTCGTGAATTTCAAGGAGTACTCAGACATGAGAAAGCTACTGTGTGAAGTACTCAGTTTCACGTTGTTGCCAGAGCAAATCACAGATCTTCGTCAAGAGTTTGAAAAATTGGATATCGATGGATCTGGAGAAATTTCTCTCAAGGGCCTCAAACAGGTGCTCATGCGTGGAGCTGGTGCAGGCTCTCTTGGCGCCTTAACTGAGGAAGAGATTGAAGATATTTTCAATGCAATGCGTGTCCGCAAGACCGAGACTCGTATTCATTGGCACGAATTTATCGCAGCAGGATTAAGCCAATGTAAGGTAGATGAACGCAACTTGAGACTTGCCTTTGATCGCCTCGATGCTGATCACAAAGGTTACGTAACATTTGAAAATATCATGGACATGATGGGGAAGGACGGAACTGATAGTGAAGATGAGATGAGAGCCATGTGGGCAAGCTCCATGAAAGCTTGCAAGTGTCACGATTCACAAATCACATATGATGATTTCCTTCTATTGATGAAAGGGCAGACGATGCAGGGAAAAGAACTATCTCCCCGCAACGTTCACACCACTCTTAATTGCACCGTCTCTGCAGGTGACCCAATCGCATTGCCTAGTATGGAACGAGGATCCGCGTTGCCAAGTATGATCATGGAGCGTGGGAGTCTTGACATACTTCATGAAATGTCTGACACTAATACAGATGATGACACCGACGATCTTGCACCACTATCCCCAGGTAAGCCAAATGGCGGTCCGTTCCTGATGATGCCACTCTCTGGTGGATTCGTTGCAAGTGATAGTTTTGAAGATGACGAACCGATGACAATGGATGATGACGATGATAACGTTGACGAGAGGATCTCAGCAGCTGCGGATAAGGAAGTTCAGCTGCAGATGAAACAAATAGATCCTGTTTTAACTCCTCCGCAGTCTCCAGTGCGTAGTCCAAAAGATTTCGTCACACCCGTCCCCCCAGGGAGATTCACGCCCTCTTCCGAAAAATTCACAGGCTTGCGTTCTTCCATGCCCTCTTTGCCAGATTCGCGGGACTTGTCCAGACGCCGTTCCCGATCGGTGGATGATCAGGACTACTCGAGTTCTCCAAAATTAGATCAAGAACAAGACGTTGAGGTTGCTGTGGTGCAAGATATCAGGCGTGCAATGATACTTCCTGAGCACAGCGCCCGCCTAACGACGACCGAAGATGGTGGCGATGATGACAAGCTTACTCCGCTTGTTGCCAACCGTAAGCTTTATCGTGCTCATAGACAGATGCGTCTCGCTGTTCTTGAGGCAAGCAAACGTTTCGAGGAAGAGCAATTGAGAAGAACAAAGGCTGAGTTGCAGCTAGAGCAAGCTCAGCAGCCACCAGATCCTCGGCACTTCGGTGCCGGGCTTGTCATGAAACGCGGGAAAAAGAAGGAAGTGTCTTCCAATCAAATCAGACACCTCATGTCCGAAAGAATGGATACGCAAAAGACAATGGTTGATATTGCGGCAAGAAAGGGTGGCCGTGGCAGACGTGCTCGCAAGAAGACCGTTTCTGACATGTCCGGTATGCTTATGATGATTCCGCCTACTGAATTTCCTCCCACTAAGGATACGCCTGAACCAGTCAAGGTTGAACCATCAAATGATGCCATTGACGACGTCACGAATATGGCACTTCATGATATTGCTGAGCCAGAACCTACTGTTCTTGGAGTATTCAGACCATCAGTTGACCCATTTGAGCAAATGGGTAAATCGATGGCTTCTTTCCTCGGCAAGCCTCTGTCTGCAGCTTCTCAGCAATATCAAAACATGATGCCCAAGAGAAAGAGTTCCATGGAAGAATACGATAATGACATCGATAGATCCAGCTGCCTCAAGCTATCAGCCTCAGATGGAGAACTTAATTTCACAAAGCCTCTCTAAAACTGTAATCTGCGATTAATAATGCGGTTTACTGTAACTCAGAAAAATTGTATTGCTACTATTGCCTGTTCCTAGACTGGTGTTCGCACGAGCTTTCAGTTTTTTCTTTTATATTAATTTATTGTGGCCTTCTTCTACGGTGGCGTCATTACTCTATACTACTACAGATGATGATAGCTTCTTGAGCATAAAAATGCTGCTGAGAGCTTCCTGGACGGAAGCATCAGGAGTGGAAGCTCCAGAAGTGACTCCCATGACAACATCCTTGCCCATATCCGTAATGAATGGCTCGGTAATAATATCTCCTGCCATGTTACGGTGCGTAATAGTGTTATCAGCTTTAACACAATCTGCACGGTTGATGTGGAACGAACGAATACCAGCTTTTTGGGGAATCTCGAGAAGGTGGGCGGTATTGGATGAGTCCCAGCCTCCAACGACAAGGATAAAGTCCAGTCCAAGCTTCTCTGAGTTCTCGACAAGTTCTTGAACTGCATCTTGTCTCGTCTGCAAAATATAGTAAAAGAAAATGATGAGTGCGGTTCCAAGATAATAAAAGGAAATGATGAGTGCGGTTCCAAGATAATAATCAAACAATTCATACAGTAATCATTATCCTAAAGTACGTACCTGTGTAGCGTCACAAATGGTATCAAATTCCAAATAATGACTTTTAATATCCACAGGTCCGTATTTCTCCATCATAGTTACTTGTAACATTTGACCAATTGCACGAGTCTCTGTCTTGTACATTGTAGTCTGATTTGCCAAACCAAGGTTAACTAACATAGTGTCAGGATCAAATCCCTCCGAGACAGCATTCTTGAAATACTCCATGAAAGCTTCTTTCCCTTCTCCAGTCTTGATATATTCCACTACCATCTTCGCCTCATCCATATTCTTGACACAAATATAATCCTCACAGAAAGAAACGGTTGCCACTGTCTCCTCGTGCTCATACTTTCCATGAATAATGGAAGTCAATCCCTTCTTCTGATGCTTATCTACGGTATTCCATACCTTGGAAACCCAGGGACAAGTTGTATCCACCACCTCCACATCCTTGTCGTTGAACATCTGCATTTCTTCAAAACTTGCTCCGAATGCTGGAAGAATAACAACATCATTGTCATTCACAACAGAAAAATCCTTACCGCTCGCGCTGTTCGATTTTTCGATAAAGTTAACATTCATGTTATGGAGATTATCATTCACTTCAGGGTTGTGAATGAGCTCGTTGGTAATGTGCACTTTGCGATCGGGAAAGTGTTTGACGGCTTCATAAGCTAATGCGATGGACCGTTCGACTCCCCAGCAGAATCCAAAGGAATCAGCGAGGTGAACTTTCACGCCGTCGCGTTCGATGACGTATTCGTTGGCTTTCAAGGTGTCCACGAGCTCGGATTTGAACTGGCCTTCCATCGTGGCTTCCACATCTTTGCGAACTTCTTTGAAACCGTTGCGAAAGAATTGATCCGATTTCATGAATCGGAGGCGTTCGTTCTTTTTAGAGATCTTTTTTTCTTCGGATGTTTTTTCCGACATTCGGAGAGGCGAGGATGAGAATCTGGTGGATAGGCTGGGATTGGGAGCGAATGCCGAGGCAGTGCCAGCAGCAATAAGGAGGATTGCAGCAGATGCGAATTTCATTCTTGAATTTATTTGGTTTATTGTTTGTTGTAAGCAATATATACGTAAGCGATGCTGTGATGTTGTCGATGGAAATCTGAGATTATCTTCGTTTGTTGTATGTGTCGACGATACGTCGGCCGTCGGTTAAAAATTAAAAACCTTTTACTGCCCATCTTCAATCTGCATTTGATCTTGATTTGATGATGAGAAGGGCTTCACGATACGTGGACAGTGCGGATAGGGACCAGGAAGTTGAACCTCTCGAAGTGATTTATAAAATACGTCACTAACCTTATCGAGTCAGGAAATATGAGGAACGATGTGAGGAACGAAGTGAGTGTTTGATTGAGACTACGTCATCATCGTCATGGAAGAATCCTAAGTACTGCTTCGTCACCAATGACAAACGTGGAGTTCTCGAAAAAGAAACAATCTGAAACAACGCAGATGTTTCTCGCTGTTGGTTGCATTTCAGAACGGCCTAGAGATTTGAACAAGAACTTTACAAAGATTTACTCAAATTCAAAATAATAACTACATACAATTTAACGCATTCAAAGCTGACAGATCTGTTTGCTGGTAAAATAGCCGAGTTCAAAAGGAACTATGAATCACCAATAATTTCTGACTGATGCAAATTCTATCAGAAAAACCCCAGTCATCCCACGAGCATGCCAGTCATCCCAGTCATCCATCACCATCACCCATCAACATTCCATCACGACATCTGCTCACAATAAATAAAACAAGGTCAACCGTTGCAAAAGGTCAAACATCAAACGCGACCAATTAAAAATGCAAAGCATCAAAACAATAATAGACCGGAAGCTAAACATCAGGCGTCCTTCTTTTTCCATCAAGAAAAAAATGTTGAAGATCTCCACACGATCAAGAAACGTCAACAGAGTTACCAACCTATCTTTTCTTCTCAATTCTCTTGATCTCACTTCCAGTCAGAGCGACGCAACTGAATCACTTGACGAATATTTATCACAACAATCCAAAGAGGATCAACAGGATCAAACTACGATGTCCAACATTACTGAACAACATCCTTCACCTATGAACGATTTGCCCTCCATGGAAGACGAAGAAAGAACACACGACCACATCCATCACAAAAATGCAACTCCGACCAATTTGAATACGAACCCAAAAAAAAGAGTAAGCTTTGCACCATCTTTGGTGACTCAAGTTAATATTCAACCCAGGACCGATGACCGAGATTGGCATGAGCATCAGAGAATGATGGATAAGAGGAATGGTAGGGACGGGCTGTGGAATAGACAAAAAAGATGCATCATCACTGCAGAAGAGGTTGATTTGGATTTATAAAAGATAGAGAGGATACAAATCATTTTTGTCTGTTTGATTTGTTGTCTCTACAAACACACATTTTCAATGGGCCATCCAGAAGGAATGTATTCAAAGAATACTGTGACAACTGGAACACGCTGAAACTATTAATTGTAAATAATAGAATTTTATTACCGAAGAACACCTTTTCTGTATCTTTGGATAGATATTGCGAATCTTTTGCATCTGCTGACAATAAATATAACAACGTCAACAATTAAAAAGGATCAAACATTAAAGGCATTGAAATCGAAATTGAAAGTATCGGAACAGTAATAGACATGAAGATGAACGTTAGACGTCCTTCTTTTTAGGAACATCTACAGAGTTATTTCCACAACCATAGCGTTGCGCTATCTTTGATGACCCAATAATGACCTAAGTAAATATTCAACCAAGGACCGATGACCGAGATTGGCATGAACATCAGAGAATGATAGATAAGAGGAATGGTACTAAGAGACGGGCTGAGGCATAGAGAAAAAAGATGCACTATCACTGCAGAAGAGGTTGATTTGGTTTTATAAACGATAAAGAAGATACACATCATTATCGCCGAATTGATTTGTTGTCTCTCCAAACGCATGCTTTCAATGAGCTAGCTAGAAGGAATGCATTGAAGAATACTGTGACAACTGAAATACGCAGTAACCATTAATTGTAAATAATAGAATGTTATTACCGAAGAACATCATGTCTGTATTTTTGGATAGATGTATTGAATATAGACCATTGTCCTTGTCTAAATTAGAAAAAGAAGCCCAAAAGTAATGGCAAGAAACTCTCGAAAGCTTCAATCTAATACTGATAGGATAGAGCGACATCACAGAACTCGACTAGTGCAGCTTTCAGATGGCTTTGCTAGATACAAATATGCGCAGATACATCGATGCTTCAGTTTGCTATCGAACGAATGTACTCAACACAATCATCAAAATTCGTTGGTACTGACAGCGCCGCTTCTGACTCCCAGATTGAAGTACTCAATTCTATTCCTAGTCCAACTAAGAATGGCATACTTGAAATCATGTTTGAAATTTTCTTCTCCTGTGAATGAATCTTTACATCACTTTCATATTGGACCGGTTGGAAATACTGCCGTTCCATCACGGTACAAATTGCCATATGACTAAAACAAGACACAAATATAGACCCGAGCAGCCGAATCATAAGCGAGTTTTCATAAATGTGCACAAAGAGCGTGACGAAATGAAATAGTTGCGGTATGATGATTGCTAAATGCATCTGTTTCCAAAACATCGGTTCTAATATTGACAATTGTGTTGACTTCGATGAATTAACAATTGACATTTTTTGGCAAAAGTAAGCTGTCAACATGGTTCCCATCCACAGGGCAGCAAATTGTACCACAGATGAGTGAAGGAGGGGAAGCAATTGCTGAAAAGGCTCACCACTTGAATGTTTGCTGCCTTGCATCTTTAGTAAGACTCGTAGCAGCACGCAGACGGCTGAACTCAGTATTCCATTCTTCAAGCTATACATGCCACCATCTCCATGACCAGATAATTTAGATTTTTCTTGATACGCATGGCTTCGGTTGAAGAATAGATGCCTGTATGCGCAATCCCTCAAGAGCATCATATCCATAACGACTAATAGAAGCTCACGTTCAATGTAAGGATCGACATCTCTGCAACATATAGCACATGTTTGAAGTTTGATGTTCTTGGCAGTGGAGTATTGTTTGTAAAGTGCTTGATTCGGTTGAAGGCATGTGATGCATGCGTAAAGAAATTTCCCGCTCACTGGTGGTGGTGGTGTTTCATTAGGTTGTATTCCCATGATGTCATAGTGTCATTAGCATTAAAAGCACAATGGCAGCATGTACCATGTACCTATTGTAATTAGAAAATCGGGAATTGAAAAGCGAGTATGGTAGAGAGAACTGATATAATGGTAATCGGTAACGTGTGAATTTTGGCTCTGCTAGTATTAGCGCTTCTGCTGCGCGCTCTACTCTGCGCTATTGCAGAAACACGCAACCAGTCGCCATGATGAACTCCCTGTACGATACCATTGTCCCTCATCTCGCGGGCTAAATGACAAATACATAGAGCCTAGCAATATAGTGCGTGTTGTTGCAGTACCATTACAACCTTCGAATTTGGCCATAAGTAAGATCATAATGCAGATAACGCTCTTTGTTTGCATTTGTGCGCTTGTCGCTTGAATGTTAGTGCTGAAAGTAAAGTACATTATGATGATGATGATGATGTTATACAAGAGCCCTATGGTATGAGCATCAGGGCGAATTAACTATATTATCGGAGGGGGGGGAGAGAGGGGATTCAAATAAAGGGGTTTCCTTTTTTCCTCTTTTTGAA
>Ga0306864_1000435_pt1 | contig 19499 bp, 17 predicted proteins | sample AntRauTorckE5430_FD_190448 | JGI IMG/M metagenome (GOLD analysis project Ga0306864, IMG submission 190448) | Saline lake microbial communities from Rauer Islands, Antarctica - Metagenome Torckler E5 #430 (v2) (version 2) | ecosystem: Environmental > Aquatic > Non-marine Saline and Alkaline >...
CACAGATGGAATTGGGAATTGTGCACTGAACAGTTCTGAAGAATCATTTGTAAAAATGTTTTGTAATCATCCGTTTTATTGGTTATCTGTCTGTTTTTCTGCATGGAAGCGAAGGCGTACCTACCGGTACTAGCTAGGCTTCGTTGGTAACCAATTTGTATCAACATACCTACGTAGAATATCAGCTTTCGCTTGTAGGTCCACTTCTTCCCTTGGCAGCAGGCAGCAGCCCAAGAAGGAGAGGCAGCAGTAGTAACTACTGGGGTGTGTGTGTTTTGGTTGGTTGTTGGGGGGGACCTGTTCGAATTGCACTTGTGGGCATTGAATCGAAATGATTATTCAACGCTGCTCTTCGCCACGACATCTGCACAGTAAAGTACAGGATGCTGATATTCTCGCGGTATCCACTCATGCTGAATTTTGTCATCACAGGTAATGTTGACTTCTTATTTGAGTATGTCAAATAAGGATGTGTACTGTAAAGAGATTCTTTAAAAGTACAGTCATGTTTAACATAATGGCACGAGAGCACGTGTGTTGGATGACATGGGACACTCTATTGAATGATTAGACAATGCTACATGTAGAAAAACAACACTCAATGTGATAATTTTGAATTTTGAATGTGGTAAAAAGTAAAAACGTTTGATGATGTTGTAGTCCCACTTCAATAATTTATTCAACAGACTTTAGTTTTCCATAATTTCCGATCTAAAAGGAGTAGCATGCACCGCTTCATTCTGATGAATATCATAGACCGCAACACAGGATTCTATTGGTCAACTTGGCTCCACAACTACCTGTTTTCTATTTGTACGTCGATGCATGGGCCAAAAGTCATTGATGAGACTTCCTCTCTAGAAAACAAGAAACTACCATAGTGGAACTACTAATGAATAAATTGGACACCTTACACAAAATTAGTATTTCTAGCTTTTGTGTGGTCATAGGTACGTGAAGAGTATTCATTTTGTTTTCTTATCGTTGGTATCGTCACCTTGGTATAGGATGAACAGCCCTTGTCCCAAGATCAACCAGAAGCCTGATGCGGGCATCACGATCACACCCACCGTACCCATACCAGAAAGATACCAGCCGAACCATTGGGGGGCCTTCTTTTTCGTAGCTTGGCAATGCTTTCGCAACAGATAGCCCTGTGATGTCATCATGATCCCGGCCACTTGAAACCAGAAGGAGCATTGTCGTTCGTACCGATCATTCACGTCGGCGATTTGTGTTGTGCATTCTGTGGCAATGCGCAAGAGAGGATCACGAAGCTCTGGAATTATCAAGCCGACTCCAGAATGGAAGATTCCTGTGGAGATTAGCAAGTTACTGGAAATTAAGCTCATGATGATAATTGTAGGTAGCTGGTATTGTATTTTGTATTTTTATTATATTCTTATCCTTCTGATTACTTTTGTCGTGATGTTCTTGGGAGTTCTTGGGACTGCTTACTGCTTATTTTTCCGTGATTGGAGTTCTTTTTAAAGGGACAGCAGAGGACAGACATTATTTATATCTAAGAGTTCAAGATCCCATCCCTCGCACGGACCGTCAGTCGTCTGCATTTGCGTTTGTGTCTGTGGAATTGCAATTAGAATAATTCGTTGCTTGTTGTTGTTGATGGTGACGAGATTGTGTTGTGATGGTGGAGTCGATGCTCGTTTACTGAAGAATGCCATGCCTTTTGCATTAAACTGTAGGACAACATTGTGTTTGAGATTGTACATAAAAACTGCTAGGATCGCACATGGGATTGACTCTCACAGTAGTATCAAGAAGATCTTATTCCATTAATAATTATATATCAATTACTCATTCATTGCAGAATCACCATCTTCGTCCTCTTTGGTATTTTGTTCCTCCTCATCCTTCTCCCTCTGCACACTCTTGAGAATACAATCCAAAAATGCCTGTATCGGATTGCCAGACATCATCGCAATCGCTCCATCCTCAGGCCTCAACTGAAAGTTCGCCAAAATACTGTTGAAGCTATCCATCGATCCACCTTCATCATCACACAACGCTGCCGAGAGAGATTTCAAACATTGCTTCACCTGTGGACTCCGTAGATTTTCCATGAGATGTTCCTCTGAACGTTGATCATCAGGCAAAAGTTCAATGAGCTTTGCCTTCACCTGTTCGTTGTCAAGAATTCCACTCTCAAGGATATTTTCAGGCGTGACGACTTCCGAGAGGGGAGGTCCGGGTGGCTGCTGCGATCCAAACGCACTGGAGGGACTGGTAGTCGCCAACCCCGCCATGGCCCCCTGTAAATCCGTTAAGGTCAACCCACCTGATCCAGTTGTCGTAGTAGGAGTGGCAGTAGGTACAATTGCCGCATCTGTATCGATAGAAGCTGCCGAGGCATTGGCACTGGCAGCATTCGTCTGTGGCATACCTAGATTTCCTAGAATGCTACTAAGTGCATCTACTTGCGCTGGTGATGTTTCAGTATTATTTGCCTCTGTCGCTGCTGCACTAGAATTGAGTCCCTGCATAATAGCTTGGAGGGCATTACTATCCAGCGCCCCACTCGCATTTGCATCATTCGCTCTCTTGTCATGGCCCTTTTTTGAATCGTTGTTGTCGTCATCGTCCTCCTTCGGCTCTCTAGTTTCACCATTCGCCACTGCAGCCGCTTCTTCTGGATCTGCCATAAAAGTATTAATCTTAACACAGTGATCTTCATCTGCGTTTTCTTCTTCCTTCTCCTGCATCCAGAAGAAGAATCTTCTATCGCTAGCATTTCCATATTGCAGCAAATAGACACGATCCGATTCTCTCCCAGTTCCTGTATCTACCTTACTGTAAGTACAGTCATCCTCTGGGAATATAGTAAGTGAATCAACGACTGCGCGAGTACGACGATCTTTCCATTCTAATTTGAGAACACCCGCGGAAGAAGAAGGGTTGGAAGAAGAGGATGCGGTCCAGTTCACCTCGAGAGTTCCCCGGCGTGGATCAGCCGAGACCATATACTTGCCGTTCTAGAGAAAGGAACATGGGGATGAGATGAGATCATTAGTTGCACAGTTCAATTGCATCATTATCATGTTATGGTAGTATAGCACATTGCACAGTGCATTATAAGATGGAAATGAAAAGTGTTACTTACGGGTTGGCGTTCAGCAATTAATTTTCCGCATTTGAAGGAGAGGAGGGTCTTGGGTTCATTCTCACGGCGGCTAGAGACTCCAGGCACTGAGCCGAGCATTGCTAGTAAATCTGCATTCATTCTATGTTGATGGATTGATGTATTAATTTGCAGCACTGGGAACTGGGAAGGGTTGCGTATGTTTCCAGTACTGTTGTATCTTTCTAATCAGACTTAATGTCGTTAGCGTTGTTGCTTGTTGCTGCTGAGACGAGAGAAGATGATGGAAGCGAGACGAAGCTGAAAGAAAACTTCTCAAATCAGTTAGACAGCAGTCATTTTGTAAAACATTACTAAGTAATAGGTTATGCATTTTGAGCAAGTGGGAGCAAAAGGCCTTTTTAAATATCTTGTGTCATCGATGCCTGATGATGCATGCCTCATTTTTGTGTGTATTTGTCTTTTGATTATCTACATTTTAGGTACGAACTGGGTATCTTCTGTTGTATGTGCGATGTGATAATATGTGATGCCATCATCGAAAAATCATACTACAGTCAAGTACAGTACACACGCATATACGTACCAGCAACCCACGTAGAACTATAGCACTGCTAGTCTCTAACAATCATGAGAGAAGATCAGACCATTGATGCCATCAATGATGATGAAGTATTACCTTCATCCTCCATGAATCATATTTTTCCAGAAGCACACGCCTACCAAGTACCTCCCTCCATCCTAAAAGCATCCTACCCATTTAACACCCCTCCCCTCCGCATCCCATACGATATATACATTAACCGATATCTGACCATGTGGATCATGCCATGCAACCATATTACACATGCCTTATTCTTTGGAACCATCATCTTGACAATTGTCCGATTTTGGATCACTCCGACTATTGAACTCATTGCTCTCCACCACGAAAGTAGATTTGGACATTTCGGTTCCCTACAATGCTTCTTAAAGGACTGTCCAGAGGAAGTATTGCTGCAGCTATGGCATTCATTTTATTTTTATACCTCATTATTGTTGGTGGTACTAACGATGGCGTGGACGAGGGTCTTTCGGAGGTTTAGGGGAAGGCCATGGATGGACAATAACTTTACAGAATTCAATCGGTTGCCAATGGTAACTTCTTCTATGAGATGGATGGTAGATGAATCATGTGCGAGAGAGGTTGCTTGTTGTCCTCAATTGTTGGCCACTGCCACAGAAAGTAACGGGGAAGAGCAGGATCTTGTTCCAAATGTATGGAATATGGATGGAGAAGATTGGCAGTTTCAATTGCGAAGTACAGTGGAACGAGCGCTGGATGTCGTCTACAATGATGGTGAGGATCAAGATAAGGAGGGGAATGGTAGTCGTACTGGTAACATTTCCAAATGGTGGAATAGAGGTGAATCGTCCGCGTTCGCGCGGAAGGAAGTGAGAGAGTGGAGACCCATTACCGTTCCTGCTAATTGGACCATGGTGGATGGTATCCCAGATTTTCCAATCTACACTAATATCCGCTATCCATTTCCGTGTGTACCACCATTTGTGCCTGATAGAAATCCTACAGGTGTCTACAAATTGAAATTTGATTTGCCTGTCAAATGGCAGGATGCCTCGCAGTCCATTAGTGATGATTATATCGTGACATTTCATGGAGTTGAGTCGGCATTTTTTCTCTTTGTGAACGATGAGTATGTGGGATATTCTCAAGATTCAAGGTTGCCAGCTTCGTTCGATTTAACACCTCATGTAACAGCAACGGGAAATGTCATGCATGTGGTCGTTTGCAGATGGTCCGACGGATCTTATTTGGAAGATCAAGATCATTGGTGGATGGCTGGAATACACAGATCTGTTGAGTTGACTAGGAGGGGTGTAGACATGGACATTGAGGATTTTCGGGTCCAGGGTGATATGGATGGAAGGTTATCAATTTGTGTCGATATGAAAAAGACCATGAGGTTTCATTCGCAGAAAAAACTTCAACTCAGATTATTCAGTGACGAGCAGAAAGATTTTAATAGTGATGAGCAGATGAATCTTCATGAAGGCATATTAGTTTGGTCTGCAACCAAGGATATACTCGGGTCACATTGTGAAGGCGAAGACATTTCTAGTAAAATTGAGGTATCGGAAATGGTCCAGCATGTTAATTTGTGGAGCGATGAGACACCAAATCTCTATACATTGGTGATAAGTGTGGTGAATAATGTTGATGAGAAACCTTATCAAGTGGAATCATGCCGAGTAGGATTCCGAAGTGTCGATATTGAGGATGGCGTGCTCCTCTTAAACGGAAAGGCAGTGACTATATGTGGTGTTAATAGACATGAACATGACCCCGACCACGGCAAAGTGGTATCTGTTGAAAGTATGGCCAACGATATAAGAATCGCAAAGCGCAGTAACTTCAATGCCATCAGAACAAGTCATTATCCTAACGCTGTGCCCTTCTATCGTTTGTGTGATTACTATGGAATTCTTGTCTGTGATGAAGCCAATTTGGAGACACATGGAATGATGCCCATGGGAAAGCTTGCAGATGATTTTTCATGGGTCAAGTCTTTTGTGGAACGAGTTACCCGCATGGTAGATCGTGATAGGAACCATGCGTCCATCATATTGTGGTCCCTGGGTAATGAATGTGGGAGAGGGCGAAATCTCAATCTTTCACGCCAGGCGCTTAGAAGGCTGGATACATCAAGGCCCATTTGTTATGAAGGCGGGGGCGATATTTTTGAAGGTACTGGAGAGACAGAGCTTACCGACATTATTTGTTCCATGTATCCTAACGTGGAGAAAACTATCGCACTCGCAAGGAAGCATAGAGATCGACCGGTCATACTATGCGAGTACAGGTAAGTTTGTAGGTTATTACTTCGCCAATCAGCTCTCGCCCTGTCCACTCTCATCAGGCGCCAATTAATCAAACTTTGTTAGCCATGCAATGGGAAATAGCAATGGCAATATTCACAAATACTGGGAAGCGTTCAGGGACCCCGCTCTACCTAACTTACAAGGTAAGTCAATTGATGCGTATACACCAAGGCAAGAGCTTTTGCAAGCAGTAAACGAATCGTCTGAATCATAATGATTTTTATTTCATCATTAGGTGGCTTTATATGGGATATGATGGATCAAGGTATTAGGCTGAAGCATCCGGTGAGCATGATTATATCGCTTTGTCGCAACTTATTAAATTTTCACTTTTGTCTCAAGTAGTTTGTATCTTTGGTCTGTGTAGGAGGGAAAGCTGAACAATTTTGGCTATGGCGGTGACTTAGAAGATGACTTTTATGCGCATACTAATGATGCTCAATTTTGTATTAATGGTATATTTTCTCCAGATCGTGAGCCGCATCCTGCTGTGTCTGAGATTAAATATCTTCAACAGCCAATTCAGATGGTTGGTGATTTCACATCTGGTATGAAACAGAGGCATATATCATCAAGGGGGGAGTACCTTGACTTCACCTTCACCAATAGATGCCATATGCTCTCCTGGTCTGACGTTTATGTTGAGTACTTTTACTGTACTGATAATTGTAGTGGTGCTACAGGAGATATAGATTGTGTTGCATTCGTGCCAAGTAGCGACGAATCAATGAAAAAGTTCCCAATCTTTCCAATGGGCAGTGATGGGTTAGCAGAAGTTCAAGTGCACACACTCGATCGTGCCCGCTCTCATCTTGCAGGGAATCAAAGATGTTGGATCGTGTTCCGTTGGTATTATCGTTCGAAAAGAAATTGGCAAGAAACTAAGGAAGACCCAATAGCAGTTGAGAGAATTGAGCTTCGTCCATCCAGAGTGAACTTTGATGAAAATGGTGACACAATAGAAAGATTGCTTCGTGAAGAAGGTTCTTCAATTAGAGTACAGGAGGCTAGCAGTTCTGTTGAAATTTGGGTTCGTTATAATAGTGAAAGGTACATGAGGAAATGTGCTATTATTGATAAGGCCACAGGTTGTCTTACATCATTCTGCGATAAAGATGGTGTGGAACTGCTGTTGGAACCTCTATTGCCAAATCTCACTCGAGCGTGCACTGACAATGATTGTGGAGGCATTGATAGAATGAAAGGTCTTATGCCACGATGGGTGTCATTCAAAATTCAGCTTTTAGAACACGCTTTTTTCAACTACAGCTTTTGGTATAGATGGAAGAGAATAGGTCTAGACCCCCAATTGCCACCAAATGCACAATGTGATGTAATCAAACTTTTCCAAGAATTTGAAGATTATGTTGTAATTGACACAACAATTTCCATGATGTCCTCTGAAAACCAAATGATATGTAAATTTCATGTTGTTTACCGCTTTCAATGTGATGGATGCGTCAAGATTACGACGATAGCCAACCCATGTGATGGAAAGTTGGGAGGGTCCATGCTGTCGTTTCCTCGGATTGGTTTTTCGTTTATCATGAATAAGAACTTGAGAGATTTGATCTATCTTGGTAAAGGGAAATGGGAGAATTATTCAGATAGAAAGACTGGTAGTGATATCGGACTTTGGTCGTATCAACCTCAATCCTGCTGTGATTATATTGTTCCTTCAGAGCATGGCAATAGATGCGATTGTTCTTGGCTTTGTTGCAGAGATAACAATTCGTCAGGTTTTCTTTTCGTTGCCGCAGATGATGGGATTGGTCGTAGCCACTTCGATTTTAGTGCGCTCCTGCACAGTCAGAAAGAATTGCATATTGCCACTCATAATCATGAACTAGAGGAAAGGAAGCATGGGTTCTACCCCATTTATGTGAACCTAGATATGTACAGTATGGGTATTGGAGGAGACGTGGGCTGGGCACCCTGCGTTTACGACGAATTCCTATTGAAATCAGACAAAGAATACAAATCAAGGTGAGTTAAGTTCCAACTATGAAGCGCAAACATATTCTTTTCGCTATGTGAACCTAAAAGCTCTGCTTGTAATTGTTGCGAAAGTTTCTGGCTCTGTCCAATATCAAAGAACGACGATCCGTCCTCTGTAGCAAGAAGGAAGATGCCTGAACACGAGCATGCTCCGAACGTTGCTAGAATTCAGTGATTTTTATGGCGAGACCTTATTTGTTCTAGAGTGAACTGTACCAATAAGGAGCATGAGTATTATACTATCTTTCCATTCCTTGATACCTTCGCTTTACTCTACCTAAAATTGCGAGGCATTCGTTCAGTAGGGATGTATAGAACATAAAATACTTGCATAGCATCAAATGAATTATACAAATACAACAGTACAAATAGAAAACCTTTGAGAATTATCAATGATTTGGGACATCAAAGTTCGCATGGAGAGTAGAGAGTAGAGCGTAGAGCGTAAGGAAGTATAGACAGCTTAGCAAGCAACCATATGGGTACTAATACAACTACACCTAAACCACCCTCCTCTAGCAGCTTAAACAGCTCAAGACAAAACGTCATGGGCAAACTAAAATGAGAAAGTTGACGAGAAAGAAGCTTGGATGGACAACCCAAACCCAGCACACAAACATAGGCAAACTAAGATGATCCGCTAATGGCAACTGCGACAGCAGTCCTTTAGCACAACAAGTGCGAAGGCTGGAATATCCTACGGTGCCATCTCTGGAATATTATGACATGCTTTAATGCCTTTGATTGTTCATGAACTGCTCAAAGCTAAATTCTCTTGTTTTGTTTACAAGATGAAGGAAAGAAAAAATGAAGGAAAGAAAAAAGTCACGCCAAGAATTGAGCAAAGGCAGTAGTCAAATACATTACACGCATTTACCCTCTAGAAAGTTGACCAACCCCGGGAGTTGCAATTCCAACAAATACTGAATACATTTTCTTAACAACACCGAAAAAGTCAAAATCATCAGGACATGTCGAAGTTAGGCAGACCTTTGATTCCAATAATCTGAATCTCATCAAGTGCGTCAAGTTCTGACACTAAACCGTCGGGAATTGCAGCGATGTCTTCAGTAAGATCTGTGAAGTTGCCTTCACCCAAGATATCCAAGGCGTCTATGACATTATTCGTAATAGCAAGAATACAATCGTGTCTTCACACAAAGGAGATACTTTCTAGATAGAGATTTCCGTCATTACAGTTCTACCTGGGTTACAAGATGAAGGACAGATTCCACCCAAATAAGCACTCATGAGGAATTCTAATGCGGTGTTGCAAGAGCCAATTGTAGATCCAGCGGAAGCAACAAGACAGATCAAGTCTGTGACGGAATATAAGTCCTTTGTGGCATCCTCCTCGTTGTCAACTGCTGCTGCTAGCCGCCTCTCGTTCACGGTGGCTATTGAATTTTCAATGTTAAAGGCTGATGCAGAGATGGCGAAAAAAGAAATGACAAAGACTTTTACGGAACGCATGATGGAGGTTGGAGAGTGCGTGTCTATGTGGTCTATGTGTGATTTACAATACCGTTCTCTTCCGTTTATCTTTCTTCTGTTTTGTGTTGTACAGTATTCAAAATCATATGATATGTTGTTATAACTGATGGAGGTAATAAGTTTTGTATGAACTTGTGGGAAACAACATGGAACCTTGGGACATATCTTGGGAGAGCATGTGACCCTTCAGATATTATGAGAGTAAGGACGGATCTGGTTTACTTCTCATTATGAACGGAAACGACTATTTCCCCAAACTCAGGGGTAGTATTGGTTTCAATGAACTTTTTCATTCGTATATGAGGTTGCTCAGAGAATGGATCAAGAGTGGAGATAGGAATGGAAGGCCTTACCTCGTGAATCCCGATACTTTAGAGTTCAATTATGTTTCTGTCTGGCACATTTTAAAATGCTTGCCAGTGTCGCTCCAAACCAAATGGCTCAGCCATCGGATATGCTACCGAATGATCAGAGTACCACACCATTGAATCAGCTTTATAGCATGGTCGATGCTGGATTCCTTCCCTCACAGGCTGGCTGTATTTGAATGGATACAAAACTCCACTGAAGAAAATGACAGAAAATATTTTTTTTGCGTCTGAATTTGGGTATAGACAGTAATCAGAACAATAAACAGACACAATTTGAGATTGATCAAATGATCACAATTGACCATCCACTGAAAAGGCTAAACAGGCTTAGACCGATATCGCATTAGAGAATTTATTAGGAAAGGATTATGTGGAGATGAATGACTTTATCGATGGTGATTCTACCAATGATGACGATAATGAATTTGAATTTGGACTGAATGCGGGCGGAGCTTCTTCGTGGGAGATACAGGTTCCTGCACCAAGCAGTGTCCAGGAACACCTTCGAGGTTTGCTGCGGAAAGTTTCCAAATACCAAGATGGATTCTGCTCGGATTATGGTTATAAGTATGGGCGACGCATGTCTCCAACAGCAGAATAAGTTGTTACTTATTTTGAAGCTGCATGAATGAATGGAGAAAAGGTCGATCGAGAGGCGATGCTTGGAGATTTATTTGTCACACCGCTCAGTGCTGGGTTGTCATGTCTTGCAGCTCTTCCATCGCAAGTAGACTATTTGGTCCCACATCCATTTCGGGACTTGTCTGAGGATGGCACCATTGAGGATATTTACGGGCGTTGCATAGACAGTATGCATAATATATTTGACATGAAGCTCTTTTTAAGGATTTGTGCATAGATACCGTTGCTGGGAAGAACGGAAAAAGTTCCAAGAGAAAGCCAAATCATCGGAAAGTTAGGACAGAGGATACGTTCTGGACGGTCATACACAGAGTTCGATCGCCCTTGGTGCATCCGTTTGAACCACAACCGTCATGCAGTGAACACCTAACCTATTTGAGGTTCAATCCCTGTATTAAGGCTACTCATATTCTAGCAAGTGATAGGCCTCGGTGGCTTCGTGAAGGGAATGGATCAGGCAAAAAACAAAGCCAGGAGTCGATCGAGAAAGAGACGACCCAGGATAGCAAGCACAGTAGTGGCATGGGTAAACTTCTTGTCAATGCCTTGGGTAACGATACGACACTGGAGAATGTTGGATACAAAATGGTGTATCAGTCCAGACATGTAGTCATTGAAAACAAGAAACGAAAGAAGAACAATGAAGCAAATCACGCAAAAGCGAACGATGATGAAGAAATGCCGTTGGGTATGGACACCTCAAGTCAGCAATGCTATGACAGCGAATTATTGCACCAGAAAAGGAAAAGAATGAAAAAGTTTGGATTGAAACCTCCAAAGATATCACGGAAAAAATGCCCTACAATGCCTTCAGCAACTCTACGATGCAGACTTGGTGAATGAGCTTTTATGGGAATGCCAAACACCGTCCAATACACAATATGCTTCCGAATACCCTAATGTCTAAGAGGAAGTCAAAGTATCCATCTCCATTATGAATGATAACCCACTAAGTCTCAACCAGGATAGGAGTCCGAAGCTTTATTCCCGCAAGGTAGTGAAGTACACATTGGCATCTATCACAATGGACGAACTGTTCAAGAACAAGAGTGAATGGTACAAAAATACAGCGAAAGAGATGAAATCACTCCTTTCCATAACAGCTGAAGATGCGAACGCGCTTCAATGCATGCAACACTGTATTCAAATCACAAAATGATCGAATGAAGTTTCACACAATCCCCATTAATAGTCTCCCCTTCTCCCCTTTCGCACGTAAATGGTTGAATAACGAACATCTGTTAACCTTGTATGGTAGCTACACCAGTGCTTTCGACTCCATGTATAACCTTCTTGTCGATCCCTATCTTCACAGTTCTTTATTCCATTTTCGAATAGCGAGATGAACCTCTTCTACTAATACATCATCATCTGATAGTATTTGTGCTAGGAATGTCTACGGTTAAGGTTCGACGTCAGCTCCAAGGTAAGGCGCACAATGATAGCTTGAAAAGGATAGTATCTAACGAAATTACAGTGACGTTTGTTGTAGTTTAATCTAACAATTCGTCCAACTCCTCTCTTCCGCTAATACTACCTACTGATGCTAATACGTTAAATGGTAGTCTAGGAATGCAACGGTTCTGGAAATAATGGATATAGCACAACATTACAAATTAAAGGATCAAATGATATAGTGCGTTGAGGAAAAGGACAGTTGGGCAATTGAAAGAGTTAGGCTGAATGACTTTTGGTGTCAGTCAGACAACGAGTAACCAACACCCAAGACCGAAGACCCAACAGCACATCAAAGGCATCAAATGGATTACGATGAATGGTCCGATATGATCTTCCAGAAACCCTCCATTCTCCTCAAATGAACTGTAAAGCAGCCTTCGTGTATCTTTTCCTTTTCCTTTTCATGATCATCTTCACTACTTCCACCATCGCTTTCTATCAGCTGGTACTTTCCAAAACAAATTGCGTCAATATCCGACACACAATCCGATTCGAAATGAAGCAAGGATAATTTCCCACTTGCTCCTCTTTCTTGAAAAAGCTTTGTTACATTATCTTTTCCAACGACAACCTTTTTACCACTAACGTATCTGACAGAAGGCGAATCTGCATAACCCTGAAGATATCCATTGATATCACCTTCATTCCAGGATTTTGTCCATTCATCAAAACATGCTTTGATTTCAGCATAATTCGATGACATGATTATTTTCGCAAAAGGGAAAGGAGAAGACAATGCAATATGGTCTGTCTATCCTACAAGTGAAAGTAGTAATAGTTGCTAGTATATTATGTGTGTGTGTGAGATAAAGATGTGTATAATGGTAGGTAATGCTTGCATGCGACATGCGACATGTTGCATGTTGCATGTTGCTTCCTGTTGCTCTCGCTCGTTTTCGCTTTCGCTTGGGCGTAAAAAGTGATGCACATGCTTTCTCTCTCTCTCCTTCTCTATTCTTTCGTTTTCTATTTCTCAAAACAGCAAATAAAACAACTCTTCTGAACCAACTTTGTCAACACTTCACCGCATTACAACCTATTATAATTCATCAAGAAGAACGAGTGATAAAGGTAAGATACATCGCATCCTTTTCTAAACGCTGTGCTAGAAGTTAATGGAACTGTTACTGTCTGCAGTTGGTTGGCTCAGATGTTTTGACGGGAGTCAATATGCATCACAACAGTACAGTACCGATGGCTAGTAATGGGATGCCAGTGAGACTGCCATCTCGCTAGCTACTAGCTATTAGCTGAAGGATAAGAACTGTAGAGGAGTCGCCGGTGTTATTACCAATCACAGTCGCGAGAGGATGCTTGGAAGTGGGGATGTTATTGACAATAATCCATCTCGCATTTGATATTTTTCCAAAAACTTCTTTGGTAGCTCTTTCACGATAATAATAATAATAATAATAATAATATGATAGGTCACACCCACACTCACACTCACCATATCTCTACCACCTCCTCTCATCCCGTTTTAATAGCGAAGGAATAGAACCTTGATCGAATTCGAATTCCACTGAGAAAACAAATAGAAATAAAATGGGCACATCATCAAAGCGTCGCGGAGGAGATGCTCAACCTCCGGCTCGGAGCAAACCCCATCGCAAAGAAAAATTAAGTCGAAGCGAGACAGTCCGGGAACCACTCACCACAGCCAAACGCTCTGCTGCAAATGTTGACGAGAATGGATCCAGAAACGGTGCAGCTGCTGTTCCGCGTAAGAAAAATCAGAAGCAGATCCCTGTCGGAGGGCGCAGAGGTATGGATACCTCACTTCTAGCTCGAGGAATGACAGCGCGCAGTGTCGGCATTCGGGTCGCGAATCATCTCAAGGTTGTCTCTCCTAGTGAAATTGAAAGAGATATTAGACACATGGAAGCATATGGAGCCGCATGTGTTTCCTATTCTCAGCAACTCTTTGCTTTTTCCAACAGGGAACTAGTTGCTAGGGGTCACTATGGTCCTGCACCTCCTGCGCCTGGAATGACATTTACTCAACCTGGTACCAATGGGCAGCAGAATGGATATGCTCAACCGAGTGTTACCATGCCTGTGCGTATCGATCCAGAAGAAGAGAAGCGTCTTGCCATTCTGAGAAAACGGGTCGCAGCATCCGAAGCAAAGCGGGAAGTTTTGGAGACGGAATATCTTTCGTTGAGGGCACATTACGTGCATGAAAGCCATAAGTTGCGTCGTACTAGGAGTGCTGTTACTGGACAGCTCAAGTTTCTCAGAGAGTTGCTCAAGCGCAGAGGCGATACATTGGCATTACGTCGTGTTAAGTGTGCTGCAGCAAAGGAAATTCTAGCTTCATTGGAATATCGAGCACAAGCGCCTCAGTCAGGAACCTCGGATGTGAGTGCTGCTCCTCAGGATAAAGGTGAACCAATGTCCATTGATGGAAGCGAGACCACAGATCCTTTCACACCTGAAGGATCATCCGTCGCTCAAGAAGGCAAGAGTGACGCAATTCCTGCTGATCTTATGGATGTCTGGTCACTTATAGAATCCAAACTTCACGAAGCAGAACTTTCATGCAATGATATTCAGACTCCTGAAGAACTTCTCTATATCAAGAATGCACTGTGCGCAGATGCTACTGCACTAGACGCGGCACATGAAGCAACCGCTGTTGAAAAGAATCGCCGTTCCCGTTCCCCCGTGCGATTTAAGGATGGAGAAGAGGAAGAGGTGGTCGAGAAGGAGGGAGGCAAGAAGAAAAAGTCAAGGAGTGAGAGAGCAGCAAAGAGAGGTACCGAATCTGGTCCATTTGCATTTGGAAAAAAGGTCGAAATGGACAAAGACGAAAACGTTATTCCGTGGAACTGTAGGGTTATGCCAAGGACACCTCATGGTGTTGCATTGTATCTATCAAACTTGAGCAGTTCTCCAGAACTCGCTGCTGCCTTTGGTGCGTATGCCATTGTTTGTGTTTCATAGATACCTGATGCGTACTATGATTTCTTTTACAAACCATATCCATACTAACGTTCTCATTTCTCTTTTAACTCAAAGCATGCGATACTCTCTTTGGAAGTGCTCCTGAATCCTTCGCATGGCTGGAAAGTAATTTACCAGCCAGTGCGATACCAGGCGCTCAGAATGACAGTGAACAGCTGAGGAAAGTGAAAGAAGAAGTTGAGAATTTACAAGCAGAACTGAAAATAGAAGTCAGTTCTAATTCAAATCTGCAAAGGGACGCAATTGAGGGCCGTAGACAAAGTGACGAGATTTGTGCAATGATGACAATGATCCGTTCTGAAACTGAGGCAATCGTACATAGACATAACCAAATTCTCGTGGCCAAAGAAATGTTGGATGAGGAAAATAGAGATGACTCTGAAGGAGAGCACATCGAGGATGACGATGATGGCACAGAAGTTTTCGAAGACGATGATGGACAGGACGGCTTTGGGGCAGAAGATGATGTGAATGCGTTTGAAAATGATGATGGACAGGACGGATTTGGGGCAGAAGATAACGTAAACACGTTTGGAGTGGCCTTTGATTCTGTAGATGCCCAGCCAGTAATGGAAGTGATTGTACCGTCGCAGAATGTATTGTCCACAAATTTAGCAAATAATAAGCGTGTGCTTTCAGAGGAAGATGAACTAGAAAAGAAGCGACGTAAAATAATGTAAGCGTACGAGAATGACTTGCTCTCCGCTTAAGGGGTAAAAGTGAAGTGAAGCAGATATCAACACAAAAATAAATATTTCATTGATTTGAATGAAAAGGAAACTGTTAATACATACTATTTGTGATCCTAGCAAGCTAGCAAGAATATTGGAGAAATTGCAAATTCGCATTGCATGCATAATATAACTAGTTACTGCAAATCACGAATCTTGGCATGTGGTGTAGTTCAATTCTAGATCTTGATAGTTTCTGATTATAGAATTGTGATGATTTGGCAAATAAAACAGCTGTCACTAAGGTATAATAAATGTTAAATATTTTGGGCTTTATCGCCGTTCCCTGGTAAGAAGTGATATCTACAGTTGTGACTCGTATTCTGCTATATAATGCATTATGTTATTTTCTCTTCCCGCCGGTGGTAATAGGTGGGGAATGTGGCAGAACAACAAAAAAGGATGGTAATTTCTTTCCCCAGATACCATGATGAATAATGATGACTACTATAGTATGGGGGTACAACCATGACCATTATTCCAAATGTTAACTCCTCTAGCTTCCTTGCATGTTCCTTCGTTGGTGTATGAACTACATTAATGTTGTAAATAATACTCATACATCTAGTAGCGGGAATGACAGAACACATCACTAACGAGTCCAGGAAATTAGCTTAAGAAATGTTAAACTACGAAATTACATACTCACAATTTAATCAAATAACAATTGGGAAGCGACCGAGACAGTTGCCACAGCGGGGTCGGCAATGATATCGATCTTTTGTGCCTTAATAAACCAGTTGAAGCTGGAATGGTGTAGTTCTCCCCTTGGACCAAAGTGGCCATCACAATTTAATTCAATAACACTGGTGGGGAAGTGACCGAGATAGTTGCCACAGCGGGGTTGGCAATGATATCGATCTTTTGCGCCTTAATAACCTGGTTGGAGCCAGGAATGGTGTAGCTCTGGCCTTGGACCAAAGTGGCCATCAAATAACTCTGAGAATAGCTCTTGCCACCACCGCCATTAACCTTCACGATTGTGACCTCGTTATCGGCCTCGTCGTTCTGGGCGTTGATTCCGACAGCACGATTGAACCCGATGAAATAATCAGATCCAACAGTGACAGTTTCGACCTTAACAACGACGGGGTAGGTGTTATCAAGAGTATCAAAATTAGCAATTCCAACAAGATCCACAGTTGTGATGGGAGTGATCAAGGGATTAAGATTAGGACTGATAAGAAGTTTTTTCGTGTCGTACCAACCAATTTGCCAATTCTTGGCAGCATTGAAGCACATTTTTCCAACCTCGTCAGAATACAAGGGATTTCCCATAAGACCAGTATGATCAGTGTAAGTACGACCATCAAGGCCTCCGCTATGGGCCAAATTGAAGTTGTGGCCAAGCTCGTGCATTTGGACTCCAACCATGTAATAGTAAGGGCCCTGGTAGACACTGTTCCAGCCATTAACGTTTGCGTAAGCCGCCCATCCACAATCCTGATAGCACCTTTCTAGAACATACATGACTTGCTCGTAAGGGCCAGGCAAAGAACGGATTCCAAGCTTATCTTGAACAGCGGTAGTCACAGCATTCTTAACATTGTTACGAGAGTTGCCCCTGAGAGTGATAGGAATGGTGACCTCAATCACTCCAGGTGCTGCCTGAGCACCGGGCGTCGTGATATCACCAGGCACAATATTCAATGCACCAAAGGAACAGGCCTTCATCTGACTTGCCAAGTTAACAGAATCATTCACTGTTCCAAAGACATCATCTCCAATTTGGGCTGCAGTTTCCTTTCTCGCCTTGCCCACAGAGTCTGTTACCTTGACAACAAGAATTGGTTTGTCACCAGTAACCACGGCAAGTTTACGGTTACCTTGAGGACTTGTGCGTACTGCATTTGCGATTACAAGGCCTGGAGGAATGGAGAGACCTTGACGGTCGATGAAGGAGGTTGGACCGTGTTGGAGTTTGGAAACTCCTGGGATTAGATCGCCATCATGGAGCATACTTTTAAGATCGTTCATTTGGGCAAGACTGGCATGGATAGGAAGACTCAATCCAGAAATTCCATTCATTTCTGCTGAATCTATTTCACATTCAAAGGTATCGTCGTCCAAAGTTCCTTCCCAGGCGTCTTTAATGAGGGTATAAGAAATAACCATGAGGGTGCATTCTGTGGACTTCAAAAGAAGCCTGCGTGCTGGTGCTGCTAGTGCGGGAGAATCATCTTCTGCTGTAGACCTCCGAAGGTTGGACGCAGAAGTCAGGGAAGGGGCTGTCAGCAAGGCAGCGAATGAGAGGAATGAAGCAATTCTGTAGGATGTCATCTATCTATTTGTTGATCTTTGATTGACAATCGTCTTAGTGATATCAGTATTATGAGATGATGGACGAAGCAATTATCCAATGGACTATAAACTTGTTCGCTAAATAATGGCGTTGATTGCAATGTGACCTGTTTTTGTAAGTTTTTGTCCGACAGGTCGACTATGAAATTTATCGCATTTCCTACCCACTTAAGCCTTTTTGTGGGAATAGTCTAATCCCAGGTATGCTTCGTGCTATAACTCGGCATTTAGTGCAATAATGAATAATGACCTGTTGTTTGTTGTAATCCCTTTTCCAACGCTTTGACAACTGAAACTGCAGCTGACTTCGAAAGAAGAAGGCATTTATTGCAATGACCAACGGCAAAGGACTTCCAAGAAGAAGACATTGAAAATGCAACGATCTGTATCAATGCCAACGGCATTCACCTATGATTGGAAAACAGATTTGAAATGCACGTACCGTTCGAAAAGGAAGAGAAACATCCGATTGCACTGATGACGGACATACGCATGCTACATGCTACATGCACGTGATGGGGACCGCATAATAGTCACGCATTTTACGAATACAGAACGGGACATTGTGAGATTCGTTTCAGAATCAGGAATTGTGTGCAGTCTTTGGTCCTTTCATCATGAATCATCAGGCACACAATTTCACAAACGAAGAAAAATGAGTTCCATCAAAATTAATAATCGTACTCTCATTGCGACCGCGTTGCTAGTCGCAGTCATGGCGCTACTGGGTGTGCCAATGGCAGAGGGGCTCCTCCAGGGGGACACCCAAGTTGGAGGTTTAAGGCGTCAGCTCGACGTGCAGGACCAATCTGCCACTTCGCCACCTTCCGTTGAGTTGATCACTGCAGGAAAGTTTGTTGTTTTGACAAAAACTGGTGTTACGACCACCGGCCCTACAAGTCTGACTGGTGCCATGGGGACGAGTCCTATCACAGGCGCGGCCATGACGGGTTTCGCCTTGATTACCGATCCTAGCGATACCACTTTCTCCACATCCTCTCTTGTGACAGGAAGAGTGTACGCATCAGACTATACATCCCCTACACCCAACATGTTAAACGTAGCAGTCCTCGACATGCAGGCTGCATACGTTGATGCTGCAGGCCGCCCTGATCCGGACTACACAGAACTTGGTGCCGGGAACATTGAGGGTTTTACTCTTGGACGCGGCTTGTACAAATGGGGGACAGGTGTCGATTTCACCAGCAGTCTCACCTTCAATGGTACCGCAACGGATGTATGGATCTTGCAGATTGCGGGGGATGTCACAGTAGGCAGCGGTGCAAGAGTCGCACTTTCTGGTGGTGCCAAGGCGGAGAATATCTTTTGGCAGATTGCGGGCAAGACTGATCTTGGCACCACATCCCATGTCGAGGGCGTGTTCCTCTGTAGTACAGCAATCACATTCAAAACTGGAAGCAGCATGAATGGTGCTGCGCTAGCACAGACAGCAGTCACGATGGATTCTGCCGTCATCGTCAAGGAGTCCGTGTGTGATACGAATGCCGGGTGTGTGGCAATCTAATTTGTTGATTGAATGCTCACCGCGAATGGGAG
>Ga0306864_1000436_pt1 | contig 19474 bp, 12 predicted proteins | sample AntRauTorckE5430_FD_190448 | JGI IMG/M metagenome (GOLD analysis project Ga0306864, IMG submission 190448) | Saline lake microbial communities from Rauer Islands, Antarctica - Metagenome Torckler E5 #430 (v2) (version 2) | ecosystem: Environmental > Aquatic > Non-marine Saline and Alkaline >...
AAACTCAAACTGTAGGCCCTTTTTACTGAAAAAGAATAATGAGTCATGTTTCCCGCAATTTCTGTTTGGTTTCTCTTCCCTCTCTTCTCTCCTCCTTTCATTTATTCCCTATGACACCAACTTCATTTTTTATTTTTTGACGCTCTCACTTTTATTAGATACAAAAGTATCATGGACATTCAACATGATTATAATTTTTTGTGCTCACACTTCTCAAGCCTCATTCCTCATTGCCTCATTGCTGATCAAGATCAACGATCAACAGAATAAACCCTTCAGTATTGATCGACTTCACGTACTATCTAGCTGATTTGATGTGCCATAATCAAAAGATTACATCCACAGGACAGTATAGCATCGTACATTATATTGCAGTAGTCTCAACTTAATCTCTACACCATGAATCCACTACAAGTAACCTCCATCCTGTCACTCCTCCTGATTTTCTCTCCAACCTCGCTCTCCTATTCACAAAACCTCCCACCGGCACCCACGCTAATATCCCCTGCGCTCCCAATCAAGCTACTGGGCGGCATAGTGCTCTTCGGAACATCCACTTCCAAACGCGATAAATCCCTGACAAAACAGCTCCTCCTCAAGGCCCAAGAAATATTAGAAATGGATCCCCTGATATGCATGGAATTGGGAAGGGGATTGGAAGCCGGAGGAGTTTATTGTTCTAGCAGTTCTGTTCAAGGTGGTGTTCATCAATTAGTCATGGAATTTCAATTGAACGGCGGGAATTCGTGGGCGCAATGTCGTTGTCATGGGTTTCAAATCATGAAGGACGATGGAGAATTGGTGGAAATTGTTTCGTTGAAGGTTTCGAATATGGACGCGGCGTTGAATGGTGGATGGGTCGATTTGTCGATACCTAAAGCATATGTTGATAATGATGATGATGACGAACAGGGAGAATATAGGTTGCCGTTCATACCAAATACTAAAGAGCCAATGCAGTAACTCTGCATTCAAGAACTGTTCTCGGGATAAAAGGTTGACACTGTCGATTTTGTATCTATTAATTAAATTCTTTCTTTTTCGTTTCACTCTGATTATTATTATTATTCTTTCCATCTACCCCTGACTTCTAGAGTATTAGTATGCCTTACTCCTCGGGACAGACCTTATTCATCAATTCGAGCAACAAGTCTTTGTAATTCCCACCACATTCACTTCTGATCCTATCATGGACACTCTTTCCGAACAATTCTTCATGAGCAAAATTCACATGGGCCATTATATCCTGGTAACGAATGACACAACAAGTGAGTAATAAATCATCAGTCCCGATTCCAGCACATGCGCTCTTGATTAGTTCAGCAATTGCCTCGTACGGCTTGAATCTCATCTTCACTGTAAATATTGCAGCCTTCTCTGCCATCCCTCCCAAATTCTTGTCCATGGCTTTTTCGAGCGTGTATCCATATTTATCCGCATATAGCTCATTCACCATCTTCAGATACTTGGGAGGGCTGAGAACGATCACTTTGAAAATCTTCGACTCGCTCGTTCCAAAGAATTTGCCCTGTCCCTTTTTCCAAATTTGTTCCGCATCTTCTGCCGCCTTCTCGTCGGTATGGAAATCAGGATCGAAGGTTTCCTCTGCCGCCTGGAGAGAGGCACTCATGATTTTCCAAATATCGCTACCACCGAGTAATCCACCGACTTCCGAACTCATGGTACTCGTCAGATCCTTTGTGTACATTTTGTAGTACGTTTTCTTCAGAAGCTCCATATCTTTGTTGCTTCGTCCACAGAGGATACTGTACAACACAGTTTGATGAGATCCAACGCCCTTGCAAGCATGCTTGATCATTTGACATTCTGCCTCAACGGGTGGGAGCGCCAAATATTTCATGGCAGTTCCGAAATCTCCCGATACTTCCTTCTTAATGACATCCTTGAGATCTTTCTCGTAAATGTCTTTGTAGCGGAGGGTAATCTTGAGTCTATCTTCTGGTGTTGTGGATCCCAGTGTTTTGATGAGCTTAGATTTATCGCATCCGAACCCTTTGACGGCGCTACGAATTTCTTCGCAGACGGAATCGAATTCGACCCCGCAATCGGGTGTAAGATCCTCTTCGTGCGTAAGGTCTGGGTAAATGTTGATGCTCACTGGATCAATACTGTACTTCTGCATGATTATAATTTTGTGATTGAAGTTGTGTGTTCTGTTATTTTATGTGAAGATAGTTATAATAACAGAAGCAGAGCGCGAGGGGGCAGCGTGAGTTTGTTACGATTAGATTGTTCAAGAGTGTTCTTATCGTTTATCGTTCTCCAGGCTCCATCCATGAGGGCACCTCTTTCGGGGATTGGTGATTGGGCTTCCGCCGGGCTTCGGGTTGGGTCTTGGGTCGGAGGAGGTCGGAAGGCGGAAGGGTGTTTCTAAATAGCCTAAATACTACATACTTACTAGATTTGAAAAGCTTTTTCCTCCACAGTAGTAATATTTGCGCGCACTGACATAAACCATAGGTACACACTACTCAATTATAGTAGTAACACCAAGGTAACACACTTATGATTGAGCCTCATTATCTTTTACTGTGCACGCGACCACGATTGATATATAGATTGTGCAATTAACTTGAACCCCACAATTCACAGTTTTGTGCATTGAAACGGAAGTCATTAAATATGAAATATTGTTCTTTTCGATTTGTCTGGATAGCAGCAATCCTCGGGGTGATGTTACCTGCGACTGCTAAGGCTTCGGAATTCATAGAATCGTGTGCGAATAATGATGACTATGTGATTACAACGACAACTCATGGAGACGCGGAACAAGACACTGTGATAAATGAGTATAGCTGTGACGAAATTCGATTTTATGAGACTCTGAGACGAGATCTCTGCACAAGAGAAGATGTACATTTGAACTGCCCAGTATCCTGCGGTCTCTGCTGTGTTGATGACCCAACCTATTTCATATCTCTTCCAAGCGGCTCTGATGAACCCTGTTCATACCTTGACCGAGAGTCTTTAAAACAAGAATGGTGCAACTCCGTTAGTAATGGGAAACTGGTGCGTTCGGCATGTCAAAGGAGTTGTAGGGTTTGCAGAAGATATGTGTCAGTTAGCCCATCTGCTGCACCTACGATGACGGCAACTTTATCTCCCTCTACTCCTCCGAGTCCAAGCCCTTCTACGCTTCCAACGATAAGTTTATCGCCTTCTACTGATCCGAGTCCGAGTCCTTCATCGATACCGACGACAAGTTCAATTCCCTCCAATGCTCCGATCCCGGTCCCTTCTTCACTTCCTACTGCATCACCGTCTAGCAAGCCATCATCACTCCCTAGTCACGAAGTAAGTATTCACATCATATTATCGTCTCGGCGAATCATGTATTTCGTATTGAAACCTTCCACAGCAATCTTAACATAGGAACGCCTAACAATGATATTGCCATTCCTACACAAACAGCCGACTGAATTTCCAACCACTTTACCCACTTTTAAGCCATCAGTCGAACCATCATTGATCCCCAGTGATGAGGTAAGGAATGCGATAATTGTCAATCTCAGTATCATGTGTTTTTAAGATTTTTTGCGCAAGAATTCACCATCTTTCCCTCATTCCCAATTTGTTCAGCCTTCGACTTCGTCATTGCCAAGTGTAATGGTAAGTTTAGACTATTGTACATGAATCAATAGCTAATCGCTGCGTACGCAAGAAATATGCATCTTACATTTTTCAATTGTCATACTCTTGGCCTTTTCCTCGCCAACCAATCAGCCAACTCCAAGGCCAACAAAGGAACCCACAAATCAGCCTACATTGTCTCCTTCAAAGTCACCTACAGATTATCCATCCGCATCGCCAACAGATCCTCCCACTGATATGCCTACTTCACCAGTTAAGCCTAATTTGCTGATCGTAATGACCGACGAGCACAACCTCAGAACCATTAGTGCCTATCGTGACCATCTTTTGACGAAGCACGATATTGAACATGTAGACGTTTGGGGAGATGGAGTGTATTCGAAAACTCATTGGATCGATACTTTGGCAAAGGAAGGCGCTTTGTACTCCAATTTCTACTCCGTTGCTCCTCTCTGCACTCCCTCTCGAGCAAGCTTCATGACGGGCATGTATCCACAATTCGTAGGTGCTGAATTTAACCACAGACCCATGGATTCCAATTTCAAGACATTCGCGGATATTCTACGCGATCAACGCGGGTATCGCACTGGGTATATGGGAAAGTGGCATTTGGATGGAGGAGCAAAGCCTGGATGGGGAGATAACGGTCGAGATTTTGGATTCGATTATAATACCTATCGTTTCAACCGAGGGCACTGGAAATACTTTGTGGAGACCAATGGAAGTGTGCAAGAATACAAGAGTCATTCGCAATTCGATAGCGATGTTGATGGCTCAGCTTCGAAACATTTTGCAACCGACTTTCTCGTCGATCGTGGGATAGAATTCATACAATCTGCTGTCAGTGACAACGAGCCCTTTGCTCTCATGATATCTATTCCAGACCCTCATGGTCCCAATGAGGTCCGTAGGCCCTTTTCAACGCAGTTTGAGAATGAATACTTCAAATATCCCAAAACAGCCACCGCGAACCTGAAAGCAGATCCTGCTTCTCCAGTTTGGAATTATTTGAATAGAGACGATTACCCCTTTAATGATGTAGACAAATACGTGCAAGATTACGAGGCTGGGTCCTACTGGCAAAATCAGCTGCAGCAGTATTTTGGAATGGTAGCTAATATCGATTATAACATGGGTAAGCTTTTGTATGAAATTAGGGCTGCAGGACAAGAGGATAACACGATTGTAATCTTCACCTCTGACCACGGAGACTTGCTCGGAGAGCATGGCAAAGTTAATAAAGGAAAGCCATATGAGACCAGCGCTGGTATTCCATTTCTTATTAAATATCCTGACAAAATTCAGGCAGGGAAGGTTGTCGAAACTCCATACTCAACTGTAGACTTTGCACCTACACTATTGAGTTTGATGAACATAAGGGACCTTTCTCAACTAACCTTTCAGGGTGTAGATGGCAGTGAAGAGCTTCTCAATTCTTCTCTAGTGTCGAAAAATGATGATAAGATTATATTCACAATGGATACAGGTAACACGCCAACATGGGCTGCTGCAGTGAAGGATGGGCACAAATTTATTGTTTCTTCGGGGAGCAAACCATATTTGTTTGATGTGAATATAGATCCTGATGAACTCATTAATTACATTGACTCGCCAAACCATGCAGTCGTCAAGGCTGAACTACAGGCTGCACTGGGTGAAGCATTGGTAATTTATGACATTCCAATGACAAGGAACGATGACGATATTTATCTTGAAATACCAGCTTGTTTCGATAGCTCAGATGTTCTACAATTGAGGAATGGGCAAAAGGTGCTCTGCAAAGATATGGGAAACAATTTATATACTAATGATTGTGGCGATTGGAACGTGAACACGCATTGTCCTAAAACCTGTGGAACATGCAAATGTGAGGATTCCGTTGGCCCAATATTTGTCGGTGGCGAAGTCAAGACATGCGAGGATCTTGCGGATCAATGTACATCCAGTTGGAATGTTCGAGATTTTTGTCGTAAAACTTGTTCTACTTGCACTTAGGTGCTCTGTAAAAATATATGCCACTCCTTCTCATGTAATGTAATGACAACAAAGCTATCCAATTGATTGTGCTTTCATTGTAGTCGTGATAATGTAAGGAGCACTTTAACTATTCAATACTCGTCAATGTTCCTCAAACTAAACCAGTCCAAGTTTATGTGTGCTCTTCCTGAATCGGTAGACCAGGGATACTTCTAAAGACACAAGCACCAAACTTTCGAAAGCTTCATCCATTGCACTATGTCTACGTACAACAGTGAATATACTACGAACAATACTATCCCTCTGCTCCCTCTACAAGGAAATGATATTATTTCCAACTAATCCTTTTTTCGTAATATCTTTAGACATGGTTGTACCATTGTAATTACTAGTACTGGTTGATTCGGAGATAGAAACTTCATTGCTGGATATAACGAAATTTACTACGAAAGGAAGAAGAAGAAATTGTTGAATGGCACATCAATTTTGAACTGCTGAATATTCCTTAGATAATTGTCACTTAGGATTCACTGACAATCTTTGCAAGATGTACAAGATCTACAATCTTGAAATCACCATTGGGGTCCCTTAAAATTGCATCAGTACCGTCAATGCAAACAAGTTCTCCTTCCAATCCAACATCAGCACCACCTGTGACTAGAACAGTATCGTGTTCTTTTGGGGCTACCATCGCACAATCTCCGCATGATACAGTTTGAGTTGTCTTATCATCCAATTCAACGATTGCGCTGTTGTTGTTAACATCCTTAATTACAGCTGCCGTTTCATCCTTCAGTTGGATACACACACGTTCCATGAACCAAACAGGGGCTTGGTGTCCATCATCTGCGCCCATTGTAGATGCTCCTAAAGTGTAATCTGGTTCTTCTTTAGGCATGATGGAGCTCACAGGTGTATCATTTGCATGATTATTAACATTTGTAGGAGGAGCCCAAGTTGAGCCACTTTGATCATTGGAGGAAGAACCCCAACCTCCATCTCCACCTGTTGACGCAGCAGAAAAGCTGTTATCTTGAGTAGGGGAAGTGCTTGGTGCCCATGTCGATCCAACGTCATTATCATTCTCCATTTCATCCGCAGGTCGATCGATTGTACCACCTGGACGCCAGACATCGTCACCTCCTGAGCTGTGTGACGGCGTGAATCCACCAGCCATTTCTCCATGCATTGGTGTAGCGCTTCCATGCATCGGAGTTGCGCCACCGTGCATAGGTGTCGCTCCTCCATGCATTGGGGTTGCCCCTCCAAGAAATGGAGTGTTAGGTGCAAGCATATTTGGAAGGCTGGAACGGTTAGGGTCTTCAGTTGCTCCAAACTTGTCTCCTACTACTGCAACTCTTTCACGAAGAACCATAATCTTTTTCAGACGAGAATGCAATTCAACCTGGACATGAGTAGGCGTTGCATCGGCAACTGATCCAAGATATCCTTTCCAATTTCCAGCTTGAATACGAACAGTTTTACCAATGAGACCATCATCTTTTCTACCACGGTTAGGCCCAGCAGCAGCTCCTCGTTGCTGTGATTGTGGTGTGTTGAATGGACTGGATCCGCCATCATTTGCATTCCGAGCTTGAACTTTGTTCCCAGAGAGCACACAACTTCTGCTTCGAACCACGAAAATACCTGCGTTGTCTGTCTTAGTCTGGGAATAGAGGAAAAGCTGAGCACGGTTCATTCTTTTAATGGTTGCATTCTTGCCTTTGTGAGGTCCTTCTGCAACACTAACTGTATCACCAACACGAATTTGATTTCCTTGAACATCGAGCGCAACTGCACGCCCGGAACTACTGTTCCGTTTACCACGAAGCTCTTCAGGGCGAACTTCTCTCACAATCCCGTGATTGTTGATCACAGTGAACTCTTCGCGACCGACACGAACAATAACTCCAACTTCATTAGCGGAGCCTCCTCCACTAAGCACAACAAGATCGTGAAGTTCATATCCAGCCAATGTATTTTGACCTGACGCGACTTCAGCGGACTCCTGAAGCTGCGAAATGCGAACTAAATTATGCAAAGGCAAAAATTAGAAATTCTCATGTTGCTGTTGCATGATATCTTTCCAATATATTTTCCAACCCCAAACACCTTACCTGACACCTCTTTGTGAGTCATATCCGTCAAAATGACTGCAGTTGCATCCGTCTCTCCTTCAAGCTTTTCGACTGCGACAACAACTCCTGTCTCGTTCGCATACCGACCATCAATCACTTTCACATGCGCTCCGACTGGAATATGTTTTCTCACTTGACTAATCAAGAATTCAACTTCCGTCGTATTCCCCAAATCATTGGCACCCATGGGTTTCACCTTGACCGTGGAGCCATCAATGCTCATAAGTTTACCCCCCATTCCAACTAAATCACCCTCAATAATCTCAACCGCATCACCAATCACAAGTCCACCTGTATTCGATGATTCCTGTCCGATGCTAGTCTTTCCTTGTAAATCAGAAAGCTCATCCAAAAGACTCTTTGCAATTTTTGACCCCTCATTTTCTTCATCCCCATCACCAGCAGCATCATACCTCCCATCATTCTTATTTCTATTTCGAAATCTTTGTAGCTCATCCAAAGCAGGCGGTTCGTCCTCTCCACAGGGCTTCACCATCGTCCCAACCGTCACCTCTTTCAAAAGGTATCCATCATGATAATAATTTCCTTCAAAGTAATCACAGTATAAATCCCCCATACCGGGAAATCTCTGTCTTGTCAAACTCTGTTTTCCCATTGATGCAATATCTTGTGCGTTGAAGAATTTTTGCGGTGGTTTCACGGTTCGACGACGAATTCTGGCTTCTTCTGGTGGCAGATCGGAGAGAGTCAGGTCAAGACGCGGAACACATTGGACGACACATTTGATTCCTGATTCGCGCACAGCGCGTACTAGTGCTAGATCACCTTTGTAGTGTCCACGTGACATACGCACCCATTCGTTGCTTTTCACTGTGATTATTGTGATGATGGACGATAAATAAGTTAGTTCGTTTCCCCCATGCCATGCAAATCGTTTCCTAGCACCAGAAAGATATTTCCATTTGCATTTACTTTTGAATTATTATCAACTCACCTGGTTTCTTCTTGGGCATCACAGTCATTACAGTCGTCATATCATTAATTGGAACCAATCTCAAATTATTAATCAGCAACCCCCTAATCCCCTGCATAGCTTCTCTCACAGCTGGCTCACTAAAACTCTCAATATAAATCCGTCCCTTACTCTGCGCCGCTACCGCACTCGTAACCCCCAACGGTTTTCCTTGACGCGCAAAGGCGACGCATTTATTCATGATCTGATAAACCAGTTCTTGCTCTTTACCTGTTTGACATCCAAACATCCACAAAGAGGGATCACTCACACTCGGCAGCAAACTCTGTTGCGTCACAGCTGATAGATTCTGGTTACCCTCGTGAATACCCGAATCGTCCAATACAGTTCGATCAACCCTTCTACTGGCCATTCGGTGCCGTTCTTCAATTTGCCTGGCAACATCCTCGACATCATCTTCTTGACTAAATTTCGCCAAGTGATTTCTCCTCCTATTCTGGCGGTTAATAATAGCCAATGCTTCATCATCCATATTTTCTCTCCTGATATCCTCTTGCGTGTACGCTTTCTTGACTCGATCGTGCGGATCGTGATGGGTGCCATACTCTTCTTCCTCTTCCTCGTCTCCATCTGAAGCCTCGGCTTCTTCATCAAAGAAGGATGGTTTGGCCTTTTTGCTTTTGGGAGCGTTGTCAGTTGAGGGCCGGGAGCGTTTGGTGGTAATGGGTGCATCATCGTCATCAGAGGATTCATCTGAATCAGAAGAAGAGAGGTTCGCATTTGCAGTTGCATTTGCATTTGTCTTTTTGGAAGGTGCAGATGCAGGTGGTGGTGGTGGCATTTCGTCGTCGGATGCGTCGGAATCATCGGAGGAGTCAGAGTCGAGGTTGTTGGCGTTGTCTGGTCCCTGTGGACGAAAGAATTTACCACCGCCTCTGTTCATATTGTTCTACCGCGGTATTACTCTCAATGATACTAATAGGACTGACAGTAATTTCCTTAGCAAGTCAGTTGATTTTTGGTTCTAGCAAAAAGGTAGGTACAGCAACACGTATCAATTTCCAGTGATCAGTAATCAGTACATGTGTTGAGTTTTGTGTTGTTTGAGAAGGAAGGGACGGAGGAGGACGGAGGGAAGGTTTTTTGGATCGTTTATCGTTTGGGACAAAAAGGGCGCAGAGTCGCGCATGCTACAGCTGAGATCTGCGAATAACGGCTTTTCAACTATTTGACAATAGGGATATAAAATAGATAACAACCTCAATCGTAATTATACTTCAAATAAGCATTAGTGAGTGGTCTCTTTTCAAGGTTTGAAATCATATTATCAATTGTACGACATCACAGAAGGCAGAAATTTGCAGCAGACAGAAATGTCTCTTGCCAAATCTTCTTCCCATATCATAGCGAACTCTCGAAATCCATCACGCCAGCCCAGTTGCTATTACTCGTCCTTCCTCTTGTTCAGAAAAAATCGGTCAACATCGCGACGATCTTGCTCCAGATTGCTGCAAACGGTGAGGTTATGCACGAACCAGGTCTATTATGGCTGTTCTTAGCTTGTATAAGAAAAGACTACATATTTAAGAGTAGTGTTAAGACTGACCGCAGAAGCACAAGCCACTAGACCAATAAGGATCACCTTACTGGTTTTGTGGCTGCTATCGTATGTGTACACAATAGGTTGTTTAAAAAATAGATGCAGTCATAAATCTGTTAATGAAGTACGCGTACACGAGCAGAATTTTCCTTGCATTCGCTCTTAATGGGTTAGAAACAAGTATTGCAATAGAATTTAGCTTATAAAGCGATTCCACCTTTCAAAGTCGATGAACCTCATGCATGGCCCTCGTTCTTCTGGACCTCATACACCGTCCTTGCTCAGAAACAAGCATACATTCCTAAATTATAAAGCACGAATCGCCCAGTTCAAATGGGCGCGAAAATGTCTTGCCGAAGCGAGGGGCAAATCCCTAGGAACTCCAATGCGATCTCTCAAGTAGGCCAATGATGCCATGACATCATTCGTCTTATCAGTAGGAATGGAAGAGGATAGTTTCTGTTCGAGACTCTGTAAGAATTTCATATGGTCTTCTTCCGTCTCTTCACTTCCAAGTAATCCCTCGCATACCACACGCAAGGCGCTATCAACGTGTGGAATGACGCTTCTATCAGGTTCGGCGTATGGATCCGCCAATTCAGCCCCAAATGACTTTCTAGGATTTTTGGCTCCTTCTCTTCCACCACGAGCGGCAAACTTGGCGACATTCATGCCATTGCTAGAGAGTTTCCATCCTGCCATTTGACGACACGCCCTTGTCATTGTAGTAGGATCACACTTCTGGTAAGTACCATCATTATCTGCTTCAATTCCTGATGCTTTTAATACACAGAGAGGAAGAGGAGGACCCCTATAAAGAGGCTGCACTGGATCATCAAACGGAAGTGGGAAAACCCAGGACGTTCCATCTGCCCCATCAATAGAACCAGAGAAAGTCTTTCTCTGTTCTTCAAACCCTCCGTTATAAGAGGGTCCATATTGAGGCGGAATGTCTTTCACATGTGTGTAGTAATCACTTTTAAAAGCAACAAAACATTCTCTCTGATCGAAGGCATCGAGCCACTTGTTCAATCCGGGAAACTTCTTTTTCATTTCTTCATCACGAAGATTCAAGCCCTTCCAGTAAGCACAAGAAGCTAACATTCTCTCTACATGTGATATGTAAACAAAATCAGTCATGGTGGGATAATCCTTGTCAAAGAACCATGGGCCCTTTGTGGAAGATAGTTCCTCATCTACCTTGGACATACAATCCAAGAAACCATTCATAGCTCCTGAAATTTCAGGCCCCTTCTTCCCTGTCAGCATGCCCATGATCCCAGGGACAGACATCTTCGGCCCCTCTGGTCGGAACATGAGAGTACACCACCACGAAAATAAATCTCGTTCAAGCCTCGCAAGCTGGTTGTATCGTCTCTTTGCATTTTCGTCGCTCTCGTCGGGCATCATCGGTTTGTAACCATCAGATTCTGTATGCCACTTATCCAGTAGTTCCATGATGACACCACTTTCAGTAATTACCTGTTTCTGACCATTTTCTCGCTCAACTGTGATGGCGGGGAGGATACCATTCGGAACCATGCGCATGAATTCAGCAGGCTTATCTCCATAACTTCTCATCGGGACGAGCTCGATGTTGATTGGTATTTGCTTTTCTTCAACTAGTAGCATTGTTTTTCTATATATAGTAGATTGATTGGTTTAGTATGGATTTTAGCATAAGGTTCAAGGAAATGAAGGATGTTTGAAAGTGGACTCCTACTTACTGACAATATGGGCACCAAGCTAATTTGAATAAAATAAAAGAATGCAGCATGACGGTGAGCTATATAAGAGGTACAAAATTGCGTGTATATGTGCGTGCATGCAGCCACAGTGATAAAATTTTCCTTACCAGCTGAATCCCTGTAAAGAGTAATCTTGGGTTGTTCCTTTGCATCAAACAGGCGCAGCTTATTTGATGCATGAGCAGATCCTTTGCCGCTCTTCCTCACCTCGACCTCATCGTTCAAAGCGGCACCAATAGGTTGAGCAGCAGAGGAATCTTTGAGATCGTTCCAACTTGGTATGGATTCCTGCGAAGACATGGAAAGAGTTTGATAATGGCGAGATAGAAGTCCGGTAGGCTTCAATAGGCTTGCTTTGGAAGGAATTTTACTAGGTGAGAAAGAAGTACAAGCAGTGAATGTTGATGATGAGATGGAGGATGGAGATGAAGTGAATCCATGTGTTGTTGATGCAAGAAGAGCTGGAGCTGCGAATCTAAGAGCTAGATGCATATTCCTGTTTAGTGATCCCAGGATTCGGCTATTAACGTATCTCTCCTGTTGTTGGGAAGGCTTTGGTTGTGCTTTCAGCTTTCAACTTGTCGTTTCGTATCTTTTATCACGTTTCTGTAAGATGTTTTGAGAAGGTGATTGATGATGTGTTCTCATAACCGCAATCAGAAAGGAGATACAAAACCGTTATGAATAGTTACAAATTACAAATGAAATTCAAAAGATGACTATCGTATGCGATCAACGATCAAACAATGGCCACAAACGGGCAATGGGCGTTGGTTTAATTTCCTCTCGAGAGGGGAAGAGCAAGAAATGGCTGCCCTGGAATAGAAGAAATTTTTGAGATACTGGGAAGAAAAAGCAGTCTTGTAGATGTAGCAGAAAGTGGGCATGGGGATGTTTGCAAATGTATGAGAGCAAGTAATGGATGTCCACGGAACGAAGAGGATTGTCTCTCTGTTGTCAACATCGAGATAAGATATGAATGTGGTTTAATTGTTACGACGCTGGTCCATGGAGTACATACTCATAGACTACTCGGAAGTACTATTAATATAAAAGAAACTTGGACATATTATGACAAGTGAAGGGCGGCCAAGATGGCCCCTTCAACCTTGATTGCACGACTTGTACCATTTAGCAAAGAAGATTGCAAATTATACAAGGTACTAACTACTGACTGATATTTGCCCGTTTGGAGCGATCATCCGATGCCCTGGTGAGACCGATGGCAGTTTGAGGCCTCCTCATTGGAGGGCGTTCGGTCTGTTCCTCGACCTTGAAAGACTTTTCAGTAAATTGAAGTCCATCGCGCAGAGTCACAGAAGTGAGATCGTCCCGTTTCTGGAACAGCTTCGATTGCTTCATTGCCCTTTCAAAATTAGCCGGATTGATTTTTGACGTCTTGACAAACCGCAACGCACATTTTCTACCGAATGCCTCACGAGTTGCAATTTCACGCGATGGACTATCTGTAACGCTATCTTCCGATGAAAAGTCTACCCATCTTTCGATAACGTGCAGGAGCAGCAAGTGACTCGTCTGGTCTTCCAACGTTCTCAACACGAACAACAGTCCAGGCTTTGTCAGCGATAGCACGCCTGAACCAATGGCCTTCTGATCGGGGATCAAGGAAGCTCTCGGTTTCAATAGGATCGTCTGTAGGGCCAAATCGTCAATATCATCCAATTTCATTCCTTCGTCCACCATTGCACATGCAAGCGCTGGATGCCTATTGACGTTTCTCCACCCCCACTGATTAATCGTATCCAATAAACCAGGCAATTTGAATGCTTTCGCTGCCACACGTAATTGAGCCACCATCCTTGCAACCTCATCATTTGGCTGCATCTTCATCAACGAACAAGAATCCGTGTAACAGTATTCGACAATCATGTGAAGTATCCTACAATCCCAATGCTTGAATTTAATGACCTGTTTCTCACCCGGTATAACTAAACTAGCGTTCGACTTTGAACCGAACAGTTTCTGCCGGAACATGGTGCTTCGAGATGCTAATATAGCTCTGACGGCATGAACTGATCCACCGTCTGATCCTTGGAGGGTCACATCGCTTATGTCGGGATCACCAAAGAGACTAGCAACTGCATCTGCAATATTGCCAGTAGAAGAGGGGGCAGCAGCATGCACACCGAGCGAGAGGTTATTTGTAAAGTTTGGACGCCGCCATCTCCAAAAGGATGGGGTCGCCGTGGAAGAAGCATCATTCATGGTGGCCGCTTGTGAAGAGGTATCGCTGTAAGAGTCCACCTTTGCCGATTTTCTTTTAGACGTTGGTAGTCTAAGGTATTTAAAGAGAGTACGATGAGTGAGCGGTGCTGGATGCTGGACTCAGGGTGTGATGACTGATGACAAAGGAGGTGCGCAGAGCAGCAGGTCCCCCCACCATTTTATTCTGCATAATTGCAGTAGTGTTCTGCGACTTTAATGGCAATGATTTAAATTAATACTACGTCATTTTATTATTGCCCTTGGTCTTTTCAAATTTCGAGAAAGCCTTTTTGTTCCGTAATTTTTTTGATTATTCATCATGGCGTAGGATAGCTAGAGATCAGCAGCATAGGATCTAGCTATGAATTTTATTCATCGAGGTTGCGGTAAAAGCAGGTTGATTTCACATGTCTATCTATTGTACGAAGTATTGTGGAAGATTGTGGATTACTCTTTCAGATTTTGTATATTTTTTCTGATCGTCATTAATTCGGCCAAAATAGCCTAAAGGGAGAAGTTTCCAATCCTCTTCTTTTAGCTTTCCTCTCTTCTGTCATACTTTTTCATTTTCCAACATCTTCCGACAGCTTCCGACTTCCGACATCAAAGGAATGAACAGTGAACATAATACACATCCAATATTACACAACACATGCAAACATAAACGGAAGACATATGTCTATACAAAAGCATGACAGAAGCAATGGCAGAAAATCTTTGATTGATAGTTCCACGAGCAGTGAAGAATTATGGACTTCGTCTTCGTCTGTCCAAGAAGAACAAACGAAAACGAGTTCTCTGAATCAACAAATATCTCACGGACAATACTTGGAACAAGATCATCGAGCCTCTGCCGATGGAACACAACAAGAATCGTCTAGGATGGCCAGCGGGAATGGGGATGACAAAGACCTTGAAGGTATCAAGCTACTCAGTGTCATATTTCCCGATTCTACATGGGATGAATTGGAAAAAATCCATTACGGTCGGATACGATCGCCCAAGAAGTGTTCTGAAGAGACGACAAAAAATGAGAATGAACATGACCTTGATGCTCCTCGCATTTTGAAAGGAAACCTCCCGAAGCAATTCGCAGATTCGGTGTCAACAGATTACGAGCTGGAAATAAAAGAGCTCGGTGCGGCAATCCCAACAACTGACAAGAAGCAACAGCAGCAGCGTAGAAAGTCAATTGCAATAGAATTTCCAGATGATTTTTTGCGCATACCCCAACATCAAGCTCTTAAGCTACCAAACCACCGTGGACAGATGGAATGGAACATTGTAGAAGAGCTAGAGCAACATGTCATTGACGTGCATAAGTCGATCGACATAAATTTGCAACATCAACTTTCGCAGGAAAGCAACAAGATTAGAACAGCAGTATTTGCAAGGGATCCTCAAAGTGGTCTAGGAATGCAATTACGAGAATGGCAAGGGTACGTATATGTCCACTCTCTCACCTGCCCTAATGGCAATAGAATTATTGATGCGGAGTCTTATCAAGTGGCTCTCCAATCTGGTGTGGATTGGAAAGCATTTGGAGCTGCATTCGTGGCCGGTGTCATGCCTGGAGATCAAATACTTGGTGTAAATGGGTTGCCTTTTTTGCGTTGGGGTGCACGCAGATCGGAAGGTGCAGGAGGGCAGCATTTGACCATGTCCTCGAAGCAGGTTTTGACTGCGGCGGCTAGGATGATTCGGGCGATTGGGGATCCTATAGTCATGCACCTGGTGCGGCCTGGTAATGATGTTTGTTTGTTAGATAAAGATCAGCGAGAAGGATCTACATATGATCATCATGTACCGATACAACATGAAGTTAATCATGTAGATGATCAATCGTTTGTGACAAACAGTGAAATCTCAGAATTGACCAGCTGGCACCTTGTGAATAGTGCTGGGGAATACCACTCAAACTATTATGAAGGGCATCCTTTGATTCAAGAACTGATCAAGAGGGGCTTAGCAAAAACGAAAAAGGAGCAAAACATTATATCTCGAGATTTGGAGAGACTGACAGCTAGAGCAGCCATGTGGAAGAAAAACAGCTACTTGCGTTGTGAACCATTTCAAAATGTGAACTGTCAGGATCTTCCTAGTCCAGCATTGGGCATTGACTTTGTTCGACAAGCCTTGTGCGTGCACATTGTGAACACTTTTGTTGAAAAGGATCGTTTGGCATATACAATATACATTGTAGATGTCGAATCTAAAAAAGAATGGTATGCTCCAATCCGACACTTTGTTGACTTCCAGGAATTGCGCACAGCGACACTTCTACTCAATAGAACAATTGAAAAGCTACCGTTTGCGCCATCATCGTGGTTTGGAAAAGACGAATCTTCCCTCACTTCACATGTCAAAGAAACGAGAAGGAGGCAATTAGAAGAATTTCTACGTGGCCTTTGCAACCTCGTATATACTGCTAATGTTGATAATGCTACATGCGAAATTGCTTTATATGTGCAAACGTTTCTTGGTTGCGACTCTCTACCTTCGTCAGGACTTGAAGGGAGTATTAATTCCATCCAGTTGCATGCAACAGAGTCATCAGCAGGGTTGAAGGCGATAGATCTCTTGAAGAAAGCCATCCAATTATACACGTTTAGATTATTTCTGATGCCCACCTTCAAGACGCTAATCAGCCGCTTTATTATTGATATCAAACGACGCTCATCCCTGATTGAGGAGAAAAAAATTGTGAGCTTGAGCAGTAGTAAGGCGGAAAAGGAAAAAAGTGTTATTGAATTGGTGACTGTGAAGCATGTCTTTGCAAATATACTTGACCTGATTCTTCAAGGATGTAGTACAGACTTCAAGGCGATGGGTTTATCCATTTTACCATCAACAGTCATCGTCGACAATATAGATACCTTCATAGAACCATTAGTTCGTGCGGCTGTGCAAGAACAAATTGAAATCGAAGCCTATGTTCCTTGTAGGAGTATAATATCTTCTCTCTTGGTGCACGGGTGGCGTTACGAAGATAGAGCAATCTCATACAAGATTAACTACCTCAAGCAGCAATCTCAGAGCTATTTCAAAATAAAGAATGATATTCAGAGTCCTTTTGGATGGTCTTCGGTCGTTAAGATCCTTCATGAAGGTGTTGGAAGAAGCACTTTACCATGCAACAAGCTGAATGCTATCGTAGATGCTGGAAAGGAGATCCAAAGTGGACATTCATCCCTTGGAGCTGATGACTTTCTTCCGGTATTTATTTATTGCATTGTAAATGCTGATATTGATCGACCGTGCGCATTATGTGCGCTTTTGAAACATCTCTGCAATGATCTTCAGCAGATAGGAGAAGTTGGGTATTACCTGTCATCGTTTGAAGCGACCATAATGTACATACATGAAATGGATTTGACATTAGCTACATAAATTTAATCCATGGGTTATTATTATTCTTAGCTACATAAATACGATTTCTTTCAAATTGAAGAAACCTGTTATTGTCATCCATAAAGTTGTACTACGAATTGTCATTCTCGCATTGATATAATCTGTCAAATCGAGGCGTTCAAATCCAGTTAGATGGCTACCTATATCTGTCAACACCTGAAATTTCCGAACGTGTGCTTCTCACTAGACAACTAACCTAAGGAATCCTCCGATTTCTCTACATCTTGATATTGTCTAATACACTTTGTGTAAATCGAGGCAGCAAATAGTCAGGATGGAACGGCGCCTGACAGTATTCAATAATTGGACATCACCAGCAGTACAGAAAAGTCATCTCTATTTTTAACATTGACAACCTAAATTCAAGTTTGCCTTTTGCCCATCACTTCAACATTTGTCTATATTCACCGTTGGCTTCAGCTTCGCGCAACTTGTATCCAAGAACCAATTGCCATAGCGCAAGTTGCTGTAATGCTGATCCAGGAATTTCCATTTCCAGCTGTTTATCCGTCTGTCTTCTTTTTCCTTGTCCAGATGGGCCACCATCCAACACAAATTCAACCAACATTTTCATGGCATCCACGACTTCTGGTGAGATTCCCTCAGTTAGCGACTTCATATCTCCCTTGAGGGATGCTATATAAGAAGATATTCCTCCTCTCCCCCCTCTGGATGAATCCATATCAGCACTCATGGGCGATTGAAGTTGCATGGAATCTTGGAATTGTCCATCACTCTTCTCCCGCCTCAGAGCTGCTTTCAAAGCCTCTGCCTCCTTCTTGAGTTCTTTCATATATTCTTTTGCTTCAACTTTGATCACCTTCCCATTCATCATTTCAATCTCAACCATGCCCGAAATCGTAGGTTCCCCTAGCGAAACCTCTTCATCATCCCAATCATCTTCATCCTCATCCACTGACCCCGCCAACGCCTTCAACGAAGACCGTCCACCAATCCCATCCGCCTTCTTCTTGGCCACCCCCAAACCCTTCTCGAACTCATCCCACGAGATCCTTCCATCATTATTAGAGTCAAAAAATTGTAAAAATGTCTCCGTTTCAAAAGCAGGTAATTCATCTTCACCGTATACATCGAGGAGGAGAGCTTCAATTTCTTTGCTTTCGATGTATCCCGAACCGTCTTCATCAATTTTGTCAAATGCACGTTTGTAATCTTCAAGCGTTGCCGATCCTTGGATGTTCATGAGGTCTCGAATGGCAAGAACATATTCTGCGTTGCGAAACTATATCATGCAACCAAATCTGTGTGAGAATGCATACTGTACTATATTATCCCATCATGCAATTCTTTCAAACCCAAATACAGATACTTACCATGTATCCAGTCATTTGCAATTGAAAACAGAGCGACCCAAGTTTTTCCCCATTCGCTTTCACGATCGTCTGCACGCCTCCACTGGGACTCATCAAACCTCCCAATAACGAAGTCACAGTGGCACTCATCGCCGTGACCACTTCGGGGGAAGCACCCGAAACAAAATTCATGATTGTCTCATTGGGGGTGTCGGCTGTCATGGTCCTAAAAAGGGCACGGGAGGGTCCATTGTTACCGGATTCGGCATCGGTGAGTCTCGACCGGAGCGTATCGTATTCTCCACCCCAGTCCACGGGTCGGGAGAAGGAGGGGGTGATGGATGATGAGGAGGAGGGGTTGCTGGGGAGGAATTCAGAGGAGGCGCTTTGTTCGTAGGCGGAAAGGTCTTCTTCTTCATCATCTTCCTCTTCGTCGTCGTCTTCGTAGTTTTCAATGGCTAGATGAAGTACAGCATGATTTTGTGAAGGCTTGAAAGATGTGACGTGTATTGGGA
>Ga0306864_1000437_pt1 | contig 19422 bp, 15 predicted proteins | sample AntRauTorckE5430_FD_190448 | JGI IMG/M metagenome (GOLD analysis project Ga0306864, IMG submission 190448) | Saline lake microbial communities from Rauer Islands, Antarctica - Metagenome Torckler E5 #430 (v2) (version 2) | ecosystem: Environmental > Aquatic > Non-marine Saline and Alkaline >...
TGCTGGCCAGCGCGCCATTCTTGGCCTTGACGACGGTTTTACCGGCGGCAACTGGTTCTTTGTTGAGGTGAACACCGTAATTGACATGAGTGATCCGTACGGCGTAGCCTTCCCCGAGGTGTTTAACGCCAACGACCTGCAGGGCACCGTTGATGCTGACTTCGTAGCCGTTGAGAAGATGAACCTGACGGGTGCTACCGGTCGTGTTGCTCAACTGCTGAACGTAGACGACGCACAACTCGAAAGCGGTCAGGTCCGGACGATTTTCCTTGACGGTACGCACCTTGCGGGCTTCCAGGGTACGGTTGAGCTGGCTGCCGGTCTTGAGTTGATCTCTGCCGAGCTGGTAGGAGAGGGTGGTCTTAACCTGAACCGTGCTGGTGAGGGTATGATCGCGGTACTTCTTCGTGAAGCGGGTGCTGTAAGCCTTGAGGTTCGCGCCACGACTTCCGGTCTGGTGAGCGAGTTGATTTCCCTGAGCGACGCCGTAACGGTTCGCGAAGGTGTGGCACGGAACGGTACGAGCAATGCGCTTGACCTTGCCTTCAATGCTGACTTTGCACCTGCGACCGCGCAAAATGTGCTGCACCAGAATACGCCTAACCCAGTCCGTATGGAAACAGTGATCCGCTTCGAGCTGGCTGCTGCCGCTCCTGCGACGCTGACGCTGCGCGATGTTACTGGCCGTTTGATCTCTGTACAAGAGATCGACGCTGCCGCTGGTCTGAACACGGTTGAACTGATGAACATCAAAGCTTCTGGTGTCCTGACTTATACGCTTACTTCGGGTGCGTTCACCGCTTCTAAAAAGATGGTGGTTGTTCGATAATGCTGTGGCTCAAAGGCCGTTGAATAGCACAGTAGTGCCCGATCATCTTTGGATATACGCATCATTTTAAGAAGAATCAGTTCTTATGGATGGGAAACAAATAAACCATAGTGAACGGCGAGGGCGTTGCGTTTATATCTAATGTTCTTGGTCAAAGTGTTCAATAATTCAGGATTTTAGAAAATCAGCAAACCATTCAAATTGATGATTTACAGGACGGCCACTATTTTTTATAAATTTTCAAGGCCAACGGTAAAATTGATGTGAAAAAATTTGTGAAGAGATAAACAGCCTTCTAAAGTTTAAAAAAAACTGATTGCCATTACCGGCTGGTTGAACCCGGGCACTTATAAAGTGTCCGGGTTCGCTGTGTGGTAGTCCCGCAGGGGAAGGTCATTAAAACGAGTTGTGAGGACCCCGAAGCGTTCATTTTAGAAGCGCAGCGCAGGGTCAAATGGCCCTTTGAGCGTCTGGCTTTGACTTTGCGATGGCCCGAGGAACCAGCTAGTCTAGCACAGTGTAATTGTTATACACACCGAGATTGGTACTGCTCCTTAACACCACATTTACTTCCTACCTTTAGCAGTCTAAAACCTCACTACCCATGCGTTTACCAGTCTTACTCTTAAACCTCCTACTATGCACCTGCGTCAGCGCCCAAATGACGGTAAAGTTACCCGCAGAATTAGCGGATAATCCAGTAGATGGCCGCCTATTGCTAATGTTTTCCGCCGCAACAGAAGGCGAACCCCGCTTCCAAATAACCGACGGCCCCGCCACCGGCCAGGTCTACGGGGTCGACGTTGAAAACTGGAAGCCAGGGATCAGTATTACCATCGGAAACGACGCCACCGGCTACCCGCTCGCCACGCCTGCTGATCTGCCTTCGGGCACTTACCAAGTTCAGGCCCTGTTGCACAAATACGAAACCTTTAACCGTTCCGACGGACACACCGTAAAGCTGCCCATGGACCGCGGCGAAGGCCAGCAATGGAACCGCGCACCGGGAAATCTACTCAGCACTCCACGCAGTATTACGATCACTTCTGCGAAGCAAAAAATCGCTATTGACCTTGACCAAAGCATCGCTCTAATCGAGCCGGCAAAGGATACGGAATGGATCAAGCACATAAAAATTCGCTCCAAAATGCTGAGTGATTTCTGGGGACGGGACATGTACATCGGCGCCCACGTACTGCTGCCGAAGGGCTGGGCCGAGCACCCCGACGTGAAGTACCCACTGGCCATCATGCACGGCCACTTCCCACAAGACTTCGGCGGCTTCCGCACCAGTCCGCCCGATCCGGATCTGGAATGTGTGGACAGCAAACGCTTCGGCATCCCTTGCTACAACCGCGTTGAACAGGAGGAGGCCCACGATTTCTACAAAGCATGGTCCGGGCCCGATTTTCCCCGCGTGCTGGCCATCAAAATCCAACACGCTAATCCTTTTTATGACGACAGCTACGCCGTGAATTCCGAAAACCTCGGCCCCTACGGAGATGCCATCACCTACGAACTCATTCCTTACATCGAAGAGGAATTTCGCGGTATCGGTGAAGGCTGGTCCCGCTTCGTCTACGGCGGCAGCACCGGCGGCTGGGAAGCCCTCGCCGTGCAGGTCCTTTATCCAGACGACTACGGAACCTGCTACGCCGCCTGTCCCGACCCCATCGACTTCCGGGCCTACACCGTCGTAAACTTGTACGAAGACGAGAACGCTTACTTCCTGAAGAGCGGCTTAAAGCGCACGGAACGCCCTGGCCATCGCGATAGCCTCGGCCACGTATCCAGTACCCTCCGAGAAATGAACCAGCGCGAGCACGCCCTCGGCTCCAAAAGCCGCAGCGGCCAGCAGTGGGACATCTGGGAGGCCGTCTACTCACCCGTCGGCGCAGACGGGTATCCGCAGCGCATCTGGGACAAGGTGACTGGCAAAATAAACCCCACCGTAGCCGCCCACTGGAAGGAAAACTTCGACCTCACCTGGATCCTGAAGCGCGACTGGGCCACCCTCGGGCCCAAGCTCGTCGGTAAGCTCAACATCTACTGCGGAGACATGGACAATTACTACCTCAACAACGCCGTCTACCTCACCGAAGAATTCCTGGAGGGCACCACCACGCCCTACTACAACGGAGAAGTTGCCTACGGCGACCGCGCCGAACACTGTTGGAACGGGGACCCGACGGAACCCAACGCCATCACGCGGCTGCGGTACCATCGGATGTTTATTCCTAAGTGGGCGAAGTCGGTTGGCCTACTCGCTCCGCGGGGGGCTGACCTTACTAGTTGGAGGTATTAGTAAGTTAATTAGGCGCGGCCGCTGGTGCAGAGTAAGTTTTAAAGATAGATGGTTGGAGCTCTCATGAATGGAATAAACCCATTATGTTACCTCTCCTCATGTAATCTTTAGCCACTCAACGAGCTTGTGCATCTCGCAAGCGGCACGTTCCGGCTCGTCGGGGTCAAAACCGGGCAGCCTCTTGCTGTTTTAATGGCTTTGGTCAAGAGTGGCTTCAGTCGTTGATAGAAGTTGTTCTCTTTTGGCTGTTTGTAGAGTTTCTCAGTTTTCTCGTAATCACGGATGTACTTCTTCTTTAGCGAATTGATTAGATCGAAAAGTAAAGGTAGAGGGCCTCCCGCTCCGACCTTATGAACGACACTCATTAGCACCACTGTTACTTTAGCATCGGACCGGGAGGTCCTCTATCCCGCAAGCCACTTACTTTGCGATTGCCCTGCCCGGTAGCCAAGCAAACCAGGCCTCTTAAAAGGACTTTCATATCTTAGCCGAGACTTTAGTCTAAGGTAGGGCCGGATAACGCGCCTCTTAAAAAACGAAACCATGAGAAAATCACTTCTACACACCACAGCATACCTACTGCTTTTAGCCATCTGCCTTTCCTGTAACCCAGTTGCTGGACCAGAGGCAGACTACAACCCCGAAGCAAAACTAGAAGCCTTGAAAATCGTCCTCCCCGCACCGCCCCAGCCAGTAGCAAACTACGTCAACGGAGTGCGCGCTGGAAACCTGATATTTTTGGCCGGGAAAGGGCCTAAACGAGCTGATGGGACGGAAATTACCGGCAAGCTGGGGCAGGATGTTACCATCGAAGAAGGCTACGAAGGTGCCCGGCTGACGGCCATCAACCAACTTGCTGTTTTGAAAGAAATGCTGGGCGATTTGCGGAAGGTAAAACGGATCGTAAAAGTTCTTGGGATGGTAAACTCAGACCCGAACTTTATCGACCAGCCGAAGGTCATCAACGGCTTCTCAGACCTGATGGTCGAAGTCTTCGGTGAAAGAGGGCGGCACGCCAGAGCAGCAGTAGGCATGGCTTCCCTCCCGCGTGGGCAGGCGGTAGAAATTGAATTGGTGGTGGAAGTCTACGACTAAATCACTGCCTGCTGTTCTAATGTCGGTCACTTGAGGTGATTTTGCGCCATCCAACGCGGCCTGTTCAGTAAAAGCCAACATGGACGGACGCTTTGCGGTCGCTCATGTTGGCCAATGTTTTTAACTTCGCTGCACCTTTGTGGCCGCCTTCATGTGACTGAGCGAAGCATAATTAAAAATAAAGAATGAAAATAACCAGCCTCTTCCTAATCATCATCTTCTGCTCCCAAGCCTCCGCTCAAGACTTCAACGTCCAGGCTAGCGGCCGCCTAATTCTAGGCCCCTACAAAGAGCGAACAGCCTCCATTTCCTGCGGAGACATTGACGGTGACGGAGACAACGACATGGTAGTCGCCAACGGAAGGCACTGGCCAGGCCAAAATCGAATATTCATAAACGACGGCCGGGGGATCTTCACCGTAGAAAGAAACCTGGGAACCGACCGGGCAACGACCTACGCCACCGAACTTGCCGATCTGGACAATGACGGAGACCTCGATATCGCAGTTGGAAACGATATGGCCCCAAACTATACCTTCCTGAACGACGGACACGGGCATTTTACCAAGGGCCCATCCTTTGGTAAAGCCTACGCATCTACGAGAAACCTGACGTTGTCCGACCTGGATCAGGACGGCGATGTTGACATCTTAATAACCAACCGTGGCCAGCCCAATGAAATATGCCTGAACGATGGAGCAGGCAACTTTACTCAAAATCTGAGCTTCGGCAACGAAAGCGACGCGACTATTGACGTTGAGATCGCTGATATGAACATGGACGGGAATCTCGATCTGATCCTGGCTAATAGGGACGACCAGCAAAATTATGTCTACCTGAACAACGGGAAACTCGAATTCAACGAGAAAATAGCCTTCGGCACGGGGTCAGACAATACCCGCTCCGTAGGCGTGGGAGATATAAACGGGGACGGATTCCCAGACATAATCACCGCCAACATCGGTGAACCCAACGTCATTTACTTCGGTAGCGACCAAAAGCCGTTCTCCCGGTCCGTACAACTCGGTCTGGACACGATGCAAAGCTACGCCCTTGCCGTCGCTGACGTAGACCTGGACAACGACCTGGACATCATTATCGGTAATTCAGAAAGCCCGAACGTCGTCTACCTGAACCTGGGCAAGGGGGAGCAATGGGAAAAACACCTTCTCGCTGATGAGGCGTTGGACACCTACGATATTATTGCGGCAGATTTGAGTGGAGATGGCTTACCTGAAATAATTGAAGCCAACTCGGACGAAATCAACCGCTACTACTTCAACCGAACTAAGGGACGATGAAACAATAACTTCCCGACTCACAAACCAAACAGCATTATGACGCGCAACCAAACTACGACAACAGGCTACGGTAAGGTATTTTACCTGCTCTTACTCATGGCTTTTGTAATGCCAGGCTCCATAACCGCCCAAGGAGAACCAATCAAACTAAAGTATTTCGGTGCTGCCGGCTGGGAGATCACGGATGGTGAAATCAAGGTGCTGGTAGATCCCTACCTGACCAGAATCAAACTTGGTACCGGACCGAGTATCAGCCCGGACGATGAGCGGGCGACGGTAGCGCGGGGCGATATTTTCGTCTCTGACACCCTGCTAATTGATAGCCTGATCACCGACGCCGACTTCATTCTCGTTCACCATTCTCACTTCGACCACCTAGCCGATGTTCCTTACATTGCCCGGATAACCGGGGCCAAAGTAGTGGGGACGGAAACTACCTGCAATATCCTAAGGGCTTACGGGATTCCGGATGAGCAGTTGTATCCCGTGAAGGGTGGGGAAGACTACCAATTCGAAAACTTCTCCGTTCGGGTAATTCCTTCTATCCACTCCGCTCTAAACGCCAAACATTACATCGATAACAGAACGTATTCCGAAGTCCCCAAGGCTCCGCTCAAAGTGTCAGAATTCATTGAGGGTGGGTCCCTGATGTTCCTGGCCCGCTTCGCCAATCACGACGTACTTACCATGGGGTCCATGAACTTCGTGGAAAGAGAACTGCTGGGTATTGAAACAGATATCCTGATCGCCGGGGTAAACCGGTCGCAGCTGGGCCTTTATAAATACGATGAGCGTTTACTTAAAGTGACGAACAACCCTAAGATTATTATCCCTACGCATTGGGATAATTTTCGCGTCCCCTACAGCTTTTCACAAAAAGAAATTGTCGAACAAAAGTTGTTTCCTTTCCGTGATCATGTGAAGCAGCTCTCTCCGGAAACGAAGGTGATCTTCCCGGAGCATTTGGGTACTATTGTGATTGAGTAAACTCCTCAGGGACACGAATAGAATAAAACCGAATTTCATGACCTAGCGACAGCAGGGGCAAAACAAGCCGGTCAGAAATCTAGTTTTATTCTGTTCGCGTCTCATAGCTATGTCAACCGTTAACCATACCTTTTCTGCCGGGCCGCAAGGACAAGCTATAAATCAGTAAGTTATTTATACGGCGTCCCTTAACTTGCGGGTCATATCCTGAAACCACCCATGCCCCAACCTCCATCCATCCCCCGTCTGAAAGTACTAACTGGCATCCCGAAAACGATTCGCGACCCAATTAAAACCTTCAACGGCTACTCCGAAATATACGGCGAAAACTACCTCCTCTCCGTAGGCGGTAGCCGCCGGACGCACCTGACGATCGATCCAGATGTGGTCCAGTATGTCCTCCAGAAAAACCACCGCAACTACGAGAAAAGTGAGATTCAGACCGATCAGGTCGCTCGCTACTTCGGCCACGGACTGCTGACCAACTCCGGCAAATCATGGCTCACGCAGCGACGCCTCATCCAGCCTGGGTTTCACCGAAAACGCCTTGAGAAACTGACGGAGTCCATGCAATCCGTGATCGATCTGCAGTGTGAAGACCTGCGCGCAAAGGCCGCTGCTGGAACCAAGATGGATCTCCACCACTTCACCCGCGACGCCGTCTTCCGCATCATCGTAAAGGCCATATTTACCGATGGTTTTACCGAGGAAGATACCGCACGGTTGAACGTCACGATTGATAAAGTACAGGGCTACATTATCTATCCGGTGCGGGTGCCGTTTTTGCGCGGGCCACTCCGCTGGCTGGGCCAGGAGAAGAAGCATATTGGGCTGGCGAATGACGTCCGGCGAGACATTCAGCGGCGTATTGACCTCCGCCGTGCAGAAGGCCCCAAAGATGATTTGCTGCAAATGCTTCTCGATACCCGCTACGAAGACACCGGCGAGCCGATGACGGATGAGCAACTCATCGACGAAGTCCTCATACTCTTTGCCGCCGGCCACGAAACCAGCGCTAATTCTTTAGCTTGGACGATCTGGTTGCTGCTCCGCCATCCCGACAAACTGGCGCTGGTCCGCAAAGAGATTGCCGAGGCCGAAGCCGTCGGGCCGATCGACTTTGAGGGCGTCCGCCGTCTGCCGTACCTAACTCAGGTGATTGATGAAAGCCTGCGTATGTATCCGCCCGCCTGGATCACCGATCGCGTCGCACTAGAGGATGATGATACCGGTACTTTCTCCATTACGAAAGGTACGGTGATTGGCCTGTTCATCCACGGCTTGCACCACAACCCCGCGCACTGGGAGGCTCCCTACGAGTTTCGTCCGGAACGCATGACGCCGGAGGCTAAGAAGGCGCGGCATCCGTCGTGTTACGTCCCGTTCGGCGGTGGTCCGCGACTCTGTATCGGCAACCATTTTGCGATGCTCGAAATGCTTTTGCTGCTGTCTTCGGTGCTAAAGAATTTCGACTTTGAACTTCAATCTGGGGCAGAACTCGTTGGGTATAAACCATTGATTACGCTGCATATGGACCGGGTGGTTCGGGTTGCGGTGGAGGAAATTTGAAATACTACCTCATCAATAATAAGGCGAGGCCGCAGGTGCAGGGAAATGTTTAGGCATGGCTCTTACGGACGACCATTGTCCCGGACGAGCCGTTTACGGCGCAGCTTCCTTCGGAGGTCTAGGGCGAGCGAAACCGTTGCGAAGCAATAAAGGACACGGACCAGTAGGAAAACGGCCCCAACCGTTAAATTTGTCATAGCTTAGTCCCCGATTCAGCCTATAGGCCGAAGAATAGAAATGCATGCAAGACTATAAAAACATCCGTCCCGGCGAAGAATTGCCCTGGCTAGAGCTAGAAACCTATCTCCGTAAGGAACTGCCCAGCCTGAGCGGAGACTTCACTTACGCCCAGTTCCACGGCGGCCACGCTAACCTGACGTACCTGCTCCGCTTCGGAGACCGGGAGCTGGTGCTCCGCCGTCCGCCCTTCGGTAAAATAGCGCCGGGCGCTCACGATATGAAGCGGGAGTATAAAGTGCTCTCCGCGCTCCATCCGAGCTTCCCTACCGCTCCGAATGCCTTTCACCTTTGTACCGATCACGACATCATCGGTAGCGATTTCGTTGTCATGGAACGCCGGGAGGGCGTGGTCATCCGAACCGTACTGCCAGATAATTTCGCTGGCTTCGACAATGCCTCCGAGCGCCTCTCCGACGCCCTGATGAAGGCCTGTTCCGATCTCCACCTCGTAGATACTGCCGCCGCTGGCCTCTCCGATCTCGGAAAACCAGACGGCTTCACTGGTCGCCAGCTAAAAGGCTGGGCCAAACGCTGGAGCTTAGCAAAACTAGAGGACAGTCCACAAATGGACAAGCTGATGGACAAGCTGCTGAAGGACGTCCCCCAGCCGCAACGAATAAGCATCGTCCACGGCGATCTCAAATTCGACAACTGCCAATTTCAGGCCGATAACCCGGACGCTGTAAGCTCCGTCTTCGACTGGGATATGGCCACCCTTGGCGATCCCCTCATCGATCTCGGCGGCCTGCTCAGCTACTGGCCAGAGAAAATGCCCAACGGCCGGCAACTCCCCACTTCCATGATGCAGGGAGACTGGCCTACCAAGATCTGGCTAAAGGAACGTTACGCCGCCCACTCCGGCCTCGACCTCAGCCGGATGGACTGGTACGAAGCCTTCGCCTGCTATAAATCTGCCGGCATCACCCAACAACTCTACGCCCGTTTCGTAGCCGGGAAAACCAAAGACAAACGCATGGCCATGTTCGGTGAAGTGTCTAAAGTCTTCGCCCAACTCGGAACCACGCTGCTTAACTCTTAGCCTGGTCGAGGCAGCCTCCGGCTGCGAGCTTTCATAACATCGGGCTCGGAGAGCTCATCTTACGCTCGCACTCGGAGAGTGCGTCGTCCAGTAACCTTCCACTGCACCTGCGTTCGCGCCAAAAAAGAAACATGAATTTCGAATACAACCAAAAAACCAAAGACCTACTGGCAACGCTAAAAGCCTTCATCGGAGAGCACATAGCCCCGCTAGACAAGGAATACACGGAATGGACCAGCCAAAACCTGTGGCAAATCCACCCAGCCATGCCCGGCCTAAAGGAGAAAGCCCGTGCTGCTGGCCTCTGGAACCTCTTCCTCCCTGAAGAATACGGAGAGTATAGCCCCGGCCTGACCAACCTCGAATACGCTCCGTTGGCCGAAGAAATGGGCCGTTACTTATGGTCTTCCGAAGTCTTCAACTGCAACGCCCCCGACACCGGTAACATGGAGGTATTGGCCAAATACGGCTCTCCTGCTCAACGCCAACAATGGCTACTACCACTCCTCGCCGGTGAAATCCGCTCCGCCTTCCTGATGACCGAGCCCGAGGTGGCCAGCTCCGACGCCACCAACATTTGCACCAGCATCGTCCGCGACGGAAATGAATACGTCGTCAACGGCCGCAAATGGTGGAGTACCGGCGCGATGCACCCCGACTGTAATGTGTACATCGTGATGGGCAAAACCGATCCTGAAGCGGCCCGCCACGAGCAGCAAAGCATGATTCTCGTACCCGCCGATACACCGGGTGTCCGCATCGTTCGACCGCTTGATGCTTTCCATACCTACGATTCTCCCTTCGGCCACGCCGAGATTGAATTAAAGGACGTTCGCGTTCCACTTGAAAACATAATTTTAGGAGAAGGTCGTGGTTTCGAAGTTGCTCAGGGCCGCCTAGGTCCCGGCCGCATTCACCACTGCATGCGCCTGATCGGCGCCGCCCAGCGGAGCTTCGAACTGATGTGCGCCCGCGTACAATCCCGTACTGCTTTTGGTCGTGAGCTGAGCAAGTTCTCCAGCATCCGCCAGGAGGTTGCCCGCTCCGCCTGCGAGATCGAACAGGCCCGCCTACTGACCCTCTCCGCCGCCGATAAGATCGACCGCGAGGGTATCAAGCACGCTAAAGAATTGGTGTCGATGATCAAGATTGTCGCCCCACTCATGGCCCAAACGGTGATCGACCGCGCCATCCAAGCCCACGGCGGGATGGGCGTCTCCGGAGCGGATACACCGCTGGCTGGCTTTTGGGCCTATGCCCGCAGTATTCGCCTCGCTGATGGGCCGGATGAGGTGCATATGTTCCAGCTTGGGCGGAATGTGATCCAGCGGTTGTCTGGCTTTTAATCCGTGGTGGTTCGTCAGCCTTCAGGCTGGCTTAAAGGCCAGCAAACTTTCACGGCTTAAAAGCTGGGCAACCGATCACTTCAATAAAGCCTCCAACGTCTGACGGTCAAGCCCCCAAGGCCGGGCAACATCCAGCTTGCCCGTTCCATCTGCCTGCAGCAGCACGTATGTCAGGAAGCACCGACCGTTGAAGAGCTTCATCAGTTCACTGTGTGCTTTTTTCGGAACGTAAATATGCGTACCGCCTACCTGGTGACTGGCGATGATGCTGCGCTACCTTTCCTCACTACCACCACTATCAGTACGTAGGTAGACGAACTCTAACGGCAGCCCTTCCGCTGCACCGTCGAGTTTGGCACTGTGTGGCATCTCGCCTAGGTAGGGCGCGCGCCAGGTGCCTAGAAATCAAGGAAAGTGCTTTGCCGGAGAAGGCTCTACGTAGTTTGTCCAGCAGTGCTTCGCCAGTCACGTCGTCACCAACGAGGTAGAGGTCTGCTCCGAAAGGAAGGCTGCCGTAGGCTTTCCCAAAGTCGGGCAACCGCTAATACCTCGTTATCCTACCTGGCTTGTAGTTTTCCTTTTGCCCAGGAACTAGACATTGTAGCCAGTGCTTTTTCCATGATCAACGTATTGACATCCTGATCTTTAGCGGTGAGGTATAGTTTGAGGAAATCAGCCAGCGGAGGGTCGTAATAATCGTCTACTTTTTCCAGAAAATATTCGACGGCAGTAATCATCAGGTCGTCAGCTGTAGGTCTCTTACTGGCCGTTTTCATGGCTTCCTGGCTACCGATGGCAATGATTTGGGTGGTATGGTAAGCATAGAAATTTCTTGACCTCTTGGAAACCACTACCGGTCGGTGCTCCTGATAAGTACCCCGTAGCTCCTCCGGATAATCTTCTCCCCAGTAAACGACATTCAGGTAGCTGAGATATGCCGTTTTTCGCGTACGCTTTAGAATGGCAGCCACCTCGCCTGGTGCATCGGCGAACATAAGTTCATCCCGTTTTTGGAGGTCTAGGTAGATGCCGTCCATGATGGCATGCTTCCGGTCTGCACTCAGGTTCCGGTCGTTCATGGTATTTGTGTAGTCCAGCGTATCTCTTAGGTGAGTTGCAATTTGACGGCTACGGTACGTGGCTAGTGCTGCGTCCGGGCCGGAGAATGTCACGCCAGTGTGCTCCCACTTGTTGTTTTAGGTAGCAGTGAGTGCTGCGTAATCCATCGTAATGGTTACTTCGTCTTTGATATATATAGTGCCGTAAAAGTGGTCTCCCAGCCAAAACCAGACTTCTTGTAAAGGGTAGCCATCGGGTAGGACAACGTTTAATATTCCATCTTTCGGGATGCTTACAAAACCTTGCTTTTGATCTTCTCGCATTAAGGTAACCGCCGAGTAGCCGAACAGACTGTCACGTTTGATGTCGGCTGGTAGGTTGATCACTTCTACGCGCAACACCGAACGGTTGTCACGGTTTTGGCTGTAGTCGTTAAAAGCAGCTTCATGCGGAGCAGGTAGTTCCTCCAGCAATTGGGCGGAGAGCAAGGACGTCACGAAGAGGAAGGTGATAAGGAAGCGTAAGTACAAGTACATGATTAATTGGGTTTTGTGTATTTGAAAAGGTGTAGATCTTGGATAAAATAATGCAATTTCTGCACAGTTGGTTTTTCGCGTTTTAAGCCGGTGAGCGTAGCGAAATATCTATAGTTTCAGGAGAGAAAATTTCTCGTTCCATTCTCCGGCTTAAAGGCGCGGAGAATCAATAATTACTGTTGTTCATGCGCCCGAATCCACCGCAAAGCCAGCAAAGCAGCTGGGCTTACCATACTCCCGTGGTCAAACCCATCAAGCTCGTGTAGTTCGGCGTGTTTGTGTCCGGAAGCGGTTAGCATCCGCCAGAAGTAGGCCGTTTCTTCGTAGCGACCGAACAACTCCAGTTCCCGGTCGCCGGTGATGAGCACGATCGGTAGGTCGCTGATGCGCAGGTGAGCGATCGGTGCGTAGCGGTCTACAACCACTTCATTCCAGGCTAGCCCGCGTTCCTTGCGCGGTGTGAAGTGGGTGATCGTATGGCCACTGAAGGGGATCAGTCCGGCCAGACTGTCCGGGTGCAGGCCGTGCTCGGCGAGGTAGGTGGTGTCTAGTCCGATCATACTGGTGAGGTAGCCGCCGGCGCTGTGGCCGCTCACGTAGATGCGTTTGGGGTCGCCGCCGTAGCGTTCGACGTTCTTCATTGTCCAGGCAACGGCGGCGGCGGCATCTTGGGTGTAGACTGGGTTTTTTACCTTCGGATGTAGCCGGTAATTGGCGGTGACTACGGCGATACCCTGATTGTTCCAGGCTTCTACGAAGTGCTTGTTGCCAAATTCCAGTCCGCCGCCGTGGAAGTAGACGATGGTGGCGAAGCCGGTGCTATCGGTGGGGTAGCGGAGGTCTAGTTTGCAGCGTCCTTGGGCGTATTTATCCGTGGCCTCCAGTTGGTAGCTAAGGTCGTAGATAGTTTCGTACGTGGGGCTTTTTTGCTGCGCGGGTTCTTGCGTAGATTGAGCGCTTGCGTAGGAACAAAGTAGGAGGACCAAAGAACAAAACAGGTGTTTCATGTGGTGAATATAGTACAACTGTACGAATAATCGCTACAACTGTATGAATATTCGCTGCGATATTTAGATTAAATATAATTAAGTCAACAACCAGACGTAAAGAGCAAACTTTACGCTGCTTCCGAAAAGCTTAAACTGCACCCGCGACCGCGCCCTGAAAAGGCTGGCTAACGACTTATAATGCTAACAATCTAAAGGTCTAACCTTACGGTCCTTCAGCACCAACAATCAACCGTTTAGTAGTAATCGTCCGCCCAAGCGAATTACGGAGGCTGTAAAGGTAAAGCCCTTTGGGTAGCGTACTAACGTTAACGTTGAGGCGCGTTTGGTCACCGATGGGGGAGAAGGTACGCGACTCCATCATGCTGCCGTTAACATTGTACAGTGACAGAGTGTAGCTGCCGCGCTCGAGGCCGGTGAATTCGAAAGTAGCCAGTTCGCTGGCCGGGTTGGGGTAAACTTTTACCTGCGCTTGGCGCAGACCTGGGCTACCGGTAGAAACGGGGCGTTGGCGACGGCGATAGTCCATACGTTGCATTTCGCCGGTTTGCTCCAGGGTCACGATTTCAACGATGGGCTCAATGATCTCCGGGCTCCAGAAAAGGTAGGTCTTGGTAACGTCTTGTTGGCCTACGAAACCGGCCAGGGTTGGGTTGAGAATCGTGATCGTTGCCGTCACATTGGTCCAGGGGAGGAAACCGGATTTTACTTCGAGGTCAATAAAAATGCTCTCGGTCCGGGCTTCCCGCAGGACGGTGTAGGTTCTATCGTCAATGGTGAGGCTGCCGTAAGCGTCCACCACATCGGTCCGCGCGGAAGTAGTGGTGAGGCGCATCGAATCGAAGTTGGTGACGGCGTCTCCGATGAGGTCGAGTGCTTCCTGCGGCAAGCTATCCACGGAAACGATAACGATATTGGAGGTCATCGTCTCGAAGTTATCGAGGTAGTTGAGCGGAGCGCGGCGGATTGGTCGTACGGGATCGGCCGGGGCGTTGAGCAAGAAATTGGGCAATAGGTCAAAGCTGGTTTTGATGCCAACTAGATTGAACTCCGTATCGGAAACCGAATAGTAGCTCTGCGTACCGTTACTGCTCAGAATTTTCAGACCTGCATCTAGAAAACTGGTGTCGGCTCCAATCAACGTAACGGCATCAGCGCGTTCTTCATTAATGGCTGGGGTGCCAAAATCCCACGTGAGGTTAGCCCCCGCATCGGCCACCACGAGGGTAGAAACGTACACACTATCAACGGTGTTGTACTTTAGCGTGTCGCCTGCAACCGGGAAATAGTCGTTGCTCAACGTGACCTGTGCGGTCAGCGGAGCTAAACAAAGGACCAATAGAAAGACTAGTAGAGGTTTGGTCATGTTAAGGGTTATGATTTATTTAGAGCTGAGCACAATATACGGGGAGTTCCGGGGGGTGGATGGCATTTAGGGGATAATTAACTTTGTTGGTTCGGTTTTCTCCTGCTTCGTAGGACACTTACTCCGGCTTCGCTTTTGCAGTGTTCTACAAAGCGGGAGAAGACCGAACCGGAAGCTGAATCCTGCTCAGTGAGGTAGCATTGAAGCGTTTGCCTCAGTTGGTCGCGACATAACGCTTTTTCCGTGCGGCAGCCCTAAAGAACTAACGGTCTATCCGTTCAAAAGCCCCTGCATCTGGCATACCCATATCCCGCTCAATCCCAAGTTTATCCGTAGGCACAGAAGGGAGGAAGGCACCGAGGTTGCGCGCTACGCTGAGGGAGTCCAGCTGGTAATTGTCCGTTATAAGGGAGCTGAACAGCGGGTCGCTGAATTCCAGGTTGTGGCAATTGCGGCAGATGCTGTTGTAGAAATCAGCGTAGATGCCATCCTGAGAATCTAGGAAGGGCTGGTCGGTGCGGACGACGGAGTTGTTGAAAAGGACGTTCCACTGGCTTGGCTCGTTGCCCTCGAAGATGTCGAGGAAGATGAGCTCGCTACCCCGTGAACCGGAGATGATGGAGTTGCGGACACGGGCGGTCATTCGCGAAAACAGGCAGATGTCGTTGTCGTCGCAGCTGAAGTTGGTCAGTACGAGTCCGCTGGCGTCGACGCCGTAGTTGGCGATGGTGCTATGTTCCATGATCAGCGTTCCTCCCTTAACGAACTGGATAGCGTTGCCAAAATTGTCGTGGAAGACGGAATTTCGGATCGTTACATCTGATTGATAGGCAGAGATGGCCGACCCGCCGGAGTAGGCGATGACGGAGTTTTCAATGGTCACCTCCGCGGCACTGTCAATGGTGATGCCGACGATGGCGTTGAGCAGTTGGGTGTGTTCCAGGCGGTTGTTCCGGCTACCGGCACCGAGCACGAGACCGCGGTATTTAGCGGGATCCTGATCGAAGCGGGGCTCCAGGCGATCGGTCCGGAGGATGACGGGTTCTTCGAGGGTACCGAGGAATTGTACCGCGCCGGTGGCCGTCGTAAAGATCAGCCCGTCGTTGAAGAAACCGTTGCCAGCAAACTGCTCGTTGCGCTGTATGCCGCCATGGAAGTAGATCTTTGTGCCAGGTAAAGCCCGCAGGATGCAGTCTTCTACGGTTATGGAGCCGTAGATGACCGTGGGTAAGTCTGTCGGTAAGGTGAAAAAACCATCAGTACCGCAATTCATGGTGAAAATCCTGCCGAACTGCCCCCGGTCAAAGCCGTTGAGGTAGTTGGCGTTCTGCCCGAAGGCGAGCAGTACCACCTCATCCTGTATATCTCCGGTCTCGAACAGCAAGCGGTCTTCGGCGATGAAGGGGCTGATGTTTTCAGGGTTGGTGGGGTCGACCTCGACTTCGACGAAGAGGAAGATGCTGTCGTTGCCCCAGATCACGATGTCGCGTGCTTCAGGTCCTCGGGATCCGTCGATGTTGAAGATGAAATTTACGCCGGTGCGCCCTTCCACGCGTACGCGGTCAATTTTGATGGGCTGTTCGCCGTCGTTGTAGACTTTCATGCGCTGGGTTGCCGAGCCGCGGGCTACGAAAACGGTATCAAAGGCGACGGTATCGGCGCTGAAGCGAAGCTGCACGTTGTTGCCGGTTAGGAATTCAGTTTCTACGTCACAGGCGGTGGTGAGGAAGAGGAGGACGGCGACGGCGAGGAAGATCAGTTTCTGTAGTAGGGTCATTTACGCTTTTGGTTCGTTGCGGGAGCAAAGATAAGTTGGTTGTGGGTAAAACGTTAGTGGTTAGCTAAAGGTCGGATGCTCGAAGGGTCCTCAACTACTCGGCCTTCGGCTTCATCGTTGAGGACCCTTCGAGGTCTTTACTATTAGCCTTCAGGACCTCGAAGTGCAGGGAAAATGGTTCGTTTCTTGCGGGGCTGTTGCGCGGTGAGCGTCCGGACCTTTAGGAGAAGGCGCGAACGCAGGATGCAAAGCAAGGATAGAAGGAGCAAAGGCGGGATCAGGAAACAGTAGTTCCCGGCCAGCGACCGTCAATTAACTCAGCGAGGATGTCGCGGGTTCGTCCATTGCCTAAGAGAACGGGGATACCGGCGGTGGCGGTCTGCGTAGCGATGCGAAGTTTTGTCGCCATTCCGCCCCTGCCGAAGGAAGTTTTCTTTTCCTGGACGAAGCTGAGTACGGATTCATCGCCGGCAGTTACGTGCTCGATCAATTGGGAAGCTTTGCCTTCCGGAGGCCCGTCGAAGAGGCCGTCTACGCTGGAGAGGATGACCAGTGCATCGACCTTGAGCATCCGGGCGACGAGGCCAGCCAGCTCATCGTTATCCGTAAACATGAGCTCGGTGACGGCCACCACATCGTTTTCGTTAACCACCGGAACCACTTTATCTAACAGCAAGGCGCGGAAGCAATTGAGCATATTATCGGAGTGAAGGTCATCCCGAAAGTCTCCCTTGGTGGCGAGTACCTGCGCGCAGAGCAGGCTGTGGTTGTCGAAGAGTTGGCGGTATATTTCCATTAAGCGTACTTGCCCGATTGCACTTTGCACCTGCCTGCGGGCCACCTCTTCCGTTCCTTCCCGAACCTGTAACAATTCACGCCCGGCGCCCACTGCTCCCGATGAGACGAGCACCAGGTTGATACCAGCCGCTTTTAGTGCAGCGATCTGATCAACTAAATGGCTAATGTTGGTGATGTCGAGGCGGCCGTCCGGGCGGGTAAGGACGTTGGTGCCTACTTTAATTACGAGGCTTTTATACATGAAGGCAAAGATAGACGTGCTTTTAAGCTTTTAGCGTTCCTTATCAGCCTAAATACTGAAAATGAAGTGCTTAACAAGAGCTTTAGGTAGGCCAAAAAAAGATCCGCCCCTGGAAGGGAGCGGACCGATGTAAATGGGCTATCGTGGTGTCTTTCTAAGTCAAAACAGGTCTATAGTGTTGTTTAAAGAATAATGTTAAATAGGGATTTACCTTTTCTGGTTGGAGTTTAGGTTCCTTTCTGATATGTCCACAATATGGGGGTATCAGGTCAGGACTTCAAAAGGCGGTTCTATAAGCGGTTGTTTTGGATCGATAAGTGGTTAGTCATGAGAGCCAGGCTTCTACTAGCTTTTTTCTGCGTCGGCTTATTTCAGCCGTTAGCCCTTGATCCAGTGCCAGCTCATCTCCCGATATGTTGAGTACATGCTGGCGGTTAACGACAAAAGAGCGGTGGGTCATGAAAAAATCCGGAGTAGGTAGCATCTTTTTATAGTGCCCGATAGGATAGGAGGATATACGTTTGCTACCATTGACGAGGTGAATGCGGGTGTAGCCCTCAATTCCCTGGCAACAAATGATGTTTCCTGACCTGACGAATTCTACACCGCTTTCATTTGGGATGCCGATTCGTTTTTCCGAGTTATCGTTGGTGTCCATATTAGCAAGCAGTGCTTCTAGGCGCTGGGCACTATTCTTCTGGTGGAGCCGTTCTTCGGCTCGTTTTATAGCGGAGGCAAGAGCTTTGGGTTCTACGGGCTTAAGGACATAGTCAAGTACCGCGCAGTTGAACGCCTGGAGGGCAAACTCGTTGCGGCTGGTGACGAACACTATTTCGGGGCGGTATTCCTTTCCCAATTGGCGGATGAGGTCGAAGCCCGACCCGCCGGGCATCTCGATGTCAAGGAACAGGAGATCTGGATGTAGCTGGCTGACTTTTAGCAACCCTTCCGATATGTTTGTTGCCTGGCCGACAACATGGACTTGAGGATGGGCAGACTTAAGCATCTTCTTAAGCTCAGTGTTTGCTGCCTGTTCATCGTCTATAATTAAGGTGTTCATGCGGCTAATTTAATTGCTTTGGGCATAATAATAACACTTTACAGATGTGAATTGTCAGGTTTTTTTGACGTACTTTGTGGAGCTACATATAATTGTCCGGCCGCTGTATTGTGTTTTTTAATTTCTTGTGAAATTTATGCCGTTAAAATTTAGTGTTGGTCTGTTGGTCTTTTTGATTCTACTTTTTGGTGGGGCTGGTGTCTCATGCCAGGAGCTTCTACCTGAGGATTATCGTGTGGAATATTTTGGCATAAAGGAAGGCCTGTCCAGCAGGATAGCTCATAACTCTATTCGAGATACCGTCGGAGTGATTTGGTCGGGTACCTCCGGTGGTTTGTGCCGGGTAGATGACTACGGGATTACCAGGTTTACCCAGCTTCTACAAACTTTTCAGGGGCCGGTCCGACGCGATGAGAACGGGTGGTTGTACGTGAATAGTTGGGATTTCGCCGATTCGGTTGAGGTGATTAATCCCGCTACTCTGGAGGTTTGGGGAGCACGTTTTAATGACCGTTCCCGGGGGCTTTTCGGAGGCATTGTCCAACGTAACGGGCAATCTCTCTATTTTGCTCAGGGAAGTATTGTGTATGCATATACCGCTGGAAAAGCCCCTCGCCAGGTTCACTTGCTCAGCAAAGAGGTTCAGCTAGGTGATAAGTTGATCGCTGCTTCGGAAGAGGGGTACATCATGTACCGGAAATCTACCCGGGTACTGGAGGAAATTAAACATGGTCAGGAAACCATTACCACCTTGCCTACTGATCAGCCATTAGGCCATATTTATCTTGACAAGAGCGGATACCTTTGGGTCAGCAATTCCGAAGGGACTTTTCGTCGGCCTCCGGGCGGGAATTTCATTTCTTTCCT
>Ga0306864_1000438_pt1 | contig 19350 bp, 10 predicted proteins | sample AntRauTorckE5430_FD_190448 | JGI IMG/M metagenome (GOLD analysis project Ga0306864, IMG submission 190448) | Saline lake microbial communities from Rauer Islands, Antarctica - Metagenome Torckler E5 #430 (v2) (version 2) | ecosystem: Environmental > Aquatic > Non-marine Saline and Alkaline >...
GGACTGATAGTGTACCAAATCCAGTGCTGAATTAATTAATTAAAAGTTTCATTATTAAGCACGTTTCTTCTTTGTATTTATATATAAGTGCGATTTATTTATTGTTGTATTTGCGCTATTTTAATTACTGAGATGCACGGGAGAACCATTGGATAGGTGCTCGAAAATGGAAGATGGATTATGAACTGGTTTCTAGTCCATGAATCTATCAATATCAATACCCCACATTTTCGATTGCTGTTTTGCTACATCTGCTTTTTTATTCCCGTCATCACTAGTACCACCGTTTTCCTTTGCCATGATATCCTTAATTGACATTCCACCATTACCCCCACTTCTAGAATATTCAAAAAACTCATCATCTTCGTCATCGTCGCTGTTTATAGGAATGTTCTGACGAATAGGACGAGGTGATGATGGCCCTGTTGTGGATGGAGGGTTTCTTTTTGGAGTAGATGGTGGTACTCCACCAGTTTCAGTCCTCTTGAGCATAGTCATTTCAGCCAATGATGGCATTCTTACTTCTGCTGCAGCTGGAGCTGGTGCGGTCGGTTTCTTGGCCATCGTCAATTCAGCTAGATTCAGGCGTGGGGCTGGTTCAGGTGATTGAGCTGCAGGGGGTGGAACGGGAGATACATTGTCATCTTTTGGTGTGTCTTTCTTCCTGGTCAAGTCGGTAAGATTTAGACTTGGCATTACGCCTTGAGGTTTGGTTGGTTTCTTTGGTTCAACCTTGGGTGCCTTCATCTTCCCCAAAAATGGTAGAGGAGAATTTAATGAAGCTAATCTCTCATTCTGTGTCTTCATAAATTCATCAAATGCCGCCTTCTTTTTTTCTTGTTGCTCAACAAACGTATTTGACGAAACATCGTCTTCTCTTGGTTGAGGAACAGTACGTGAGGTGAAGGCTGAAGATGTTTCCATAATTTCAGCATTCTTTTCGCGCTCGTGTAGTTCATCCTCTGCGGCCTAAGATCAAAGAATTCGGCAGAAATAAGTACACTAGTCATCGGTAATACATGTTGAGCAAAATAATACTCGTTCTGTTCTTACCTCTCTGAGAATGTCTGCTTCGTGGGGGTTTTCCCTTTGCATTTCCTCTTCCCTGAGCATCTCAATTTCGGCTTGCTTTGCTGCTGCACGAACTGATGCAGCGAGTTTTCTTTCCTCATTTCGCCTTGTCCCTTCCTCTATAATTGCCTTTTCCTCTGCAGTCATGGATCGCTCTTTTCGTTTGTTTTCCTCCTCCATCTTCTTTGCCCAATATGCATCCTGTGCAGTTTGCATGTCACCGATACGTCTTTCCTCAGTAGCCACTTTTTCTTCCTCCTGTCTTTGGACCCTCTCTTCTGATTCACGCTGTGCTGCTACTTTCTTCTTGGCGGCCATATGAATCTCTTCGGCACGGAGTCTCTGTTCTTCCTGCAATTTGTCCTTGTAAGTTCTATCATCTTCTTGTTTCTTAGCCCTTGATTCCGAATCTTGCTGTTCTCTCAAAATAGCAGCAATCTCAAGACGGGATGCCAAACCATCTTCAACTTCCTCAGGAGGTGAATTCTCAAGCATGGTCAGATTGTCCACAACTTGTCCCGTGCTGCCTTCTTTCTTGACGCTCTGGGAGGATTTCCTGTTTCCTCCCATTGCTGCATACGAACTGAATCTATCAGGGTTTGTTACCATATCCAAGTATTCTCTTTTGGCGGAATCACCCTTGCTTGTCAAGTTAATATTGGCGTGGCTAGCAGTCCTGCCAGAGGAAGGAGATCCATTTCCCATCACGGTATTCCAAAGCGCATCTCTGGGACGTGAGGACGAGGGTGAAGATTTGCTAGACGAGGATGTATCAGGAGCAGGAATTTGTTGACGGATTCTTGGCCTGTGTGCATCCTGTAGATTCCTACTAGTCAGGGCATTATCAAGGAAGGCAGCCTTTTCCTCTTCAGTCATTTGACCCTTCTTTACCCTATTGATACGATCACGAACAGTTTCACCATAAGTTGTTGCTGAAGTTGGAGCCGTATTGCTCTTTTCTTCCCGTTCTCTAGCAAGAGGGTTCAACACTGTCCTTTTCTTCTGCACTGGGAATCTGCTCTTGATTTCAATTTTCTTCTTCTTGGCTAGTTCTTTTGCTGCCTTATTATTAGTATCCTGTACTTCTTCTTCTTCCACTGCAGCTTCGAGATCTGCTTTGATGGCTTCTAGAGCTGCCTTGATATCCTGTGGATTCTCAGATTTCTCCCTGTCGTCGTCATCTTTATTCTTCTTACCTAGACCGAGCATACTCCTGATCCCCATCGAAAGAGCAGTTGTGTCTTGTCTTGGCAGTTTAAGTGATGGTTGTCTTGATCCAGTGCTCACCAAATAGGAGAGTGCATCTGTTTGCTTCGATTGGGCTGAGACGCATGAAGGCTCGTTACTGACGAAGCATGCCACTGTATCTATAGATAGGAGGAAGGCTGAGGCAGGGAGAAGCAACTTCATCGTAAATAGAGGTGATATTTCAATTCGTTTTTTTATGAAAGAATCGAAAGAAGAAACGGTGGTTTTTTCCCTTTTTTTTCCGCTCGGATTCCAGCCGACGTCAATAAAGGCCTATGTACCATAGATGAGGCTAAACCATTTCATGTAGGTACTTAGATAGAAAAATTGTTTCATTCCTCTTTTTACCGGAATGCGGTATGATAGGTACAGATAGGTACGATACATAGGTAGGTTGATAGTAGGCTAGTCTCTAGGAAAGTGACCCCAATAGTAGTCCGTAATGGTAGCGACATTGATATAAATTGCACGCAGTACCCATCATCTTTTAATGAATAGCAAATTTAAAATCAAGTTCACTAAAAGTTTTTAAATCTCAAGGCGCTTTGCAAAGAAAATTGAACTCTTGTCCTTCAGTAGATTTTTTACGGGTTCTTGAATGCCAGGAACAAAACCAAATCTAGAGAAAAACCTATGGTAGGGCATGTTCATCTCTTCCTCTTCTCTGTATGTATTAAAAATCTCTTCTCCTGCTGCAATACCACATCGGGCTTTCACTTCTACAGTACCCTCATCGTTTTTTTTGTATGTCACAGAGGGCTCAGCATTATGATTCAACATATCAAGAACAGGGATGAGGCATTCCGCGTCTTCTCCGTTAATCTCAGTATCAAATTCATCATCAAATGCCCTAGTTAGCAAAATCACAAATGCTCCGGTGACTGCTCTTCCCAATCCAGAAACAGGATCCGTTATCGCTGCAGGTGGGGGTTTGGTAAATTCTAAGAAAGGAATCAAAGGCTTTTCATCTTCCCATTCTCCCCTTGCCTTCAGTATAGAAGGTCCAATAACACTATTGAGAATTTTTCTCGCAAGCTTCACTTCAGATCTGAGACCAACTGATTCGCTATAGCAAAGGCTGGATTCTAGATATTCTTCTACCTCCTCCTCAGTCCAGAAGAGAACATGCTCTTGCCCATTTATATTCCTCTTCCAAGGCAAGGTAGCTAGATACGGCCCAAAGAGTACATCCTGTCCTTCAATATAGGAGAGATACTCCTTTGCGAGAAAACCAGCTAAAGACACAGTAAAAGATCCTGGTCCAGCATTTTTTATCAAAGTCTGAAATGATTTTCCTGTATCTTCATCGTTCAGCACGACAGATGAAGTGATGCATGCCTCTCTTGGGATTGAGAATAAAAGATCTCCCTCTGCAATGTCTTGAGTTGCAAAGGCACCGTGACCTCCCATTACAGAGGGTGATATTTTAACGGAGGGGTTCACAAAGGAATTGGGAAAGGTGTTATCTAGCCAGCCAAGAAGTTTTCCATATGACTCAGCTGTTGACGATTTTGGTCTTCTATCAGTTGGTGGAGACTGAAGCGCAAGTAAACTCACTGCACCGAACAAGAAAGAAACCATTTGGCTAAGGTGTCCTGATTTCGCTGCTAAGGAATGTATGTTTTTTCGAAGGTTTCCGGATAAGGACTTTCGGTTTTCTCGTTGTTGTTTGTTGTGACTTCGATGTTGAAGTTTGAAGGTGTTGGGTCTGGTGGTCGGTCGGTCTCGATGCCTTGATAGAGCTTGATCTCTAGAGAGAGAGGTAGCTTGATGGAGGGAGCTTGATGGTGATCCATGTATCGACGTGCGTTTAAATATTAAATAATAAGTTCACAAGCAACCTCATTATCACTATATAGGTTATGATATACCTTTTTGACAACCACTGCTTTGAACGGTTTGATCAGACCCGCGCTGCGCAATAATTAACCGTTCCTATTGGTCTGACTTTCACTCGTACGTCTTTTCTTGACATCATCCCGAATAATCAAAATAGTTCGCATTTCATTCCCGACGTGATCATGCTAGCATGCATAATATATAATATCGTAGGATAGTGATTATTAGTGATACTTCATACTTCATAGTAATACATTGATTACCTAGCTAGAACACTACTATAGTACGCAGTAACTCATTTGCGCTTGTTCAGTGAATTTCTCACACCTTTTTGCATTGACACACTTTAGATACTTGCTTGTCACTGTCACACCTTGATTTCTTGAAGATGAAGTAAAAAGTAAAAAAGATAGATGCTGCTGGTCAGCATACTGGTGCTTGTACTACTGCTATTAGTACAATCAGAGGACGAGATGGTTGGACCACCACCATGCTGATGATGACGAAGAAGACAACGACAACACCGCGAAAAAATGACGAGGAGGTGGAGAACAATGGTAGCAGTGCCACTAATAGTACGATACTCAAAGATGCTCTCTAGCAGTAGTGTACTGTTGTAGCACGTGCATTTACCAATAATAGTGTAAATAAGCCTAACATCGACTGTAAACCAACGAAAATGATGCTTCAATTGCAAAACTTTACGTTTCCGAACGTTCTTTTACTGCTACCTAGCTAGAGTACTACTTTTATTTTTCGAGAGAATGGAACACAAAACTGTTTAGATCAAGTATCTTTTTAGGTTATCATCTGCTACAAGAATAGTGGTTAGGTAGTAGGTAGAAGTCAACAATACTCCTCGGCGACCTTGTCCCTGACGACCTTTAGTGCTTTTGAACTCGCAAGTAGACAATTCTCAACCATCCTCGAGTGCATCACTTTCTGCGTCTCGTTCTCTTCCAGAAGGACACTTTCTCTTTTGTTGTGTACATCCACAAGCTCTTTGACAAATTGGTCGTGCTCAATGATCATAGCCTTCATTTTCTCTTCTGCTGGATTCGTATTGTTCCAATCATTTGGATTCGACCTAGATTTGTTCGTATCGCCAGCTCTACTAGTACTAGTAGTATCAATCCTACTTCGCAGATGTTCATTTTGTGGAGTCGAGTGGGCTTCGTGCAGTTGGTGTGAGGAGGAGGCAACAGAAGAAGCATGAGTCATATTCTTCACTTCAACATATGATAGCAGAACTCCTTTTCTCGCTGTGTCCACCATATGCTTCTCCGTATGTTTGCTAATTGCCATTACCATATTTGTTATGTCCTTAATGGTCAAATGGAATGATCCATTCTTAGAAGGATCTTTGTCGTGTTGATCTTTGCGTCTATCACAATTGTTCACAGTTGTGCTCTTCACAGCATTCTTTGTTAGGTAATCCAAAATAAGTTTTTCTGTATCACTATGAACCTTTTCTCTGTAATTCTGACTGAGCAGTAAATCAAGCATCGACTTGTCGTTTTCTACTATGCCTTTTATGAATTCACCTCCAAGGAAGCCATCAATTGGACTGTCAGGGGAAGTTTCTTTTCCACCACTGCTCTGCTGGACAATAGACATCAAGTATTTACCTGCGCACAATCCATCGTCGTCCTGCTCGTAAGAACTTGATTTCAATTCCTTCAGAGCTGTGTTGAAGATCACATCATTTTGGCAAAAAGAAATTGATCCAGCGACCGCTCTCTTCTTATTGAACTTCTTGCGTGCAAGAATCGGTTCGTCACGAGAATGTTTATTTCCGATATTGGTAGTCATTAGAAACTTGTCGTTCTTGGTGCTAGTGCTGTTAGTAGCAGTACTAGTACTAGATGGGTTAGCAGCAGTAGTCGTGTTTGAAATTACACTTTTTATATGCCCCTGCTGCCCGGCGTTACAGAGCATAGTAGTGTTGCTCTGAACGGAAGTTAGTGTTGCTGATGGTACGAAGGAGGTGGCGGATGCGGTTAGGTCTGACGAGCAATACACTTGAGACGACGAAGAACAACGAAGCTTACCAGCACCAGCACCACCAGCAGCACATGGATTCCTATCAAGAATTCTAGTACTAGTAGTCATAGGTGCATTACTAGTTCCAGCAAGAGCAAGGAGAATACTAGCACCCGCAGCACCAGGAGCAGCTATTGTGGTTGTAGGAGTAGCAGAAGCCATTGTGGAGGCGAAGAAGAGGGAAGCACCAGCAGCATGATGGTGTGGTGCAGCAGCAGAAGCAAATACGGCATTCTGTTGAAGTTGCCTTAATGTGGAAAGATCATAAATCATGGATGGAGTCGAGGATTGCCTACCATGAGTATCATTTCTCATTGCTGCTAACATGTACTGCTGCTGATGATGTTCGTGTTGACGAACTTGTAAAAGTTGTTGTTGCTGATGGAGATAATGCTGCTGCTGGTGGACAGCAGCTAAGGCCACTGCTGCTGCTGCAGCAGCAGTTTGCTGCTGGGGTGTACCATTCATGTTGCTGTTACGGTCATCATTAGGATGATTACTAGTGTTAAGAGTCGTACACGAAGGAGGATGACCTGGAGCAGCAAGACGAGTAGCAGCCGAGGAAGCTGAAGGAGAGGATGGAGAGGCAGCGTATTGTCCTGGTGTTGTTGTTCTTCTTGTTGATGATGCTGATATTCTTGTTGGGTAGGGCTTCATTACGCCACCACCATGAACGCCGCCGATTGTTTGATGAGAAGACGAAGGAAAGCGATCATTCTTGCTGATGCTCTCATTCTTGCTGCTGCTGGGATTGGTGCTACTGTTGGTGGTCGTTGTCGACGTGGTGCCGCCGCCGCGGCCCCCGCGTACTCCTGCCGCTGGTGCATGTGGTACTGATATCTGTCCAGTACTGGACTGAAGGCGCATGATCCTTTCGAAGAAGGCTCTATTGTGCTCTGCCTCATTGAATGATGTGTGCATGGTCTCTCTAATATTTACCATGGCTGTGTATTCTTATCAATAGTGTCTGAGGAGTCGTCTTCGGTAGTATCGTAGTATCCTAGCTTTAGAGTGTATGTAGCGTTTTTCGACGTACAGAGTTTCTTGAGTCTGTCTGTTCCCTTTTACGACAAAGACCTCGTTTTTTCAGTTATTTTGTTCTGAGAAGCACGTGCATAGACATTTTACATATGACGAATCTTTTCGTGAAGTTGACTTCATTACCGCTTCGTCAGGGGTATTATCTTGAATTTCACGATCTTTTTGGTACAAAATTCTACGTTGATTTACGTAGAAGATCCAGTTTGAAATAAAAAATTCCAGATTCGTGATTGTTCAGCAGTCAGCAATTTTATTGGTGATCATCTGATTGTCTTCCAATACTACGCATTTTCCAAATTCTTTACCTGTTTTCAGGTGTGCCTGTATAAAAGATCTGGCGATTTCATCTTAAAATAGCAACATTGCATAGTATGGATATCGAATGACAAAATCAGCATCGTCTTCCTGTCCTTGTTCCAGCCAACTTCTTCAGCGCCAAGACGAATACATTTTTTAGCATTACATGAGGATGTAAGATTGACAATGATTTTTTGGTGATGCGAGACATAATAGTCTTCACTTGTTTTGCATCTTGTCTGTCATAAACTTCAACGACCAGCAGCAATACGAATGCTGGTGCCGTCTTTCTGCTATCAGCACCATTCTTGCCTCTCTGAAACACCAGGAATCCAATGGTGATATGTTCTTGCGAGTGCTGGTGTTTGAGGAAAGAAGTGTGAACTCGTATTGTAAATCTAGCAAGGCCAAAATTTTATTTAGACGCTAGCCGGTGGTGATTGATACGAGAATAATGAAGGGTAAATAATACGATACCTAGAATCATCATCATCATCATCATCATCATCATCATCGCCTCCTCTTCTTAAAATTTAAAATTATGCGGAAACCTGTAGTTTTATACTAAATTATTCAGATAATATCCGTTGTGATTTGGCGAATCATACATCAAAACTCTGAGGGCACGATAGAACTAGAATACTCGATTAGGCTATAACTGTCCATTATTAATTAGTCCTTAAATGAATGGTGGACTGTCAACAAAAAAAGGGGTATGATGAAATTATGCTGACTCACAGTAATTCACTATAACTGTTGTTGTCCTGTGTTTATCCTCGCGCGCTTGTCGCTTGCGATTGAACCGGGACGAAGAGGAGCAAGCGACAAGGAGTTTCGTATGAGCTATCAGCTATCATACATCATACAAGGTTACAAGTCGCAAGGCAAGAAAGAAGACGATGAGGAATGAGGAGGTGCGGATTGCGGATTCTTCATTACTCCACAACAGCAAAAATTAGAGTGCCATGAGCTATCAGGCTTATCAAGTAATTGCGAAGGCCACAAAGGACCTGCGCGATGCTTCGAAAATACTTGATAGGAGAAATGCTGCAGCCGAACTGAAGAAACTCCTTTCTGAAAGAAACCTCCGATCAAGGCTTTCGGAAGAAGCAATCATTGCTGCTCGTGAACAAGAAAAGTCGTCACCAGAATACATACTACGCAAAATTTACGGGAACGCGATCAAGGCTGCGCTCTATGCGGCCAATCAGACTCTTCGCTCCAAAACTAGCAAGAAGAATGAAGATATTACGCTTCCTTTCAAGATCTTTTCAATTGTTGACAAAGATTCAGAAGCAGCAATTGCTTTGATGAAGAAAGATCGCGAACAAAGTTTTGATGAGTGCGAGCCTTTCACATTCGAAAGTTTTGATCGTTATAGAGGGACAAATGCTCATTTGACTTTAGTGTCAAAGAAAGAGTTAGGAGAACTTCTCAAGTATTGCTTGGATAATTTGGAGAATGATGAGGCGTGTGAACATGCAGAAGCAGATTTACTGAATATGTTACAAAAACTTTGTTCGAGACCAGATTACGTGGCTCATTTTCATCCTAACCATGATGTTATCAATATTCTAACCATGGTTGAGAGCATTTTGAGCAGAGATAAAGTTGGTGGAACTTGTTCGGTCAATGCAGCAAAGGCTTTCTTTAATTTGTTTCATCAGCTCATAACATCACTGAGTATTGATATCAGCAACCATATACAACCATGCATTGCTCTGATTGTTGATTGGGTGCGAAGATGTATATCTCGTAAAGGTACAAGCTCGAGCGCTGACTCGTCTCAGATTGCCAAATTCATGTATGGTGTCGCTGCTGATGTTCTCGCGGGATATCCAGAACAGTGCATCGTCGTTTTGGGAGCAGACAATTTTGGTAGAGATTTATTTAGGCATGCAAGAAAAAGATGGTCGACATCAAGAGGCGGGGAACGAGATGTCCTGGTCTCTTATTTGTCCTCGTACATGTAAGTGTTGCGTCTTTCTAACGAAGGTCTCTCGTCTGCATTTCTAATTGATATCGTCGATCCAATTGTCTTGTAGATTTGTTTGTGAAATAGCAGGAAATTTACAAGGGCTTTTTCCAGGAGATTTGGGAAACCTCGGAAGTTCAACGGTGGATCGTGAGAAGCTGGAACAACTCAAGGAGATGCTGTTATCTGAGAATAATTTGGAAGCGTTTTCAAGCATGGCAATACGTCGGGATAGTACATCAATTCAACGACGCCCCTTTGATAGGCATAGGATTGACCTGAAACGTCGCAAAACAGGTGCTGGAGTCGTGCAAGAGCAGTTTACTCCACTTTCTAGGCCTGCAAGAAAATATTTGGAACTTTGTGCGAGAGTTTTACGGTGTCTGCAACGATTGCATGTAGCTGACACAGAGAAATCGTCTGCGTCAAATCTTACTACCTATCTAGTTGAGCAGTGTATTAACGGATCTTCTCGAGGACTAAGGCAGTGTGAAAAGTGGGTGGATGAAAAAAGGTGTAACGAACTGCCACTCTCGCCATTCATTGAAATAATCGCAAAGGCATGTTTTGGGACAATCATCTCAACTGAAATTCGAGAAAGTGCGTCGATTGAAATGTCTGCATCCCCAATAGAAATAGAATGTGAACGTTCGTCTCAAGTAGACTCTGAGTCCAATCTTCAATCTGAAAAGTGTGATTTGCTATTACAGCTGCCAATGCTCATGTTATTTCGTGACGATAACTCTAAGGACCCTGACGATTCTACGTTGATAGTGTACTTACAGCTCCTTGCAGCTTTTGCAGAAATGTTTCCAAGAGGTGATTGTTGGGCGTCGACGAATGCATGCTATCAAACAGATGTATCACCTCTTGATTGGAATGGGGAAGAATATTTGGGTGGAGGGGTGTCCTATTGTAATGCATGTAGCACAACGGACATGGCAGCAATTGTTTACTCTCTGTCCCTAGTTTTGGCTCGATATGGAGGCACAAGTGGGAGTCCCTGTGTTCAAATGAGTGCATTGATTTGTCTCTTGAAAATGACTGATGCGTCTCATATCTCTAGTAAGTATTCAAGAAAGAGCAATGATGATGTTGATGTTCTTTCATTAGCTTGGCGTTGTGTTTGGGACCGCATCCTTCAGAGCGAGCTGCGATATCATTCAAGCACTGCACAGGTAGATTCATCTTTTATTGGCGTTGGGGAACTTGTCATTATGCTCTTGACAGAGATTGTGAAAGGCAGTCTTACTGACTCTATATGCTGTAATGGTGTCCAGGCATATGCACGTATAGAGCAAGACAACATTTGGAGTTTACCAATATTTTCAACAGCGCTGGATTTGCGAAGTAGTGTCCCTTTTGAGTTAGCGTCAGTTGTGATTAACTGTGTTGGTCTGGTCGAAGGAAGCGCAGAATCCATTTGTACAAGAGGTATAGATTCTACTCTGCAGACTATGTTTAAAGTAGAATCTGAGGGAGGTAGAGAGAGGCATTTTCGTTTAGCGCACTTTTGTGTCCAGTTCATTTCCCAAGCTGTGAAGAATGGAGATCAAGAATCTATGAGACGAATATGTCCATTTATGAGTACAATGTTCTGTGCTCTTTTGGGTACAGAATGTGTCAAATTAACTACTTATGCATTCAAAGCTTACCGAGAGCTCAAATTTACAGATGTGATTTTTGACCCAAGGCACCGATGCCTTTTCGACACTGGCGAAATCGAGGATGTCGTGAAGCTTGATGTCTTATGGGAAGATACTGTTTATCCATTTCAGCATCAGTACAGGACTGAGATGAATCAATCTCTATGGAGCAAATTAGATAATCGAGTGAACATCAATTGCCCCTATTTTTCACTTTCAGATCGTATCTGGTTGTCAAAGAATTATCTTGGCAAGAAACGAAGTTCTACACGTTGCAATATGCAAACAGCAGCAGACCTGAAGGAGTATGGTATCAAGAATATGTTACTGCTTCTTGGTCAAAGTGCTCATGACGATGACTCCAAATCGATATTGATCAATCTTCCACTGCTCTCAAAAATGAATGCTGTCAAAGTTGTTCTTTCTATAGCTGTGGCAAGAAGTGGCGACGATGTCAAAAAGCTAAAAAACTCCTGGAATTCTCTTGAACATCATATCCACTTGATAATGAATGATGCTGTTCAAGAGATCAGCAAGTCATCCCGCAGGGCTGATCTTCCTCAACTTTTAGCGGAGATCACAGGTATAATCCGCTTAGTTCGTTCAGCATTATGCATTAATGAACATTTAAACTTCGTCGGCGGACTTCTTTCGATCAAACTGTCTGAGAAGTTATATAAATCATGTGAGAAAATGGTGCAGTCGGGTAAAAACTTCTCTCCCTCGGGACATGGCAGTACCAAACCCAAGAAAGCACGAATGGATCAATATTCTTCTGACGATAACTTGCGTACAGACTGGCGAAAGAAGATTGAGACTGAGGCAAAAAGCATTTCAGCTTTCTCCCGATCTTCTGAATCAGAGCTAGATGACTTCGATAGTAATGACTCCTTGCCAAGATCAAAAAAGAGAAAAACCCGAGAGAAGGCCAGAAATATCAGTCAAGAGCATGCACTGTCGAATGATCTTCAATCACATGCATCTCTCAAGTCAGAAATTGACTATAAGAATGCTTGGATGTGTTCGTTCATAATGATACTCTTAGATCCTTCATTGGCATCCGCAAATGTCATAGCTGATTCTCTTCTGTGGCCACAATCGTCACAAAGCAAACAGTCGTTTGATCCCAACGAACCACATGATTACCTTCTTTTTATTGGGCTTGTCTTTGGATTTTCCCTCAATTTTCCAGTTGAGACATGCAACGAGAGAAGTGACGGCGGCAGATCTCTGTTAAGTTTGGTATTTGATGTGCTATCGAATTGTCGTGAGGTGGCTACAATTGCGTCGCCGATGCATTTGTGGGGATTTGGAACTTGTGAGACTCTTGTCAAAACGGGCCTGTCTGCCGAGGCTGATGTTACAAATGTGCTCTCAATATTGGACCCTAAAGGTTCAAGCGACTTAAGAGCCTTGAAGAATCGTCCTATTCTTAGATATTTGCAGGCGCGAGCAGCAACGAAATGCTTTGTTGCAGGATCTGATAAATTTCACCATTATTTTGATGATTTATTTGCGAAGGTCTTCGTAAAGAAATCGTTGAGAGATCAGAATTCGATGGTTCGAAGAGCTGGCATCCAAGCGCTTGGTGCAGCTTTGCGTTTGTTGCCAACAAAATATCACATGAAGATAGCAGCGGATGCGCTAGCGGCATTTTCACCAAAGCCGATGCTAGACAAGGATTTGTTTTCAACTAGACAATCGACAGATCAAGATGATCGTAAATCATTCAATGAATGGGTCGATGAGAAAGTTAAAGGTGCAGACTTTCAGGATGCGAGGAAAGCGAGTTGGAACGAGAGTAGACTCGCAATCGAAGCTGATAAAATGCGTTGTATTGGTGCAATTGGTATCAACACTCGAGATGACGTAGTTTTCCAGGATACAATATGTGCAATATTAGTTTTATCAGGTCTTGCCAAAAGAAAGTTCCTCGCGTTTGTTGTGCTCGAAAGCATTGCAATTGGTCGTCAATACGAGGATTTAGAAACGATGCTCCGTGAAAAAGAGATACACTTCATCGACTACTGGATGAATATGGAGCGATCGCTAATGTCGTTGCCAGTAGCTTTGACTTTGCCTAGCCTTGTTAGGAGTATGTCAAGATTGAATGTGCACATACGCATTGATACATTCTATGAGGATTCGCTTTTGCATCCAGCTGCAGAAGAATACGTCTACAGGAACGCGTCAATTATCGTTCCCCAGATATTTATAACACACATGGATCTCTCGAATGATATCAAGGAGATCATGGTGCAATCCAACAAGGAAACTTTTAACATTCCTAAGGAAAGTAGCTTCGTTTGGAATCTTGTGGAGGAGATCGCAAAATTGTGCGCCAAGGGGGCAGTAAAAGAAATGATAAAGTCTCATTTTCATCAGATTTATGCACGCATCGTTCCGATATTGATCATGAGGATCGAAGGCATAAAGGAATGCGACCAAGAAGTATGCGACCACTACAACGATGCAATGAATTTGCTGGAATCGTTTAGCATCATATTCAAAGACGTGCAAAAACAAGTCTCAAAGCGTTCACAATTGATTGTGATGGAATTGCTTAATGTTGATATCAAACGAAATCTATTGCCAAATTCCATCACTTATTTGGACGATAGTCTACTGAGAAGTATGACATACATTACGAAAGTATTCTCAGATGGCACCGATGAAACTTTCAAAGCGCTCTCTACTAGCGCCACTGAGTGCATTCTTTATGCAAGAACTCCTCTACAAAACAATGGTCACCCCAGATCCTTAATGAATGCCTGGAGAACAATTGACGTTATTGTTGGTATAGTCCAATCCAGCAAAGGTAATGGGCAGGAATTAGAGTTTGCAATATGCTCGCTGCTTGGTATTTGTTCTAGTACCGAAAACGAAGAGTTGTGTCTATCCGTCCTCTCAAGACTAAAAATGATTGTCAATAATATTGGTCCAGTGATCGCAAAGGACACACATGACTTAGACGTGGCTTCATTTTTAAACAAAACTGTTTCCTGTCTCATTCAGATGCATGAACAATATCAGCTGCGTCTAATTGAAACAATCCAAAGGTCTAGAAGGGGCATGGACAGGCGCGAAAGATCCTTTCTACCATTTTTCACTGACAATAATGGGTGCGCTCTGCAAGATGGCATGTTTAATGAGGACGGCCGTGAAGACTGGACGAGTTGTAGATCTACTGATCAAGATGCACCAGGGGCGATCGTTGACTGTATCACGCTGATATATGATATCCTTGCTGATCTATTAAATCCTGGTGCATCCTTTTCAGAAATTGCCCATCGGGCCGTTGATCCGTTCCCAGAATCTGAAATAGATTCGAATGCCTTGAAAGCGTTGAGCGGCATAAATAGAAAGTTTAGCTTGTGTAACATGATGAAAGAATTTGATGATCCAAGAAATAAAAAAGACTGCACAAATCTTAAGCAGAAATTGAAAGTCTTCTTGGCAGTTGCCTCAAAATTCCGCAAGAATATAAGTTCAAAGCGAGTTCAAGAGATCGCAGAAAATGACAACAACGGCTTACCCTTACCCCACGAAGTTCGCTCGTTCTTATCCACATTGAATCGCCTGAATGGTGACTTACAAACGAATGTTCAAGTTATGGATTCTGCAGATAGTGAGGTAATTGTCCAATTGATTCAAACAAGAAGAGAGCTCTTATCTCTTTGTTCCAAAAAATTTCATACCAAGGTTCAAGTTGCTGCGACAAAATGTATCGGTGAATGTGGCTCACTGTGTGAGAACCTTGACATGCTAGAAATGGAATCGCTAGAAAGAACAAATCCATTCACTTCGGATCCACTTCCCGCGGTTTACTCCTCTGCCCTTTCCCTATTATCAACTATGCTACAGAGTGACAATATCGATACTGCGAAACACGCCAAAGATACAATCAAATCAGTACTGGCTACGCCAGCTGGACACAATTGTTGGGAGAATTACCCGATCTCTGCCGAATGCAAGAGGATGTTGACTCCATTAAGCAATAGGCTGGATAAGCTAACCATTGAACTTCCAGCATCGTTCTTGAAAACCCTGCTTTCGATCGCAAACAAAAGTGAAGAAGAATTGAAAGTAGATAGATCTTGGTGCTGGCAAGACGCTTTTTGGACCTTACCTGATGAAAATAACTCATTCGAGGACTGGATTAAAAATCTTGTTTGCGCAATAATCATATGTTGCTACGATACTGAAGTTGGTGGGCAAACTTCAAAGAGTTCATCCCCAACGAAGGGGAAGTGCCTATTTTTTCCTGCGTGTCTCTCGATGAGCGCTAGTAAGTGCATGCATTGAATTATAACATCCTCATTAGTATGTATTTGAACAGGAAGTGAATCTCATGTCCACAAAATCATTGTCCTCGTTTCTCCTCTCTAGGGAATCATGAGTTTGCCGCCACTATCTTTCCTGGAATTATATATGATATTCTTGACTCTGATGAAAATTATGAAATATCACGTGATCTCGAGAACCCTCATGTAATGAATAACATGGTTGGAGGGTCCTTCAGTCTCGCTAATCAGACTCTCTCTCGTTGTTTCGACTCCATCCTGAGGACATTTATTACAAAATATGAACCAGATCAAATTATTGATAGGCAATCTTACGCTCTCCAATCAATTGATATTATTCTTGGCACGCTTGATACTCTTCGGGTGATTACCGAGCATAGATTTATTTGGGAGAAACGCTCTAAAGGATTATCAGTATCTTCAATAAAGGGTAGAAACTTTACAAAAGCGGGGTGCTCTGCTCCTGATAACAAGTATAACAATGTCGGTCCTTCTCCACTGTGGAGAGGCAGACCGTATGGCGTCGTCTTACATTTGGCTGGCACTGAACTCGCAAAAGCGTATGCGGTATCAAAAGACTATTTACATGCCTTGTATTACGCGGAACTCTTTGCTGATAATCAGATTGGGTCCTCTGGAAATACCTTTGACCGCCTGGACGAATTGAAGGTAATCACAACTAGTCTTAGCGGTTTTGGTCTTTCGTTAGGAACAAATGCACAGCATGGCGGCATACCCGGAGATGTTCCTTTAACCTCAGATCTTGCCTTGTCTCTTCATAGCATTTTTCAAAAGTGCCTTTCGGAGCTCCACGAAGATGAAGCGCTGGCTGGTCTCGACGAACAGACATCTAGCATCCGTTTTGATGACCCGATGATTAATATAGAGACTCATCATTTCAACAGTACCACGGGGCCCTCTGAAGCCATGACAGAATTGATGATCTTGGATGTAATCGCCCAATCCCGAAGATCTGCGAATCCTATTCATGACCGTTTGGCCATCAGTTCCGGCCTAAATCAACTAGGAATGAGAGATGTTTCCCGTTATTATCTTGGCGGTGCAAGCGCAGCTGGCTTGATTCGCTCTGACGTAGACTATAAGAAGCTTGAGGAGGAATGGGCTGAACAATCGTGGAGGCTGTCTCAGTGGGATCAAAATATCCTCATTCCAGCAGAGAAGAATATGCTATCTACTCGGCAGAGTGACGCATTCAGTTTGCCTGTATTGAACAGTATCCGCGACAGCAAATTTTATATACCTGGTTATCATACATCTTTCCAGAAAACAATTGCATCTATAATGGACGATGATTGTTCATCTTTCGCGATAAATTTAGAAGCCAGCCGTTTATCGCTACTTAATGACTTCCAGGAGAACGTCGGAATGAATGCTGCCGACATAGAAATCAACGCTTTTGCCTTGAAGGCCTGCACGTTGAATCAACTTGAGGACTTGGGTAAAGTCTGCTCTGGTAAAATGTCAACACCTGTATGGATACAGAAGTATCGTACAGACTCGAATGTCTATAAAAATTCGCTAACAAGCACTGCGCGATTTACTGATATGGAGTCCTCAATGATTGCGCATGAAATTTTCTTGAAAGTGCTATATCATAGATACGGCGTTAGTGCTGTAGATGAAATCGGAAGACACATTTCTGATCACATGCTTTCGATGTGTTCAATCGCCAGGGAAAAACAAAGGCCAAATGTTGCATCATCGGCTTTGAACAGATTGAGACAGTTTAGCCAAGCAAATCACCTTCATCACGAAGACGCTGAAAGTTCCTCTCTGCAATTTCGATACAGATTCGAGGATGCAAAAGTTATGCAGTGCTTCGGAAATACAACGTCTGCTGTCCGTAGTTGTAAGGAGATTATCAAGCGTTTAAATTTGATCAGCGAAAAAACAGATGACATCAATATACTTTTGACAGAGGCGCAACTGCAGTGTGCAGAGTGGCTAATTCGCCATCCCATAGAGTCCAACGCGACTATCCTGATCGAACTCCTCAAACCAGCAGCTGAACATGGCTGGCAACTGCATAAAAGGAACCAAGAGAAATCTGAATTAGTAGCTTCGAGCAACTTCTCACTTGGTGATTTTGCTGCTAATTTATATGATAGCGTTCAAAAACGTGTGAAGAGCCACGAATGGAAATTGCTAGGAGATGCAGCGCGAGGTCGGCAGTCTCAATCGCAAGAATTAGTAAATTTCATGGACATGAAACAAAAAAATGACCCCGAATACAATGCAGCGAAACAAGAATACTCAACTCTCCAACGAGAAATTTGTATTGATACAAAAGAAAGGGAAGCCGTCGAACAGTCTGTGATCGCATATCTTCATCTAGCCCTTGATGCATATGGAAGAGCCTTGTCAACTGTTTCTTCTACCTCTGACTGTTCAAGGCATGTCTTTCGTTTGATTTCCCTCTGGTTTAGAAATTGCAACAACGAAAGAGACGACATCCATTACAAAGTGTGTTCCTGGCTTCCTTCGATTCCAAGGTACGCTTTGCTCGATTTCATTTTATAATTCCATTCAATTCCCTGACTTTCTAAACTCATGTTGTGTGTTTTATGCTCAGCTACCATTTCGTACCGCTGGTGTACCAAATATTTTCGCGGATAGACACAACCTCTGATCCCGATTCTCAATTCCAGAGCGTTCTACAAAACTTGGTTTGCAAGATATGTATGGAGCATCCCTTTCACGGCCTTGTTCAAATAATTGCCCTCGCAAATGGAAATAATGTGGCGAATTCTGCAAAAGAGTCAATATTTACGCAAAATATTGGCAAAGTAACAGCCGTGAATGATCTTATACAAAGGATCAAAACGAGTGCTTCGGTCTTCGTTGCAGAACTGCTTGACTCTTATCAGATTCTCGCAGAGGCGTATATTGCCCTTGCGATGATGCCTACGAAAAAGCTTGTAGAAAATAGAAAAACAAAGAACATACCTTTGTCGAGCATGAAAAATATTCCCAAGAATCTACAACTAACAAGGTGTTTGAAGTTACGGGGGCGTTATATGCCTTGTATTCTTACAAAACCACCTAAGATTTGTCCGGACGCAGATTACGGTAATGGCGATATCGACCCAATAGGTAGTGAACGGATACACTCATTTGAGACCACATTTTCTATAACAGATTCTGGTCTACACAGACCAAAGATTGTGATATGTAAAGGGTCTCGAGGTGGACTATATAAACAGCTAGTGAAAGGCGATGGTGAGTATTCAAAGACAAAAAGAGCTCAATCTCTCACCAACAATGACTAACCACAACGCAACTCATCCCACCAAACAGATGACATCCGACAAGATGCAGTCATGCAGCAAGTCTTTTCGTCCATGAATGTCTTTCTGAGAAACCAAAAGCAAGAAACACCAAGCGACAGGAAACTCCGTTTGGTGACTTACAGTTGTATCCCATTATCACCTGCCGCAGGCGTATTACAGTGGGTGGACGAGACAATCGCTATTGGCCAATTCCTCACAACATCTCGAATTGGGGCCCACGAACGATATTATCCGGGCGAGTGGAGCAATTCTCTTTGTCGTCGACACATGGCTCACTCTCCTCAATCTTCAAAAAGAGCTGCTTTCGATGAAGTGTGCAAGCACTTTTCCCCAGCATTTCGATTTTTCTTTCTTGAAAGATTTTCGCACTCGCCTCAACTATGGTACAATGCTAGAATGGCGTACACAAGATCATGCGCTGTGAACAGCCTTGTGGGTCATATCTTAGGTACGAGTAAAAGGCTTCAGAAATACTTAGTTCTTCTGTTCGCCAATCTTAATTTGTTCTCTTTCTAATGCTCCCTCTTCTTCTGTTCATAGGAATCGGAGATCGCCACACCCAAAACATCCTCATC
>Ga0306864_1000439_pt1 | contig 19324 bp, 16 predicted proteins | sample AntRauTorckE5430_FD_190448 | JGI IMG/M metagenome (GOLD analysis project Ga0306864, IMG submission 190448) | Saline lake microbial communities from Rauer Islands, Antarctica - Metagenome Torckler E5 #430 (v2) (version 2) | ecosystem: Environmental > Aquatic > Non-marine Saline and Alkaline >...
GCTCGTTCAAATCGTGGCAAAATTCCGCAAGGACAAGCAGTTAAAGGCTTAGATATTGGCACTGGTGCGAATGTAATTTATCCGATTATTGGGCAGGCTGAATATGGTTGGTCATTTGTTGGTTCTGATATCGACAGCATTGCAATTACAGCCGCACAGCAAAATATCGACACGAATCAATATTTAAGAACCAATATCGAATTGCGCTTACAAAGTACTCCAAAACATATTTTTAATGGTATTATTTCGCCAAAAGAACGGTTTGATTTTACGATTTGTAACCCTCCTTTTCATGCTTCTGCAAAAGAAGCAGCGGCAGGAACGCAGCGAAAAATTAAAAATCTAAAAGGCGAAAAAACAATAAAACCTGTATTAAATTTTGGTGGACAAAACCATGAATTATGGTGTGAAGGTGGCGAAGAAAAATTTATTCAAAATATGATTCACGAGAGCCAGGCTTTCGCCAATAATTGTTTTTGGTTCACGACTTTAGTTGCCAAATCGAATAATTTAAGACTGATTTATAAGACCTTAAAAAAAGTAAAACCAACGGATATTCAAACTATCGAGATGAAACAAGGTAACAAAGTCACTCGCTTTGTCGCATGGACATTTTTGGATAAAAAGCAGCAGGGATTGTGGCGGCAAGTTCGGTTTTAACCGCAAAAATTATAGCAACGGGGTAACCTGTTTTGAATAATGCTGAAAAATGCGTTGCTATGTTACATATTTGAGGTGTGACCTCCTCCAATATCGTCAAAAAAACCGCCATCGTCACGTACCAGAATCTCCCGAGTTATGATTATCATAATCGTAACTATCCGAAATAAAATCTTCCTGAACCGTATCATCTATTTCTTTATAATAGTTGCAATTCTTATGATGGCAGGGCTCGCCAACTATATTTAGTTTCGCACCACATGTTGAGTTAAAAACAAGACATTCTACTAATTTTCCAAAGACAACTTATAGGGTTTTACTGCAGAATTTGAGGCGTTTTAATTGCCATACAATTTTTATAATGCTAACTTTTCAAAAAAAAATTATAAAAGAGACCGTCGTTGAATCCTAATATTACGGGATAAGATAACGGTCTTTCCTTTTTACATTATTAATATCACATTAAAACGTCAAATCATTTCTCGTTCAAAAGAGTAATCCATTCACTCCAAGAACCAGGATATAACTTCACATTTTCCTTCTCAATATACGTCAATGCCAAAATATTATGACAAGCCGTAACGCCTGAACCACAGTAAATTACCAAGTTTTTATCCGTAACGGACGCAAACCTTTTTTCGATTTTTTCTTTACTAATAAAAAAATGATTTTCGTCTAAATTATCTAAAAATGGAAACGATAAAGCCGTTGGAATATGCCCAGCAATCGGGTCAATAGGCTCAACTTCGCCCCTATAACGTTCCGCTGCTCGGGCATCAATTAACGTAAATTTTGGATGTTCGATGTTCGCTTGAATATCCTTTGCAGAAAGAATTAAGTCATGATTCGGATTTGATTGAAAATCAGCATTTTGTGCTTTGGGAATATCCGAATTTGTGGGCAAATTAGCAGCCGTCCAAGCCTTCCAACCGCCGTTCAGAACCGCCACATTTTCGTGTCCTAACCATCGCAACATAAACCATAATCTCGCTGCAATTCCGCCATGACTATCATCATAAACAACGACTTGTTTCGTGCTATCAATTCCCCAAGATGAACAGAAATTGGTAATTTTTTCAAGTGATGGCAACGGGTGCCGTCCTGTTTTTCCCGCAATAATTTCGCCTGACAAATCATCATCTAAATGAGCATAAAACGCATTAGGAATATGTGATTTTAAATACGCATTTCGACCACTTTCCTTGTCTGCCAACGAAAATCGACAATCCACAACAACGATATTTTCTTGTTCTAAAATATGGCTTAATTCTCTTATATTAATAATTTTTTGATACATAATTGTTTCGTTTAAATCAGAAAAATGTATAAATTTATTGAAAAGGAACGGTAAGATTACATGATAATAGCGACATTCGATAATTTTTACGATATTGCTTTGAAGTCGCAGATTTTAGATGTTAAACCTTAGGTTTTAGACTTCTAAAAAAATAAATTATCTTGTTAAATAAACTTCGACATTACCAATAAAAAATTAGAAACCATGGCAAATAATACAACAGAATTTCATACGATTTCGTCCGAAGAATTACTTTTTAGACAATGTGAAGTCATGCTCAAACACGCTCGTGAAAATGGATTTCAAGTTCCTGAACATTTAGGAACGGATTTCAATAGCGTCATTGGAAAAGTACCTAACATGAACAGTTTGAAAATATTGAGCAATGAATGGATGAGCGATACTCCTCCGTTTCAGTTATCGACGGACGATATGTTGGTTTTGGGACAATGCCATAATGTTTTAGTGAAAATCGTCAGCCCTGCACGTCCGCAAACTTTGTTATTATACCAATATGAATCCATGAAAAATGGGCGTTTGAAAATCTTTGGTTCTGTGCCATTGATTCGTCGATTACTGGCGGTAGCGTTTATTTGCTTGGTCGCCATAATCGGATTAGCAACGTCGCCTTTGGTCAAAATTGATGGTCAAGACATGAGTTTGTTTGATTATAATGGGTTGAAATTGGTTCTGAATGCTGGTTTTTTGTTGGCAGCAGCAGGTTTGGGTGCTTCCTTTAGTGCCTTATTCCGTGTCAGAGATTACGTCACGAATTATACTTATAACCCAACTTATGAGGCTTCCTATTGGATAGAATTTGCGATGGGTTTAATTGCAGGTTTGATTCTTTCTGAGTTGGTACGTTTCGATGTTGCGGCGGCTGGCGGTAGTTATAGCACGGTTTTGAGTAGCAAAGTGACGATTTCGTTATTAGGTGGTTTTGGTGGTTTGTTCGTGTATCGAGTTTTGAACCGTTTGGTTTATGTTTTGGAAGGCATTATTCGACAAGAAACTGGCGATAAATTAGATGCAGAATTGCGAACAATGGAAGCCAATACGATGAAACAAATCACGGCTGAACGCAGCACGTTAGCTCGTGAAATCACGAAAATTCAATCCGAAATCGTGTATAAAGACATGACTTCGGGCGAGTTAAATAAACGTTTAGAAGGTTTGGTTGATAACGTGGTTGAAAATAATTACAAGCCCGTGCGAGATATTCCCAAAGAAGATGATGTATTTTTTGATAGAGAAACTTTTGTTGAAAATACGAATTTGGATAGTCCTGAGCATGAAAGTAATGATTATACGAATTTATAGGTAGTGAATAGTGATTAGTCACGTACAGAATTAAAAAAGTCAAAAAAACCGGCATTCCGACGAAGGTCAAAATCTCCTAAAAGCAGCGACGCTCAGCTTCATATTGCTTGGGTTCTTCATACTTGGAAGATTCCGATATTCATCGAAATGACGGAAATATTAAGACCATACTTGAAAGCAAAACTCAAAAAATACTACACTTTCCTCTTCAAAACCCATCAACGCAAAACGTGGACAGCCATTATTATTTTATTAATTATCTATTGGCGAATCCTCCCAAATCCACTTTTTAACGACCCAACCAGCTACGTATTAGAAGACAAAAAAGGCAATCTTTTAGCGGCAAGAATTGCGACGGACGGACAATGGCGTTTTCCAGAAACGGAAGCTGTGCCAGAGAAATTTGCGAAAGCAATAATTGCATTTGAAGATAAAAGATTTTGGTATCATCCAGGCGTAGATTTTATCAGTATCGGTCGGGCGATTGTTCAAAATGTCAAAGCTCGGTCGATTGAAAGTGGCGGCAGTACGCTGACGATGCAAGTTGTTCGCCTTTCACGCAAGGGAAAATCACGGAATTTGTGGGAAAAAGGCATCGAAGCGATTTTGGCGACTCGCTTGGAAGTAGGTTATCGCAAGTCGAGTATTTTGGAATTATACGCTTCTCATGCTCCGTTTGGCGGAAATGTCGTTGGAATTGATGCGGCTTCGTGGCGATATTATGGCAAATCTCCTACCCTACTTTCGTGGGGCGAAGCAGCAACTTTGGCGGTTTTACCGAACGCTCCAGCCCTGATTCACCCAGGTCGAAATCGGGACGCTTTGGAAGCAAAACGCAACCGTTTGCTGGACAAATTATTGGCAAATGGCGACATGGACAGCACGACTTGTCAACTCGCCAAAACAGAGCCGATTCCCGAATACCCGTTGCTATTACCGCAGTTGGCGCCGCATTTATTGGATAGGGCTTTCGCCAATTATTTTAATCCTAAGACAAAAAATGACAAAAATTTTCAACAAACACGGATTCGCACAACGCTGGATAAAAACATTCAACAACGGGTAAATGAAATCGTGCAGAGACATTATGAAACCCTTTCGGGCAATGGTATTAACAATATTGCAGCCTTAGTTTTGAATGTCGAAACCGGCGAAACAGTGGCTTATGTCGGCAATGTAAATTATTACGAAAGGGGCGAAAATCATGGTCAATCGGTGGATATAATTACGGCTTCTCGAAGCACGGGCAGTTTGCTAAAACCGTTTTTGTACGCCTTGATGTTGGACGAAGGCAAGATTACGCCAACGGCCTTAGTTCCTGATATTCCAACGCAATTGCACAATTATCGCCCCGAAAATTACAACCAAAGTTACGACGGTGCGATTCCTGCAAAGCGGGCAATTTCACGCTCTTTGAATATCCCGTTGATTCGGATGTTGCAAATGTACGGTTTGGAAAAATTTCATTTTAATTTGCAAAATTTGGGCATGACGACCATTCAGAAGACGGCAACTTATTACGGTTTGCCGCTGATTTTGGGCGGTGCAGAGGGCAATCTTTGGGAACTGACGAGCATTTACGCAAGTATGGGCAGAACGCTGAATCACGTTTACACGCAAAATGGTTTGTATAATTCGTACGATTTCCGAATGGCTAATTATTTAGCCGACACGGAAATTCCGAAAATCGAAGAAAAAGACTTGACCAAAGTACCATCGAAACTGAGTGCCGCAGGGATTTATACGGCTTTCGAGGCGATGTTGGAAGTTGAGCGACCGAATGAAGACGGTTCGTGGGAATTATTCAATAGCAAAAAACGAATTGCGTGGAAAACGGGAACATCTTTTGGTTTTCGAGATGCGTGGGCGATTGGCGTTACGCCACAATATGCGGTCGGGATTTGGGTCGGGAACGCCGATGGCGAAGGGCGACCAAACTTAGTTGGCGTAAGGGCTGCCGCACCAATTTTGTTTGATATCTTTGATATTTTGAAAACGCCAAAATGGTTTGACGCACCTTATGACGAAATGATTGAAATGCCAATTTGTGCCGAAAGTGGCTTTAGAAATAAGGGAATTTGCGAACATATTGATACGGTTTTGATGCCGATAACTTGCCAAAATTCGCCAGTTTGTCCCTATCACCAAATTGCTTTTTTAGATGCGAAGGGAAATCGAGTCCATGGCGATTGCGTCACGCCGTCGCAAATGATACGCAAATCATGGTTCGTTCTGCCGCCCGTTGAAGAGTATTATTACAAAACAAATAACCCAAATTATCAAGTTTTGCCCTCGTATCGTGCTGATTGTCAAACAAGTATTGCAAATGATAATCCGATGCGAATGATTTATCCGAACCAAAATAACATGAAAATATTTGTGCCAATTGAATTAGACGGTACACTCGGCAAAACCGTTTTTTCGGTCGCACACCGCAAACCCAAAACGACGATTTATTGGCATTTGGACAACGAATATCTCGGCAGTACCGAAACATTTCACCAGTTTGGATTGCGACCAGAAGCTGGAAAACATCGCCTGACTTTAGTTGACGAAAGTGGGAATTCGGTCGGGGTAGATTTTTGGATTTTGGGTGGGACGGATTAGTAGGTTTGAAAATTATTAAAACAAAGACATTTGCCCAATTTCATATCCTAAAATCACCCCAAAACTATCCCAATCTTCAATTGAAAATTTATCATTAGGACAATTTATTAAACCGTAAACTTTTTTCAAATCAATTCGCATCAAAACATCTTTTGTTATTGAACGCTTGGCATCGGGGAAAATAATTGCGCTTAGTAAATTTTGAACAACATTACTATTCAATAGAAACTGTGCAATTTCAGCATCAATTAACTTTTCAAAACCTATAAAATAACAAGTATCATCTAACATGACCGGTTTATCATTATCAGGTAAAACCAGCGAAAAAGTAGTTCGCTTATACAAACCTGAAATAGCAACTTTATACTTTGCAAAGGAATAATCACCTATACCAAAAATTGAAAAAGCAGGTTTTCCTGTATAAATAGATGATTTCCGTTTATCAAAATGAGCTTTATTGTTTAACAGATATTCGTAAGTTTTGGGGTATTTGTCTTTAATATAAGTCGTGTCTTGACCAACTTTTTTTTGCGTTACAATAGTTGTTTTTCTATAAGTTGAAATTACTTGATTTTTTAAATCAGAACTTTTCAACAGTCGGTATAATAATGCTTTTTCAGGATTCAGCTCTTGCTCTAAACCATTTATATAATGACCGTTAAAACAGTCTAATTCCATAACTTTTGAACAATCATGCTTCATTCCTTGTCGCCAAACAAACGAGCATTTTCCATCAAAATCAGTCGATTTTTGGTAGTATTTTATCGAATAAACAAATTTATCTTTTTGCCAACCAAAAGTTGTGATTTCTTTTTTTGTATAAAAATCTAAAGTTTGACAAATATATTCTGGCGGTCGATTTAAAACAGTAGAATATAAACAGGCATCAACGGACACATTAAATTCTTTTTTTGAATCAATATTAAGTTGTTGATGTTCGGCAATCGTATATTTTGCCTTTTTTTGTTGAGCGATAATATTTTTAACCACAGCATTTTTAATCAAAAAAGCAAAATAACCATTATGAAATTGAAATTGTTGAATTAATTGTGAAGAAATAAACTCGCCAATATCAAAATTTCCTTTTCCTGTCATTGCATCTAAACCCTTGTGATTTTTGAAGTTGGATTTTCGAGGTAGGTTTTTTGAATTCAAAGTACTTAATTCTGAATTGGTAACCCAAGGCGGATTTCCCATAATTAACACTTTTAAACCTTGACTTTCTTTTGCTAATTTCCCTAAATCAAAACTAAAAATGTCATCATGATAAATATAAATTTCGGGTTTGCAAACTGCTTTATCGTTGACAAATAAATCTAAGATTTTGAATCTTGTTTCCCATACGTAAGGTAAATAAATTTCAATTCCTATTAATTTTTTGATAGTTGAAATCTGCTGTAACGCAGCGATAACAAAATTTCCTTTTCCACAAGTTGGCTCTAATACGAACTCGGGCGAAATATTTTTTTCAGCAAGATAATTTGTAATATTTGAAGCTAAATTTTCATTCGTTTGAAAATCACCATACGCACGACGATTAGGTTCTTCTAATTGTGGTAAGTATTGACTTAACTTTTGTTTGAATAATTCAATTTCAGATTGATTATTAAAAAAGTCAATAATACCGCATTTGATTTGTATTAACTGATTAATACTTTCTAGTTCGATTGAATTGGAAAGTATTTCTTTTAAATAATTAATCGTGCTTGTCGTAATATATGCTTCAAAAATTATCATTCCGTAATTTTATCAATTAATTTTGAAATACCGCTTATTTCTTCTGTCAATTTAACGACTCGACCATATTGTAATCTCCATTGCAAAGCATTGGAAATCGTCAAATATCCTTGCAATGGTGCATTTTCTAAAATCTGCCCTGCTAATTCATAGAGTACGTCAAAGTCAGCAGGAATACGTTTATCCTCTAAAAATCCCGCAATATCATCTTGAATTGCTCCATCTTCAATCATTTTACGAATATTAAAAGTCGTATTGTAATCAGCTGTTCGTTCTTTTTCTAAAAAGGTACAACTCACGAAATCCAAAATTGTAGTTTTGGTAGCTGCATCATCAGTTTTATCATAAACGAAGATAAGCAAGTTGTAGCCTAATCCAAAAATCTTTTGTTTGGCATCTCGAAACGGACAAGAAGATTGTGGTTGACGGATGGAAGTTACTTTTATATCTGTGTTTATGTCCGTACTCGGCAAGTCAATTCCTCGTGCAGAAGAGCCTTTTTTATGAGTAAATCGTTCGCCTAAAAATACTTGAAACTTATGTTCAATATATGTTCCGATTGCTTTTCCATCGGTGACACCAAACAAATTTTCATTCGCAAAAGTAGATTCTATTTCGCAAAATTGTTGCGCAGCAACTTTGAGTATTTCTATGTTTAATTTCGGTTTCATCAATTCATTTTTTTGATTTTCAAAGGTAAGATTTTATCCTTAAAATAATATTAATTTCAAATTATTACGAAAACTGCCAATCACCAAATTTCTCATTTCCCCATCCAAAAACCAATCAAATGATCCTCCAACTCCACACCTTGCACCGAACTGAAACCGGTAAACAAAACCAATTGATGATATTTATTTGGTTTTAAATTCACTTCAAAAGTAAATGCTTTATCTTCATTTGACCAACCGATTACATTGTCAACTCGCATCACGTTTTGTTCGCCTAAATCACCCAATTCAAAACCTCGAAAACGAGTATCCATTTTGGTAGAAAATTCGATGGTGACTTATTTAATATTTGGATTGACATTTTTGCTGCCGTTTTCGAATTCTATAATATTGATTACCGTCGGACGGTTTTTTTGATAGGTCGTTTTGAGTTTCGCAATTGATTTATCAAAATAAGTCATTTTATCAATAGATTCTTCAACCGTCTTGTCGTTGGTATAATCTAATTCGATGAGCGTTTTGATGGCGGCTTGTTTGTTTTCCGTTTTATTGTAATAATATTTCGCCATATCGTAACCCAGAAAGTAACCTAAATCTCTGGTATTAAATTGATTTTCGTAATTACTCCAAAGCCAATAGCGATAATAATTATTAAACATTTCCTTTAGAAACTGCTGCTTCACCTTATTTTTATTCGTATTTCCATAAATGATTACAGGCGCTTTTGAGGTTTGCATAGTTACCTTTTCGGCAATAAATTCCGCTACACCTTCTCGCAAACATTGCATTAAAAGATTGGCTTCGAGTACTATTTTTTGTTGCGTATGTACGAATTCGTGAACATTTAAAAAGATAATGTCGGACATCGGATTATTAGCAAAATGATTTTTTAAATGCGTCATTTCTTCAGGGGATTCTGTTATAATCGTTGCATTATCCGCCATCGAAACTTCGCTACCAATAAGTACTAAACTATCTATCGTTGTGCCGCCCGTTCGGAAAACACCAACCGTAAAATAGACTTTTGCCGCTTTTAAATTAGGATAGATTACTCGTAACTGCTCAATTCCTTGATTGATTTGAGTACCAAGGTTTTTCGCTTTTTCCATATTTGGACGAACAGATTTCCAAAAATTCGGATATGCATTAATTGCCGATAAATACTCTTCTGGCGTGTAATTTTTTGCGGCCATAATTGCCGATAAACCCGGCATACCTTTATCTAAATGGAGCGTTTGTAAATACTGCATTTGTGCGGTGCTGTCCGAAGTCAAAACGATGCTATCGTAAGCTATCCAAAAGCTATCAATATCAGCGGTGATTACGTTTTCATTAGTTAGTTGTAAACTAACTAATGAAAAACTTACTAAACAAGTTAAAAATATATTTTTCATATTGGTTGCTTTAGTCGATGATTTTATTGATTTGATGAAAGGGGAAAAGAAAGGTGATTAGATAAGATTTTCACTCCGTTTTTTTCTTAAAATTAAACGACGCCATTTCGTGACCCCTTTTTGTTAAATAATTGAGTTCCGTGTTTCGAGTTACGGGTTTCGAGTTTTATCTCGAATAATTTGCCAACTCAATAACGACAACTATTATAATTTTTATCTGTAAGTCGGCGTTTTTTCCAAAATATTACGCCTTGAAAACACCGACGGTAAACCATCAACTTCAAACTATTTCCCTTCTGTATTCACACGAAATTCAGCTGGAATCTCGCCACCTGTCAATGAAATATGACGAGGAGCAACACCTGTGTAAGGTGTGCCATCAGAAGCCAAAGTAGTTTGGTTACGCATTCCGATTTCATTTTTTAATATCATCATTTTTGGGAGGCTTTTGAAAATTTCAGATTCAATGACTAATTTGATTAGCATAAAATCTAATATTTTCAATTAATAATTAATTTGAATACAAATATATAAATTTATAATCAAATTAGTATAATTACATTAATAAAAAAGTTACAAATTGATACTTTTAAAAGTTCGATTTATTTGATTGTTATTCCGTTTTAAAATTCCTAACTTTTTAGGAAAATTTATTTTTTGAACTTTAATTATCGTGTCAAACCTTGCAATTGCAATATTATAAGCAGGGCAAAGTGACTTGTCTGGTTTTCTTCTGGCGTTTTTCAGTATTCCATTTTGGATACGAAATAGAACAAGTCTCGCCACTGCTTTTCCTTAAATTATATTAGCAAAAAAGTGTTACTATTAGTTTTAATTTCAAATTTATTATTGCTAACCAAATTTTATTTTAAATAAAAAACCATACACCTATTGATTGATTGTTAGAAACAACCACGCCAATACAACATAAAAATTAATTTAACGGTATGAAGACTTAGTTAATGAGGTATCTCGACGATTTATCGAAAAGTCATTAGCACTTCCTCACGTTATTTTTTTTGTAGAAATTATTGAAACCTGAAATCCGAAACGTTCTCAGGCGATAGAGGAGGAATTGTTCCCATGATTGTTATTCCAATCATCCCTTGACGGGTTAGGAACTTTCCAACTGTCCATCGTAATCGTCATTTCCTCTATCGTGAGATTCGATGGAAACATACTAATCACTGGACGCTGAAAGTCTGTTCGGATGATATGTTGGTTGAATAACATTTAGTAAATAATTTAATTTTGAATGATTACGCATTTACAATATATGTCGAAAACAACTCTTAAAGAGGTCGTTTTAGTTCCTGTCGTTTTGGAAGAAAATCAAATTGGTTTAGAATTATTTTATAACTAATTGATTTTTAAATTGTTATGGTAGTAAAATAATTTTTAATTAAATTTGAATTTAAAATACAAAACTAAAATAATAGGCTGCCCCGAGTTCTTCGTGGATAATATTATGGGCACAAAAACTTGATTTTTAGAAAATCATCCATTTTTAATTAAAAAAAAGTTCTAATTCTGAATACTTATCGTCACCAAGTTTCAGCGTGAGCCGCAATGACGAAAAGATTGGACTTTCAACTTTAATGAACATTTACACTTACGCTTACGTTAAAAGCTGTATTTTTGTGAAAAATTAGAAACTATCAAAGCACTTGTTTACATATTATCCTTGTTGATTTTGGTTTCCACCAATGGCTTGACAATTCATCAGCACTTTTGTTCTGGTCAATTGGTCAAAGCTGCGTTGTTTTTTAAGGCCGAAAGATGTAAGCATGAAACGAAGCCAATGACTTGTTGCGAGAAGAAAGCAGCAACAAATAATTTGACTTCTTGTGGTTTGAACAAGTCGGAAAAATGTTGTGATGAAAAAGTCGTTATCGTTAAGGTCGATGACGAAGCACAACCTTTTTACGTTAATTTTCAGCAAAAATTGCCAGTTTTCGTGGCAATTATTCCCATTCAAAATTTGATATTCCAAAGCTCTTTGGAATTTTTCACACCTCACTATTTTAATTATAAACCGCCGCTTATTGTCGAAGATGACATTGAGGTTTTGGGCGGTGCTTTTTTGTGTTAGTGTACCATCACTCTCCAGAGTGGTATGAAAAAGTCTTACTTTTTATATAAAAATTATTAATAATAATGCTCTCCGTAATGGTGTACAGTAGGTTTATTTGCCGATTGTACACCACTCTGGAGAGTGGTGGTACTTTGACAAAAACATGAAAAATATAACATCAATCATCATATTATTATGCCTTGCTTTTCAAGGTTTTGCACAAGATTTGACTGGAGTTGTGGTCAATCAAGATAAGGAACGACTAACCGGGGCAACGGTTCAGTGGGCTGGAACAACGGTTGGCGTTGCGACGAATGTGGAAGGTTATTTTAAAATTCCACGGCTTGAGGAGACGAATATGCTCGTCATTAGTTATGTCGGTTATACGGCGGATACGATTGAAATTACACCTGAAGATGAAGATATAATTATCTTTTTTGCGATGGGCGTGGAGATGGAAACCGTTGAAATTACAGCAAAAGAGCGAGATAATTTTATTTCAACTTTGAAAACCTATAATATTGAAACGATAAATTCTGGTGAATTGCGAAAAGCGGCTTGTTGTAATTTGTCGGAAAGTTTTGAGACGAATGGTTCGGTGAATGTTGCTTATTCTGATGCTGTAACTGGTGCAAAAGAAATTGAAATGTTGGGTTTGCGAGGAATTTATACGCAAATGCAAACCGAGAACCGTCCTTCAATGCGAGGTTTGGCATATCCTTTTGGAATGGAATATATTCCAGGGACTTGGGTTTCTAATATTTCGATTGCGAAAGGTGCAAGTACCGTTGTGAATGGTTATGAAGGCATGGCGGGAAATATTAATGTGGAATTAATTAAGCCGTTTAATGGCGAAAAATTATTTGTCAATACGTATGTAAATCATGTTGGAAGAGGAGAATTAAACGTTCATTTGAATCACCAAATTTCACATAATTGGTCGGTTGGTTTATTGTTACACGGAAATTATTTCAACGGTGAAGTTGACCATAATGAAGATACGTTTTTGGATATTCCTAAGAAAGAGAACTTAAATGGTTTGTTTAGATTGTTTTATCGTGGCGAAAATTTACGTGGGCAATTTAATGTTCAGGCTTTGACGAGTCGTTTTGCTGGTGGACAAATTGGTTATGACGAAAATCCAACGGAGTTATATGGCGTTGATTTATTGACGGAAAGGGTTGAGGTATTTGGTAAAATTGGTTATTTGGGTTTTGAAAATCAATTTGCGAGTTTGGGTTGGATTGCAAATTTGACCTATCACAAAAACGATGGCTTTTTTGGTCGCAATAGTTATGACGCAACGCAACGCAGTTTTTATACGAATTTGATTTATCAAAATATCATCGGAACGTCTGACCATAATTATAAATTAGGTGCAAGTTTCGTTTATGATGAGTACGATGAAATGTTTGCAGATGTAGATTATAGCTTGGTGGAATCAGTTCCTGGTGCTTTTTTCGAGTATAATTATCAACGAGATAAAAAGGTGAAAAAAGGTGAAAAAGAGGTCAAAAAATCGTTTGGTTTAGTACTTGGTTTACGTACCGATTATCATAATATTCACGGTCTTTTCATTACGCCTCGAATGAATATAAAGTATAATTTCGATGAAAATACGGTAGTTCGTATCAATGCTGGGCGAGGTTATCGGACGGCTCGAATTTTGGCAGAAAATATTTCGGCTTTGACCTCTTCTCGAATGATTAATTTGACCGAGGATTTGAAAGCGGAGGAAGCTTGGAATTTTGGGGTGAACTTTACGAAGAATTTCGAAATTAATACTCGTGAATTCAGTGTCAGCACGGATTTATATTCAACGCATTTTGTGAATCAAATCGTGATGGATAGAGAAAGTGTGGCGGAAGAAATTCAATTTTATAACTTGGATGGACAATCTTATTCTAATAGTTTTTTGACTTCCGTTACCGCAGAAATTTTTGACTTTTTAGAAATGAAACTGGCCTATAAATTCAATGATGTTAAAGTAACTTATGGTGGCGAATTGATGCAAATGCCTTTAATTGCAAAGCATAGAGGTTTAATTTCTTTGGGTTTTAATTCATTGGACGAAACTTGGAAATTACATACGACCGTTCAAATTGTTGGACCTCAAAGGATGCCGACTTTGTTAGGACACGAAAACCATAGTGCCGAAGGACACGAATCTTTAACGGTTTATCATTTGACGGGCGTTACGCCAACTTATGCAACTTTGAACGCTCAATTAACTAAGACTTTTGGTAAATGGGAAGTTTATATCGGTGGCGAAAATTTAACAAATTATACGCAGCATGATCCGATTATTGGCGCAAGTGATCCGTTTAATGAGGATTTGGGAATTCCAGTTTTTGATGCGTCACAAATTTATGCACCGATTATGGGAACGATGATTTATGCTGGCTTCCGATTTACGATTAAATAAGATTTTTTCAACGAGTTTTAAAATAAAATAAAAACCGTCATGCCGACCTTCGTAGGCATGACGGTTTCTATTTTTAGCTTTTAATTTGGAGCAATCTAAAACTGGAAAGCATAACGCACTAAATTCGCTCCCATTTCCAACGCTTTTCGCCTTACTTCTGGCGGATCTTTATGAACGGAAGGATCTTCCCAACCGTTGCCCAAATCACATTCATAAGTATAAAAACAAACCAAACGACCTTCCCAAATCAAGCCGAAACCTTGTGGCGGTTTACCACTATGTTCGTGTATTTTTGGCAGACCATTTTTAAATGTGAATTGTTGACTATAAATCTCGTGTTGAAATGGCAATTCAATAAATTCCAACTCTGGAAAAACCTTTTTCATCGCTATACGAATGTAGGGATCCATTCCATAATTATCATCAATATGCAAAAAACCACCACCTAATAGATACAACCGTAAATTTTCCGCCTCAGAATCCGAAAAAACTACGTTTCCGTGTCCCGTCAGATACAAAAATGGATAATTGAATAATTCCACACTTCCAACTTCCACCGTCGCATATTCTTCCTCGAAATTCGTCCCCAATTCTTTATTACAAAAATCTGCCAAGTTCGGTAAAGCGGTTGGATTTGAATACCAGTCGCCGCCACCGTTATATTTGACTAAAGCTAATTGTAACGTCGCTTTATCGCTTTTAAAAGCAGTGAATGTTAGGAATAAAATGCTGAATATTATTGTTATTTTTTTCATTTATTGCTGTTTAGAATGTAAGACCTAACCAGTTTTGAAAATGGATTAAGTCTTTGCTAAATATCAAGTTTTCAAGTTACGAATTAACCAAATTCACAATATGACAAGCCGCCAAACCTGCCGTTTCTGTCCGCAAACGCTCCTTTCCGAGTGAAATCGGCTGGAAGTTTTGGCTTAAAGCCAATTCAATTTCTTTCGATGAAAAATCACCTTCAGGCCCAATCAAAATCGTTATATTTTGACGTTCCTTTGCGGCATTTTTTAAATGAAATTTCGATTCCGAAAAATCATCTTGGCAATGTGCTATAAATTTCTGATTTTCATTTTGGCTTTCGCCAATATCGACCGACTTTAAGAAATCTTTAAACGAAATCATCGGATTGATTTGGGGTAAATAAGCTTTCAAAGATTGCTTCATTGCTGCCATGACCACCTTTTCCAACCTATCTTCTCTTACATTTTTTCGTTCAGAATGAAAACACAACAAAGGCGTAATTTCATCAATTCCAAACTCCGTTGCTTTTTCTAAAAACCATTCAAAACGGTTGATATTTTTCGTTGGAGCGATAGCAATATGCAAATGGTGATTTCGTTTTTCATATTCCGAAACCACACTTTTAATACTAATCGAAACTGCTTTTTTACTCGTTCCAATGATTGTTCCTTTATACCAATTCCCTTGACCGTCAACGAATTGTATCGCATCACCTACTTTTTTCCGCAAAGTTTTTACGCAGTGCATCGCTTCCTCTTCTGGCAATTCCGCAATGTCGTTTTTGATATTATTGGTATAAAATAAAATCATAATTAAGTTAAAGTTAAAATACAAATTAAAACAGTAAAAACAATAAAACAATGTAGCAATAGAACAATAAATCTACTCGTACATCTTCAATTTAACCACACCCATTCTTTGTAAAAAATGACCGATAGAAACTCTCAAAACACCCAAACCGTATTTTGAACTTCTTTGAAAATTAATAGACGACGCCTCTTCAAAATATTTGGTCGGACAGGTTACTTCGCCGATACCAAAACCTGCATAAATAATTTGCGAAAGCATCTCGTTATCAAAAACGAAATCATCGTCATTTTGATTAAAATTAATGCCTTCCAGAACCTCCCGATTGAACGCACGATAGCCCGTGTGGTATTCCGATAATTTGTGATTCACCAAAAGATTTTGAGCCAAAGTCAAAAAGCGATTCGCAATGTATTTATAAATTGGCATCCCACCTTTCAACGCTCCGTTTCCTAAGATTCGAGAACCCAAAACCACGTCGTATAAGTCGTTACCAATTATCGAAACCATTGCAGGAATTAGCTTTGGCGTATATTGATAATCGGGGTGCAGCATAATAATAATATCGCCGCCCAATTCCAACGCCTTATTATACAATGATTTTTGATTACCGCCATAACCCTTATTCGTATCATGTCGGATAATATGCTTGATGTTCAATCGTTTACCAACTTCAACCGTATCATCAGGACTTGCATCATCACACAAAATCACCTCGTCCACAATGTCAAATGGAATTTCCCAATACGTTTTTTCTAATGTTTTAGCCGCTTTATAAGCTGGCAACACGACCACTACTTTTTTGTTATTAAACATTTTTAATTTGATTGTTACACTGTTTCATTATTCGATTCATTCATTATTAAACAAGCACTAAAAAGTAAAAATTACATGCAATATTTTTTTATTATTTATAATAAAAAAATATATTATTCAACGTATATTTAGCAATGAAGCGTTTTCCTATGAAATTAAAAATATTTTCAAAAACTCGTGAGTTCTCAAATTTTTCATCGGAAAACCCTTTAACAATATAACCATAAGGCAATCGAACAATGCAACAATGAAACCGTATAACCATGAAATAAATTACGTTCTCAGTATCGGGCAAGTCATACAATGTGAGCCGCCTCTCGCTCTTGATAATTCACTTGAAGGCAGGGAGATAATCGTATTTTCGACCTCTTCAGCCGTGATTTTTCCTGCTTTAAAATCCGCCAATAATGCTTCCGCATGAATGACTTTATAGCCTTTTTTCTCGAATGCTTCTGCGGTTTTGTAATTCCTATCATACGACAAGCCAACCCCTGGTTTTAGCATCACCAAATTACAACTATCCGTCCATTGTTCCCGTTCGTCATACGGATATTCGCCATCGCCGCTAAGGATAAAATCCATATCAGGATTAATCTCTGCTTGTAAGAATTTTGCAACCGTTGAATAGCGGGTCACTTCGTCTGAATCCTTTCTGAACACTTCAACGTAAGCCGCAACGCCATCAATAACCAACGGTTTAAATGCTGCAAAATGATTCTCTTTTATATGTGTAAAAACCGTATCAATGTGCATCCATGAACGCGCTTTTGACAGGTTTATTTGTACCACATTTTTAACGATATTTTTTTCAAAAAGGAAGTCTTTTAACAATTTAATTCCGTGGGCAGTCGTCCGTTCGCTGCAACCGATTAGCAAATAATCTTTATTAATAATCATCACATCGCCACCTTCTACCGAAACGGATTCGCCTCTGCGTGACGGTGGAAACTTATCGACTTCATTCAGGTTAATAATCTTGTCAGCAGCCCGCAACTCTTCAAACATCGGATGCGTCCAAAAAATAAATTGGGTCAAATAATTTTCTCTCTGCCGAGCTTCTTTCGCTGCTTTTGTAATTAAAACATAATCGTTAATCGTAACCGCAATATCTCTTGTAAACAAAAAATTCGGAATCGGGTCAAAAAGATAAGCATCTAAATCGCTATAATAGCCTGTGATAAATACTTCTTTCAGCTCATGTGCGGGCAAATTAAACAACAGGTTTCTGTCTCGATTCGGTAATTCCTCATAATCAGAAATTATATTAATCAATTTTACCCGTTTTTCCATATCCACAGCTAATGCTTCTTCCAGTAAATCTTCCACTTCAAAAACGTTTTCTTTACCCAAAAACATTTTTAAAACATCGGTAAAAACATCGTGTTCCTCCCGCATTTTGGGCAAATAAACGATATCATCAAACAGCAATTCCTCTGCTCTTTTCGGTGAAATTCTATCAATTCCATCGTCTGGGCGATGTACTAACACTTTTTTTAACGTTCCGATTTCGGAAGATACATTTATCATTTTACGAGCATTTTTTATTGGTAAAAAGATTTTTAGGCGCGAAAATATAACGGTTTCATAGCCATTATATCGTCAGTAATTTTAATTTCGTTTTCATAAAGTCGCCATAAACTAAACCGAAACCTACCTAAAATAATATCAAAATATTACTCAATATAAATTATGGTTCGCAAAGGTAATTATTTAAATAAAAAGACTGTATTTTGGCAGAAATTTAGATGTTCGATGCTACGCATTGGACTTCAGACTTTAGACTTTTTCAAACCGAAAATATGAAAAACACCTACGCTTTACTTTTATTTTTTATTCTTTTTTTAACGGCGTGTAGCGATGACGAACCTATCATTACAACTTGTCCGACGGACGAAGAAAATACGCATATACTTTTGGGAAACCCAAGCGGTGCAACCCATAACGTCAATAATCCCAATAATTATTTGATTCAATTACCCGAATTTGCCCTTTCTTATAGTCGAGATAAAGGGATTCCAAATTGGGTGAGCTGGCATTTGGACGAAAATTGGATGGGTGTGGCGGAAAGACAAGATGATTTTAGAAGTTATCCTGATTTGCCGAGTGATTGGTACGGTGTAACAAGGGCAAATTATACGAATTCAGGGTTTGACCGTGGACATAATTGCCCATCAGCCGATAGAACTTGCTCTGAAATCGGCAATTCTGCGACTTTTTATATGGTCAATATCATTCCACAAGCACCAAGTCATAACCGAGGTATTTGGGCTGCTATGGAAAATTTTGGTCGAGATTTAGTGACTTCGGGCAATGAAGTTTATGTCATTATGGGAAATTACGGCATTGGCGGGGAAGGTAGTAATGGCGATGCGGATTATATTGACGATGGAAAAATTGCCGTTCCTGCTTCTATTTGGAAAGTATATTTGATTTTGCCAGAAGGCAATAATGATAAATTAAGAATCTATGACGATACTCGAGTTATTGCCGTCGATATTGCGAATCAAAATGATGTGGGTACGAATATGGATTGGCACGATTATATGACGAGCGTCGATAGCATTGAAGCGAGAAGCGGTTATGATATTTTTAGCGATTTACCTTTTTCTTTACAAAATACTTTAGAGAGAAAAGTAGATACTGGCCCTTGGTAGTTTTCTCTTTTATATCAAACAAACCCCATAGGTTTTAAAAATCTGTGGGGTTTTAATGCGCTGATTATCAACAAATTATAAAAAATGAATCCTTCCATCATAGGTATAGATT
>Ga0306864_1000440_pt1 | contig 19314 bp, 15 predicted proteins | sample AntRauTorckE5430_FD_190448 | JGI IMG/M metagenome (GOLD analysis project Ga0306864, IMG submission 190448) | Saline lake microbial communities from Rauer Islands, Antarctica - Metagenome Torckler E5 #430 (v2) (version 2) | ecosystem: Environmental > Aquatic > Non-marine Saline and Alkaline >...
TCAGGGGAAAAAAACAATGATTTTCAATTGCCAAATATTATCCTGTTTCAATTCATTTTCATTATAAAAACAGGATAATATTTAGGCTCTTTGACAATTTCTGCAAAATTCGAATGAATTGAGATTTTCGTAACGGCTGTCTTTAGCTGCCGCAAGGATTTTGAGACTTTTCGGAAGCTAAAGTAGCCGCTACGTGCAGAAATTGTCAAAGAGCCAATATTTTTAATAATTTGGCGCGTTTGCCCCTATATGATTTAACCTCAGTTCAAAAGATGACTAACTATACATATTGTATCGTATGAAATTAGCTATTTCCAATTGTCAAGGCAACAAAAATAAAAGATGCAAACATTTATACACTACTTTTTACATTTAGGATTTCCATTTTTTATTGCGTTTATTTTTTTTAGAAAAGATTGGAAAAAAATATATTTGATATTTCTTGCAACAATGCTTGTCGATTTAGATCACTTATTGGCTACGCCAATCTTTCAAGCCAATAGATGTAGTTTTGGTTTTCATTATTTGCATACCTATTATGCTATGATCGTGTATTTTCTAATGTTGTTTTTAAAAAAGCCCTTTAGAATAATTGGAATCGGTTTGCTTTTTCATATGTTAACCGACTTGATTGACTGTCTGTTTATGTTCAATAATTGTAAAATGTGTCTTTCCGATGCACCAGCAATTGAAGTCTTAAAAGTAATTTCAAATTTTTCGGGCATCTAAAAGCATAAAAAATAAACGCCTGCTGTTGCTCAAAAGCAATCAACGATTAAACCGTACCAATTTTTAAAACCGAAACTGTTTCTGGCGAATACGATATTTGATTCAATAAAAACTGAATTCTATTTTATACTAAAAAAGGTCAAAAGCTTTTGCTTTCGACCTTTTTTAATTCTAATTTTAAACGCTAAAATAATTCGTTCCAAAGTTTCGGAACAGGTTAATTCATCGTTCAAAATTTATGATTCCTAATTAAAAAAATTACACTCTTTCAGAACCCAAGACCGCAGCCGTATATTCCCGATTCATACGAGCGATATTATCTAAAGAAATACCTTTTGGACATTCTGCTTCGCAAGCACCTGTATTAGAACACATACCAAAACCTGCATTATCCATTGCTTTAACCATGTTGACCACACGTTTTTGTTTTTCAATCTGCCCTTGCGGTAATAACGCTAAATGCGAAACTTTTGCGGCAGTAAACAACATTGCAGAACCATTCGGACAGGCTGCAACACAAGCACCGCAACCGATACAAGAGGCTGAATCGAAGGCTTGTAAAGCAGTATCTTTCTCAATTGGCGTAGCGTTTCCGTCTTGTGCTTGACCAGTATTTACAGAAACGTAACCACCCGCTTGAATGATTTTATCAAAAGAGCTACGACTAACGACTAAATCCTTTATGAGAGGAAAACCTGTTGCGCGGAAAGGCTCAACAGTAATGGTATCACCATCTCTGAATGATCTCATGTGAAGCTGACAAGTTGTCGTTTTGTTCATTGGACCATGCGGCTGACCATCAATTACCATACTACATGACCCGCAAATACCTTCACGGCAATCGTGATCAAACGAAACCGGTTCTTTCTTTTCTTGAATCAATTGTTCGTTTAGTACGTCAAACATTTCCAAAAAAGACATATGCGTAGAAACCTTATCTAATTTGTATGTCTCAAATTTTCCTTTATCTCTATTATTTTTCTGTCTCCAGACTTTTAAGTTAATTTTCATTTTCTTTATTAATTTGTCGTCAGAAATCGGACGCCTGACGGTGAGGCAGGCGTCCGACTCCTAATGTCAATTATTTATAACTTCTTGTTTTAACCTCAACACTTTCGTAATTCAATTCTTCTTTGTGTAGAACCGGGTCGTTATCGACGCCATTAAATTCCCAAGCAGAAACAAACATGAAGTCTTCGTCATTACGAACCGCTTCGCCTGTTTCGGTTTGATGTTCTTCACGGAAGTGACCACCACAAGATTCGTCACGAGCCAAAGCATCTACTATCATATTTTCTCCTAACTCAAAGAAATCCGCTACACGGAATGCTTTCTCAAACTCAGGATTAAACTCATCCGCAGAACCTGGAATATAGACATCTGACCAAAATTCTTCCCGTAATTCTTGAATCATTTTACGAGCTTTCGTTAAGTCTTTACCATTACGGGACATTCCACAATAATCCCACATGATTTTACCTAAACGACGGTGAAAACTCTCAACCGATTTGTTTCCTTTGACAGAAACTAACTTGTTAATACGTTCTCTAACTTCGCTTTCGATTTGAGCAAATTCTGGTAAATCTGTAGAAATTTTCGGTGTCCGAATTTCTTTTGACAAGAAAGTTCCGATTGTGTAAGGAATCACGAAATAACCATCAGCCAAACCTTGCATCAATGCCGAAGCACCCAAGCGGTTTGCACCGTGATCGGAGAAATTACATTCACCCAAAGCAAATAAACCTGGCACACTCGTTTCCAAGTTATAATCTACCCAAAGTCCACCCATTACATAATGGATTGCAGGATAGATTTTCATTGGTGTTTTGTAAGGATTTTCGCCTGAGATTTTCTCGTACATTTCAAACAAATTACCATAACGTTCCCGAACAGTATCTTCGCCCAAACGACCAATTGCATCTTCAAAATCCAAATAAACCGCTAAACTATTTTCATTCACTCCTTTTCCATCATCACAAAGGTACTTCGCAGCACGAGATGCAACGTCACGAGGAACAAGGTTACCGAATGCAGGGTAAATACGTTCTAAATAGTAATCTCTGTCTTCTTCTTTTATAGTTAAAGGATCTTTCAACCTATCCTCTTTTTTCTTAGGAACCCAAATACGTCCATCATTTCTCAATGACTCTGACATTAGGGTTAATTTTGATTGATAATCACCAGAAACAGGAATACAAGTTGGGTGAATTTGGCAAAATGAAGTATTAGCCATATAAGCACCACGACGATGCGCACGCCATGCTGCTGTTACGTTACAGCCCATTGCATTCGTAGAAAGGTAATAAACATTACCGTATCCACCTGTTGCCAAAACGACTGCGTGAGCGGCAAATCTTTCTAACGCTCCAGTCAATGAATTACGGGCGATAATTCCTCTCGCTTTACCGTCAACTTTTACCAAATCCAACATTTCGTGGCGATTGTACATCGTACAAGAACCTTGAGCAATTTGACGAGATAAAGCAGAATAAGCACCGATTAATAACTGTTGTCCCGTTTGACCACGAGCGTAAAATGTACGGGAAACTTGAACACCACCGAACGAACGGTTTGCCAATAATCCACCGTATTCCCGAGCAAAAGGTACACCTTGAGCCACACATTGATCGATAATATCTTTACTCGCTTCCGCTAAACGGTGAACGTTTGCCTCACGAGAGCGATAATCGCCACCTTTAATCGTATCATAAAATAAACGGTAAACGCTATCACCGTCATTTTGATAATTTTTTGCAGCATTAATACCACCTTGTGCAGCGATACTGTGCGCACGACGAGGAGAATCATGGAAAGTAAATACTTTCACATTATATCCCAGTTCGCCCAAAGTCGCAGCAGCCGAAGCACCCGCTAACCCTGTTCCAACTACGATAATATCAATGCGTCGTTTGTTATTCGGTGCGACCAAAGGCACACTTGACTTATAACCTGTCCATTTATCGGCTATTAGACCTTCTGGACATTTTGATGTGAAGTTTGACATAACTATTTTTTTAGATTTTAGAAATTAGAAATTCAGTTTTCAACCCTTTCCTAAACACCTTTAATCCTAATTATTTTAAATAGAAAAATACAGGCATTGCTGCGAACAATAAAGGAATCAAAATCGCAAATACAGCGACTCCAACCCATTTAATAGTTGGTGTATATTTTTTGTGACTCAACCCGATAGATTGAAATCCACTTTGAAAACCGTGATACATGTGATATGCTAATGCCAACATTCCTGAAACATATAAAATGACGATTCCAACATTTTCGAATGTTTTAACCGCTAAAGCATATAAATTTTCCGTTTCCGTTCCGTCAGCTAATACAAATGCACCCAAACCTTCAGGGAAAAATTTAGCTTTTACCCAAAAGTTAGCCATATGAACGACGATAAATACTAAAAGTACCGTTCCTAAAAATGCCATATTCCGAGAAGCCCAAGAAGAACTTTTGCCATTGCCCGTTGCATATTTTGCTCCTTTCGCCTTGCGGTTTTTACGCCAAAGTAACAAACCTTGAAAAGCGTGTAACAAAATAATGAATTTTGTAGCCCAGCCTACAATCTGAATCAACGGATTGTGAGCCATTGTGTAAGCATACGTATTAAATGCCATTCCGCCGTCGTCGATAAACAATTGTGTATTCCCAATTAAGTGTATCACAAGGAATAAACATAAAAATAAACCTGTAAGCGACATGACAATCTTTCGCCCAAGTGAAGATGTGAAGTAATTCAGTAACCAATTCATAATACTGAAATTATTGTAGTGAGTTTTAAAAAAAATTCTATTTAGTTTTGATGTTGCAAATGTATTGATAAAACCATTTAATAAAAAGAAGGATGCGAGTCCTTTAATAAAATTTTATTATTTAGAATAAATCTAACTTTCAATTTTATCCCTTTATTCAAGCATTTCATTCGTTTTTATTAAAATTTCATGTAAAGTTAATATATAGAAAATTATATATGAAAATTTAAGCCAACTATTAATTAGCATTATCATTATTTTTTATCAAATTTGCACCTCAAATGCAAATCAAGCAGAATCAGAAATCATCATAAGCTATTCTACTGCGGGTTTGCAGCAATGCAAACATGAGGAAAGTCCGAACAACGTAGAGCATCACACCACCTAACGGGTGGGATTTCGGAAGTTTTTACGAATGACCGAAAGCCAGAAAGTGCCACAGAAAATAACCGTCTCGAGTACAACCCGAGCAATCGGGAGAAACCGGGATAAGGGTGAAAATGTGCGGTAAGAGCGCACGCTGTCGGCTGGTAACAGTCGGGAGGGGTAAACCTTGTGAGTTGAAATGCCATGTATATTGATGCTTGAGGGCGGCTCGTCCGATGTCAAAGGGTAGGCAGATACAGGTATTCGGTGACGAATATCGTAGATAAATAGTAGAACCCGTGCAAACGGTGACAGAATTCGGCTTATCGGCTTATGGTGATTTCTGGTTTTTTCTTGTTAAGCGAAAGCGAGCGTTGATAATAAAAATTGAACCGTATAAGTTTTGATTTTGGCAAAGCCAAAATTTATAAAAAATTCGCAAAGCGAATTGTAAAACTTATTTAATCTTATGTGACTTATACGATTCAATTTTATGGTAGAACAGAACGTCATTACTCCTCCAAAGACACTTTTGAATAAGCCTTAAAAACCTCAAGGCAGTCTTCCTTCAAAATCGCCATTACCTTCACTTCAAACTCCTTATTATTCATCAATTTTCCGCCAAGTTTAGTTTCCATTTCCTCATAACATTTTTCGGCTGCGACAATTAACTTATCCCCTTCGGGCTGCATTTCTACAACCGAATTAACATCATTTTCCACTTTTAATTTTGTTAATTTCTGATTGTACGCCACCAAATCACTATTACAATCACATATCATCGAAGCCGCTTCGATTGATTTATCTTTACAGCTTGAAAGTATTAGTATTAGTACAAAGAATAATAATAAATTTTGAAATTTCATGATTTTTAACTTTTGTAAATTTGAACGGGCAAAGCTAATTTTTTCAATTCAGATTCGCAATTAAAAATAAAAAAGCCAACCAGAATTTTATCCGATTAGCTCTTTTTAATTTGTAGTTTTGGTTTTCGTTTACTATTCCTTCAAGTACTGTTCCCAAGTTTTCGTACTATATACTTCTTCACCGACGTAAGTCGCTTCTTTCAACATTGCCTCATTATCCTTATATCCTGGAGAAATAATAATTCGCTCAAACGATTCATTCAAATACACAATTGAAGGATACGATAATTTACCATCCAATAAAGAATACGCCAATTCATTGATGCCACTTCTACCCTGTTCAATATATTTGAACGTATGCCCTTGAAAATCAAATTCCTTACGAGATTCTGCATCTAACTTTACCGCATAAAGGTTTTCATTAATATAAGTCGCTACCGAAGCATCTTTAAAAGTCGTTTTATCCATGTGCTTACACCAGCCGCACCAATTCGTGTAAACATCAATAATCACTTTTCGTTTGGCTATTTTTTGAGCTGCCAGCATTTCGTCCCACGAAATCCAGTTGACGCTTTCATCTATCGTGATTGCTTGATTATCAACATTCTCATCCGAGTCTTTAGGCATATTCATAACAAAAGCAGTCGTTACGAACAGGACAAACACCGCTACGGAAGGAAATAATATTTTTTTCATGAAGATTGGTTTAAAGTAATTTTTCGAATTAGACTCGCCCAATTAACGACTAATTCTCTTTGAAGTTGCGTTAGAATCGTTAACGGAATCTCAAATATCGTTAAAAATAAGAAACCACCAAATCTGGAATGACTTGATGGTTATTAAATTTCTTGTTTTATTGCGTTGACGCATATTCAGATATTAGAAAACGGAATACGACTTGCTCCTTGACGGATTAATCTTTTTAAGAATTCAACTTCCATAAAAGTTATATCTTCTTCCGCACTTTCTTCCATTCTTTGCTCTTCCAACCTCACATTATCTTTGTCTGAAACACTTTCAATAGTACTAACATTAACATAAAGGAAAGCACTAACACTTAATATTAGTAAGCATACTAAGATTAAACTTTGGTTGATTAGTTTTTTCATAACAGATGGTTTTAAAGGTTTTTTTGAACAATTATAAAAATATATTTTTTTTGTAACGAATTTCGCCGGAACCGTTTTTATTTATGTTACTAAATAATTTCTCCTTCTCATAAGACAAGCCAAAAAGTAAATGGTTGCTTGTGATTATCAACGTTTTATAAACATGACGATTGAAAACTCAAAAAAGTTACGGTTTTTGCTTTTTTTTACAAAACTTTTAGATATTTTAATACAAATATAAATTTCTAAAGCAGAATTAAAGGCTTTTTAACGTTATTTAACAAAACAAAAAACAGTTTTAAAAAAACCTTATCAATTTTAGTTCTACCTCGTTCCTTATAGCGTAAAACTATAATTTTCACTCTTTGCCCTTTCGTAACCTTCCTTATCAAATTGATACAAACGAGCCGCTTTATGCGGTACGCCAACTTGTTTTTCTTCCAGTGAAATCAAAATATCTTTTTTCAGGATTTTACGACGAAAATTCCTTTTTTCAAATTCCGTTCCCATAATAATTTCATACAAACGTTGCAACTGACTTAGCGTAAATTTTTTAGGCAATAATTCGAAACCAACTGGTTCATTTTTTAATTTCAATCGCAAACTTTTCAACGCCTCATTCACGATTTCATTATGGTCAAACGCCAAAATCGGAATTTCTGAAATCGGCTGCCAAACAGCGTGACGAGCAAATGAAGCCGCTTCCGTCTTATATTGACCTAACTTTACCAATGAATAATAACCGACCGTAATTACCCGAACATCAGGCTCTGCACGAATGAATTTCATCCATTTTTTATCCCGTTCGTTGTTCATCCGTTCAGGGTTTCCAAAAGACTTAACCTGTTTCATATAAATATTTTCTAAGCCAGTCAATTCCTTCAAAACTCTCCCTGCGGCTTCGTCTAAATCTTCATTTGCATAAATATGATCCCCTGGCAATGCCAACATACCCGGTCTATCTGGGTCATTTGCGAAATCTCCCTCTTCTCTTTCTATTAATAAAACCTTTAATTCCGTAAAATCGAAGCCAAAAATCACACAATCGACGGACAAATTAGGTGTTATTGCGGTATCTTTAATCTTTATTTTTGTAAGCATGAATCGTTATAATTTGGATATTAGCGTTTTGTTAATTGTTTTATAAAAACTTAATAGTGTAAATTTTACACCATGTTGTAAATATCTTTATTTTTTATAGATAATGTTATAAATACAACAGTTTTTTAAAAAAAACTTAACTAACTCAAATTGAAAATATACTTGAACTTATATAAAATTCCTTAAAATGGTTAAAAACTTTATTAAAATTTTACTAATAGCTATAATTAGTATTTTATATTTTTCATCTTGTCAACAAAATATTATCCTTTCTATTAATAATATTCCAGAAAATACGCCTAAAAACGATACTTTATTTTTTGCGAGTAACCTCAATCAATGGCAACCGAACGCTAAAAATTATCATTTTACGAAGCAAGAAAATGGCAATTATCTTTTGAAATTGACCAACGCAAAAATGCCTATTGAATACAAAATCACAAGAGGTAATTGGGCAACCGTAGAAAGTACGCTGCAAGGTCAAAGTATTGATAACAGAACGATTCAGCCAAAATCGAAAATCGTAAAATTGGACATAAAAGGTTGGAATGATTTATTTGAAAAAAAATCAACACAACTCCCTAATGTCAAAATTATAAACAACAACTTTCCAATAAAAACCCTGAATACAACCCGTCGAATTTGGATTTGTTTACCAATGAATTACAAAAAATCCGATGAAAAATATCCAGTTTTGTATATGCACGATGGGCAGAATTTATTTGATGTTTTGACTTCGTACAGTGGAGAATGGGGCGTTGACGAAACGATGGAAAAGTTAGAAAAAGAAGGTAAATTGAAACTAATTATTGTCGGTATTGATAACGGCGGCGACACTCGAAATGACGAATATACGCCGTGGAAAAATGCAGCATACGGCGGCGGAAATGGTTCGGCTTACGGCAAATTTATAGTCGAAGAGCTCAAACCTTTTATTGATAAAAACTATCGAACCAAAACGGATAAAGATAATACCGCAACAATGGGCAGTTCCCTCGGTGGTGTAATTTCGATGTATTTAGGCATGGAATATCCCGAAACTTTCAGCAAAATCGGTGCTTTTTCACCTGCCTTTTGGTGGTCAGATGAATGTCGAAAACAAGTCGAAAGTCAAGGTTTGATTACCAATTCCAAAATCTACCTAAATGCCGGTTTAGACGAACATAAATTAATTACTTCAGGTACTAAGAAAATGGAAAAAACACTTCAGAAAATCGGTTATTCCAATGAAAATTTGATCACAAAATATGTCAAAGGTGGCACACATTCCGAAAAATTCTGGCAAAGTCAATTTGAAGATGCAGTACTTTGGTTGTTCGAGTGAAACTTGCAAACGGTACACTCAAAACACCTTTTGATTACTAAATAGATACTTTTGACGAAATATAGTTTGAGTTTTAAAAAAAGGTAATGTAAATTTATAAAATCAAAAAAATACATTCATGAAAAAATATATACTTTCGATTTTTACGCTTTTGCTAACATTGCAAATCTTCGCTTTAGACATTAATTATACAACTAACACATTCAAAGGTGCAACCGAAAATTACGTTGAATTTTATGTGCAAGTCGTTGGAAAATCACTACATTTTGTGTCGATTGATTCGATGAAAATGAAAGGTGCAGTTGAGGTGACGTTATTATTTAAACAAAATGAAACGATTATTAATTTTGATAAATACACGTTGAATAGTCCGATTTTTAAGCAAAAAGAATTAAAAACCTTGAATTTTATTGATGTAAAAAGGTACGCTTTAAAAAATGGCACTTATGATTTAGAAATCAAAATTAAAGACCTCAATAAACCAGAAAACACTTTTGTGGAAACGCAAAAAATTAATATTAATTATCAAGAAAATGGTTTGCAAATTTCTGATATTCAGCTAATTGACTATTTTACTGAATCAACAGAAACGAATAATCCAAGTGTTAAAAATGGTTTTTATTTGGAACAACATACAACTCCTCTGTATGAAGTTTTTCAAAAGAAAATCACCTTATATACCGAAATTTATAATTCTGATAAAAAATTTGATGCTGAATTTGTCGTCAAATACTACATTGATAAAGTAGGCGAAAATACCGGTGAACCATTTTTGATGCGTTATAAAAGAATGTCGCCAGAAGCGGTAAATGCAATGCTTTTAACCTTAAACATCGCTGATTTACCAACGGGCGATTATCATTTACATTTAGAAGTTCGGACTCGTGAAAATGAGTTGGTTGCCCAAAAAACACGATTAATTAATCGCTTAAATCCGTATTTGGAAGTCACAATGGACGATCACGAAAAAACAGCAATTTTGGGTTCTTTTGTCGAAAAAATGAACCCTGACCAAACGACTTATTGCTTAAAAGCGATAGCCATGCACGTTCATCAAGGCTACACTCGAAAATTAAATGAATTGGTGCGAGGCGAGGACGAAGTAGCAAAAAAGAGATTTTTATATACTTATTGGCTGACCAAAGACCACAATACGCCCGAAGCTTCTTTTTATGAATACATGAAAATCGTGGCAGATGCAAACAACCGTTTTGCCAGTACTTTGGGCAAAGGTTTTGAATCAGATAGAGGTTATGTTTTTCTGAAATACGGTGAACCCAACGAAATTCTGTCCGAATCGGGCGACCCTTCTGCCCCGCCCTATCAAGTTTGGCGGTACAATTTTTTGGGCATTCAGCAGGAGGTAAAGTTTGTTTTTTACGACCCAGATTTAGCGGGTAATAATTATATTTTGCTTCATTCGACTATGCGAGGAGAAATTAATAATCCGCAATGGAAAAGAGAATTGTACAAAAATAGTCCACAAAAATCAGGAAACTTTATTGATAATACCGAGCCGATTGACCAAATGGGACGGACAATTGATGCTAATTTTAGTGACGATAATTGATTGAAAAATTGCAATAAAAAACCGTCATTGCGGTAAATATCGCAATGACGGTCAAGCAGTAATATAAAGCTCAAAAAAAACTAATAATATTTTAAATCAATCTTCCTCGTCAAAAATAACATCTTTATATTTATTATATAAAAAGGAAATAATTAATAATAAAATACCTAATGCCACCAAAACAATAGTTTTTGAAATCGTATTAAAATTCGAAATATCATAAACAAAAACCTTGTAAAGCGTTATCGCAAATAAAGTAATTGCCCCAATTCGCAGGTGTTTTTTCTTTTTCCAAATTCCTAAACCAATGATTATCAAAGCATAAACACCCCAAATGATACTAACCCCAAATTCACCACTTTTCGACATTTCGGCTACTTGCATCCAAGCGATAAACTCACTCGTAATTATCCAAAGAATAGAAATATGCAAGAGTAAATCAAATGGAATTTGTATTATTTTATTAATATTTTTTTCTTGAATAAAACGGTAACAAGCGAATAATAAGCCACCGAAAATACCAAATGACAGGTATTTTACCATAATATTAAATGGCGTTTGTGTATAATATTTAGCCATTTCCGTGTTAAAATATAGGTCTTGTAATTCGCCTAATTCATAAATACCAAGCGTCAAAAATAGCACAGCTACGATTGTATTAATCATCAAATTAACAAAAGATAATTGATTATTTTTTATTTTTTTCATATTAATAAAAGACAAAATTATCATGAAAATCATCGTATAATTAATTAACCAAACCTTACTAAATGACTGCCAAGCACGATTATGATAATACACGCTATCCCCTTCGTCAATAGGAATTTCTAACATCGAGCCTTCAAAAAGTTGGTAGAAATAATTGGCAATTTCAACAAAAAATGCAATATAAAGCGATCCTAAAAAGACTGACGGAACAGCATAATTATAAATGACTGCCCAAATACTTTTATTTGAAAATGGTGATGCAAATTTTTTATTTTTATTAAAGTAATAAATAAATCCAAACGATAAAACGAATAATACCGAAGTCAAAAAATATAGGTTAAATATAGGTGTAATCTTGCTTTCGGGGTTTCCGAAATCGTAGGTATAATATGCTATTCCCCAATCCTGAACGATACTAAAAAACGCCAAAACCATCAACGGAACTGCTATTTTTTCATAAAACGGTACCTGTTTCGTTCGTCCAACCCAAAACAACAAGGCAGCTTCAAACGCCCACAAAAGTGTCACCCAATTACCATCTAATTGTATCGGAATCGCAATCGTAATAAAAACTAAAACCAAGCCTAAGACCAAAAAAAGCAGCTTTTGATTGTATAATTTTTGGCGATAAATAACCGTACTCACCGAAAAATGAACGATTGCATTTGCCAACGCAAACAAGCCTAAATAATCTTTAAATACCGAATTGTAATCGTCTAAAATTATATAACCTATTCCAAAGAAAATGAAGGAATTGAGCAATAAAATACTTGCATTTTTGACCTCAAAATTCTCTTTTTTAATCAATTTATACGCTAAAAAAGTAGCATAAAATAGCATGAAAAATACAGTCGCAAAACCAATCGCAACACCAAAATATTCACTACTATCATAATTCGTTACAAACCAAAGAAGATAAATTAACCAAGTAATTGCAAAGGCTGCGTAATAAATCAGTTTCCAATATTTGCGGAAAGAAATCACCAAAATTCCGATATTAATAATCGTAATATATGTAAAAAACGTCAACATATCGCCTGAGCCATTGCTCAAGAAAGACGGCACGGCATACGCACCAATCAAGCCAATCAACGCAATCACTTGTTTATCGTAATTCAAGGCGGTAATGACCGTAAAAACCGTAAACAAAACCATCAGGACAAACGCCATTAATTGCGGAATCAGATGATAAAAATCATAAGCCGCAAAGGTAATGAAGTACATTATTGCTATCGCCCCACTCACCAAAACGGCACTGTAATTTTCGTATTTTGCTTTTAACTTAATCCCAAATCCCAATAAACCGATACCAACCAAATAACCCAAAATTATTCGGGTCAAAGGACTAATCAAATTGTTTTCAATCGAATATCTCGCACCAATCACGACACCAATTATCATAATTAAAATGCCAATTTTGGAAATTAAATTTTCCCCAATAAATTTTTCTAAATTTTGAATATCGAAAAGACTTTCTGTTTTTTTAAATGGCGTCTCTGTAGTTATTTCTTCAGTTTCGTCATTATATGTTTCCGTAACTTCAAACTTCGGCATCTCAACCGTTTTTGCTTTTTCAACCGTTTTTACTACGGGAATTTCGACTTCTTTTTTAGAAACCTCAATCGGCTGATTTGCTTTTAAAACCTGAACTTCTTGACGCAAAAGTTTCATTTCTTTCAAAAAAGCGACCTGCTTTTCTGAAAGGTTTCTTAACCTTTTTTCCAGTTCATTAATTTTATCGTTTTCATTCATTGTGTGTGTGTTTGGTAAGATAATCTAAAATTAAAAACTGCATTCATTTGATTCAAATAGGTTAAGTATTATTATGATAATCTATTTAAAATAAACTGATTATCAATAAGATAACCTTTAATTAGGTTACTCTTCTAAGGTTGTAAAAATTGCATCTTAAAAGTCTGCGAAAACCTGCCCATGAGGTTTCCCCGATTTTCTCGGGATTTCTGTCAGGCTTAGGCGATGCCAACGCTTACAACCTTAGAAAGGCTTCCTAACTAAAGCTATCTTAATTTCACGATATTTTTCAAATACCGCTCAAATGAAAGATTCCTAAGACTTTCGGCTTCTGCTTTTAAGTCATAAAATGACTTATCTAACCCGTTTAACGTATTTTGTTTTTCATTAAAATTCAAAATTGCATTCATTTCGTTGCTCGAAGTTACCGTTTCAATTTGTCGAGTCACCTTACCCAACAACGCATTATTTTGACTAAAAGTCGAATTGTTAATATGTTCAATTTTCGTATTTATTTCCGCTTGAAATGCTGCTGTTTGTGTCGAAAGTAGCCCGTGAGACGTATTAAATTTGTCTTTAATTGAGTTTTCTTCTATTTCGTACTTCTCTTTACTTGTTGTTAATAAATTTATCGCTTCCTCAATTTTCTCATTGGCTTTCGCCAATTCCTCTTGATACTCCCTTCCAATTCTACTTTTTTCAATGTCAAGATTATTATTTTGACTTAATTTATTTGCTGCTTGATAATACTCAAATTTTATAGTTTCGACTTGCTTACGCAAACGAGTATCGTCAAACCTTGCGTTTATTTGAGCCTCTTCGTCAGCCGTCAATTCTTCGGATTTCCCTAATTCTGCTTTCAAATTATTCAACCAAACCTTCAACTGTTCGCCACGGTCGGGAGTCATAAAAGGTACTTTTTCAAAGTTTTTACCATTCATTTTCTTAACTTTTCCTTCCGCACTCACATCAACAAAATCAGCTGCCGAACGTACCCCGTTTCTTTCCAAATAATCGCAAATTACGCCGATTAAAGAACCATTATCTGAAAAAATAACTTGTGAATTATCCCGAATACCATAGCGGCGCAATTGTTCCCCTACCTTGATTTGCTTGGTTTTTTTAATCCGATTTACTTCTTGATTTTTCCTTTTTTGCACCTCTTTAATATCCAAATCAACCCGCTGTAATTTATCATTATACAACTTTTTCAAAGCCGCTTTATCGTCTGCTTTATGCTGGTCTGCAGCTTGTTGAACGTTCGACATTTTCTGGCGATATTTTAATTCAATTCGTCTTTCAGAAGCCTCTTTTTCTTTCTGTAACCATTCCAATTGCTCCTCAACCGACATCCTCGAAAGGCGTTTGAAATATTCGTAAGTCGCCCCAAAATACTTTTTTTGCAAGGTCTGCGTTTCCTCCATTTCTTCCTTCAATAACTCCCTCGCTCGTTTGTCTTGACTCATCACAAAGCCTCTCAACTCTTGAATTAAACTTTCGATTTCTTTCTTTTCATAAATCAAATTTTTGTGCTGATGTTTTTCAAAATCCCTCGTTATCGCCTTTTGTTTATTCGGCAAACGAGCAATTTGAGTTTTCATATTCACCAATTCCCTATTTGTATTATTACGTTGCAAAACCAATTGTTTCAACTCTTTCCCAACCAGTCTTTGCTGTTTTGATTCGGGCATTTCTCGATAATACGCATATAACATTGCCGTTGTTGATATCAAAAAAGTAGTAATTTGAATCACGCCACTAAACATAAACGAAAGTCCGCCCGAAAATATCCAAACCAAAAACAAAGCCGCTGCTCCTCCTGCAATACTTCTCGGCATCACCATTGGCGAAGAAAAATTTACTGGCGGAATCATCGGTAAATTTGGTGGCGGTACGCTCGGTAATATCTGCGAGGTATCGGTTGCGATATAAAGCGGTTTGCTATAGGTCACTTTTCCGATATTCACCAATTTTGAAGGTAGCGGTCTATTAATCGCCAACCTCGGCGCAGGTGCAATCGCCCAACACCATTCATCAGCGTCAGGGCGAGTTTCGGGCTGGTCGTGACCTTCCTCAAACGTCCGAATAAATAAACTTTGAATCGAAGCATTAACTGCCGAAAATTTTCGATGTGGCGGCGGAACGACTTTAAAATAAGGGGCTTTTGAAGCCGAATGAACGAATAAACCAGCTTCAATTTTTTGGTGCAAACTCACCATTTTATCATAAGGCGGATTGCAACTCGCAGCGTAGGGATGAATTCCAAATAGTAATTTATAGAAGATAATAGACAAACTAAACAAATCCCAACTTTCGTAAATCGGTTGTTTACTCGGTTGGACATTTTTGGTGTAATATTCTGGGGGCGTATATTCTGGCGTTGTCACCGTAGCTGGAAACAGCACTTTATCGCCTTCAATAACTTCCACCGAATCCATATCCACAATTGAAATAAAACCATTATTTTGAATAATAATATTGTCGGTTTTCAAATCTACCAACACATAATGGTCAGTTGCATGAACTTGATAAACTGCAGTTGCAATATTAAAACATAATTTCAAACGCCTATCCACCGCATCTGCTTTTGTAAAATCAAAACGTCCCCAACGAACTTGCAAACTGCGATGCAAACGAGGCATGCACAGAATTTCTAACTTTTCACCATCGGCAAAAGGCATCAAAAAACCCGCGAAACCACTCCGCTCAAAAATCAAACCTTGCGGCCAAATAATAGGATAATGGTCTTGTTGAGCATAATCAATCGGCGGATTCGCAATCATATATTCCACTTTTTGCTGCCGTGCTTGCGTTCGCTTCCCTTGATGGTATAATTTCACCACAAACTTTGCATACTTCGCAGGTTTGCGGATTCGATACAAATTGCCCTCGCCGCCACTCGCAAAGGGTTCCGTATCCACTAATAATTCAACGTTATCTCTTTTATAAAAGACTTTTTTCATATAGCTATTCGATAAAATTATTCTTCAACCATTATTACGTCTGAATCATTTTCAGAATCATCTATCTTCATCATAGTAACAAAACCTCGGCATTTGTGATTGCTATTTGTAAATGTACCTCTCAAAAAAATTGAATTCTCTCTGTATTCTACATCATCAAACGAGATTGCTCCACTTCCACTGATTGGAATTTCTAAACTACATTTCTCCTTCTCTTGATCATATACTTCATTAATCAACCGCCCTCCTTTTAAATGAATAGAAGTTTTCTTTTCGTAATATTTGAATTTATTATTTTCAAGTTCTTCTCCGTATTTATATCCAATAATTTGATATTTATTACTTTTGTCAATCAGAAACTTTTCTACTCTAAAATATACATTTAGAGTATTATCATATTTAATTCCATTGCATTCAGAATATTTCTCAATTAATTCCCATTTGCCTTCTAATGATATTCCGCTGATATCACAAATACTTCTCAAAGGATTTAAATGGGTCTTATCTGCAACGTCTGTAATTATTTTAATTTTATTACTATCGATAGTTTGATCTACAGAGGAAAATATTTCAACCATCATACCGCAAGCGGCACGTCCATTGTTCGAGAAATATGTCCTATTTTCTTGACCATCTTTATCAAAAATAATTTCACATTCGCCTTTCCCATCTTTTATAGGATAACTTCGATTGTTATGCATTAAAACGACATTGTTATCACAGTTACCACTTGTAATTTTAATTCTTGTTCCTTTTCGGATTTTACCTTGTATAGGAATCTCACCTCTATCAACTACAAAGTTTAAAAATTTACTCACAATAGCTGTTGATGAACGTTTTATCGTTTCCGTTTTTTTACTTAAAGAATCAATCTGATATCCTTGACTATCAAGTTTAGCATTTAATTCTTGAATCTCTTTCCTTAATTTTTTATTTTTCTTTTCTTTTCTTATTAATTCTAAATTATCGTCATAGATTAAAAATCCATTGATAAACATAAAAATGAAACCCCAGAATATTATTGAAGTAGCGATTTTAGCATTTCCTATATCTTTTACGTTCTTACGAGCCGACTGGCATAATATTAAAAAACTTAACATTATTGGAACATATTTGATATAATCAGTTATTTCCATAGCTTAAATTTATTGAAACTGATGAATAATAATTTATGTTAATTCAATCCTTATAGTTATTCATTATCTTCTTTCTGTTACTTCTTCATTCAAAACTCCTAAAATCATCGTTTTATCGTCCGTTTCCGTTTTAAATTGTGCTGTTCCATTAGTCAAAAACCCACTCCAAAGTTTGTTAATTTCTTCCTGTGTTTTGCCTTCTTTATGTAGCATTTTCAAACCTTTGACATTTGGTTCAAAGAATTTTGGAAACGGTTTATTTAAATCAAAAAACTTATTTTCTCTTGAATTAAAAATATTAACTTCAAACGAACTTTTTTCACAACCGTCTGATAACAACGTAAATGCCGTGACATTATCTCGAACAACGTGTGCTCGAACATAATGTGCAATCTCGTCTTTGTCCCAAATATCAGACGTGATGAAAACCGTTTCGTTGGCTTCCGCACCTTGAAACGGATTCATGCAATTGAACCATTTTTCGCCATTACAAAACCCTGCCCGACCGTCACCAATATGTGCAACCAGCAAGCCTTTCGGCGAATGTGCAACGACAATAACCGTAGAAGCCAACGCATTTACTTTAAGGTTTTCGGCTTCCGCCAAATCACCTAAATCCGCTCTAATTTTGCGTAAAGCAACGATAGCCGAACCTTTCCAAAGTTCATCGCTCGGCAGCTCATCAGCCTCGTGCCAGCCTTGCATTTTGACCATTTCCACAAAATATTTCGTCGCGAATCTCGCCGTCAATTCCGAGCCAAGATGTGCATGAGAAGCAGAGCCTGCACCATCACAAACCACTGCTACGCCCCAATTTTCATTAATCGCCTCGTAAGCAGAATTATCCTGACAAGGTAAATCTAATTGTATATGTGAATTGCCTATCACCGAAGCGTAGGCAACCGTCCATTGATTATTCATATTTTGGTTTCTAATAGCTGGTTTCTGGTTTCTAATTTCTAATTGTTGATTACCGTATATTTTCAGTGAAAATGAAAATAGTAAACAATCAACAACCAGTTACAAGAAGCCAGTAACCAGCCTAAATTTCAATTTGAGTCCAACCTGTGATGGGCGGAAGATTAATTTCATCGCCTTCATTTGATTTCGTAATAATACCGATACTATTACTCAACCATTTGAAAAATTCTGAAAATTTGTAGCCATCTAAAGGCATCGGCGGCATATTTGGTGGACACATTTGAGCCAAACGCTGATGATTGTAACCCTTGACACCTAAGCCAAAGAAAGTAAACCGCTTTGCAGCTAAACCATCTCTGATTTCACGAGCCAAGCCATTTGTATCTTGATCCCGATCCGGTTCGCCATCTGTGATTAAGACCATAATTGGTCGGTAATACGGCTGTCCAGTATCTTTATACCACTGTTTGCGAGATTCAATACCTTCCATTCCCAAACGCATCGCATCAACGAGTTTCGTCGTGCCGCTTGCTTGCAAAGTTGGCATATTGAAATTATGAATTAACGCAGGTTCTTGAATAACCTGTACGGACGTACTAAAGGTTACAACGCTGATTTCCAAGCGATTAGCCGCTGTCATATCTTCATCGACTGCCTTATAAAAGTCCTGTAAGCCTCTGTTTAACTCTCTGATAGGTGAACCCGCCATCGAACCTGAAACGTCTAAAACTAAAACGCAAAGACATTTTTGTTCGTAATTATCGGGTGTTTCTCCGTGAAAATAACTCATAAATAGATTTATTTTTTTTTATTGGGTTGATATGATTTTCAACTCGAAGCAATAATGTAAAAATAGCAGGAAATGTGCTATTTTTTTCGATAAAAGGCTATTTTTTTCGGTTTCTAATTAAAAAGGAACACGGATTGGACGGATTAAATACGGATTGAACGGATTTAGATGAAAAAAAATCCGCTTTATCCGTTGAAATCTATTAAATCAGTGTTCCT
>Ga0306864_1000441_pt1 | contig 19305 bp, 20 predicted proteins | sample AntRauTorckE5430_FD_190448 | JGI IMG/M metagenome (GOLD analysis project Ga0306864, IMG submission 190448) | Saline lake microbial communities from Rauer Islands, Antarctica - Metagenome Torckler E5 #430 (v2) (version 2) | ecosystem: Environmental > Aquatic > Non-marine Saline and Alkaline >...
TTTGTGCGTTGCAGCAGCAAGATATCCATAAAACTTACAATCGCATTGGTCTGCATTCAATCATACAACCCTCCACAAGAACCATAAATAGAACAATCAAATACGGTGACGCCAAATACAACCTTCTTCAGAATCGCATGATTCAATTCCTGGTAGCGGATAACAGTAAAGACGTCAACAACTTTCCCACCCCTGCAGCCTTTCGTCAAAATTATCTTGTCGAGTTTGAAGGCATCAGTGGTGATTCCTTTGGGAATCAATTTCGTAGAATCAAGCAACACAGTAAGTCCTATTTGTTTTAAGGTCTACTGCAATTGCTGGACCAAGCAACAAGCAAGCACCATATTCATACCGCTCTTGAAAAATGACCTGGACATCCATCACAGAAAACGAGAGGGAATCAATATCAAGACTTCGCGAAATACTATCCTCACGTTTCTCAACGGATGGACGACATGGACCTGATGATGATAATTGCGTTATGGTAGGGCCACATACATTCAGAGACATTGTCCTATTGCGTTTCCTTCGCGGTAGAGATCATGTAGAACATGATGCCTTTGATCTCCTTGTGGAATATGCTACATGGAGGATCACATATGATGTAGATCTTGCATTGACCGACAGCTTTGTTTTACAGAGAATATCTATTGAGCAACAAAAGAAGAAATATGAAATTGTCAGCGAAGCGGATTTGGGAGATAGGCCTGCAGCTTTTGTTTTCGTAGGGAAACATTATAAATACGAACGCGATCTAGGCGAGATGCGATATCTGATTATTCATGTCTTGGAAAGATTGGTTGCGTTGGCCAAGCCTGACGAAGAACGAATATGTCTTATACTGGACACGAGTCGCTTTGGTATGTCTTGCATGGTGAGTTTGGCACTTTTTTCATTGGCACCTTTATCATTAGGTTGGCTGTTCATCCTTCTAAATTTATGGTTACGTCTTGTGGTTTTGTTTATAGGATTATGAGGTGGCACAGATTTTGGTTTATATTCTCAAAACATACTACCCCGAGACTTTGGAACATATAATTTTCGTCGATTCTCCTTGGATTTTCTCAGCCTGTTGGACCATCATCAAGCAATGGTTGACTCCAGTTACTCTGGAGAAAGTACTGTTTCTGACAAAAAGCGATTTGTCAAAGTATGTACGAAGTGAGGCTATACCAAAAGGGTTTGCAGAAGAAGATGACGATGATAACCAATGACGCAGAGAAGAAAGAGGAGAGATATGCACATACACACCTGCATTATAGATGTGCTTTAGGTTAGCATTGCCTACACCATCGTAAAAAAGGTCCATTGGATGTGCCATCGACGAAGTGGATAAATATTCTGTCGATCAGTAAATTTACTGATTGCCCAGCTCTGTAGTAATGCATGTTCCTAACACTGTTGGTGCCCTGCCTGCTGCGTTTGTAGGCCGCCACCGTCATATGGTATTAAAGGTGCATGCCTGGATTGGGGTGATTAAAAAATATATCTTTCACTTTTAGAAGTTGGGTATCGGCGGGTCCAACGTCATGTTTGTTCTTATCGAGTCTAGTGATTAGGCACTGACTATATCCCTATCCATCGCTCTTTCGTAAGGGTCTACTCAACAAGAATTCTTGTCAGAAATGCTGATCAATGATTTACCTCGTACGCTAAAGCCCTCATCCCTCATCCGAATTTCTGCTCCAAATTGGTTGTCCCAAGAAATCAAGAGGGAAGAAAATGAAATTTCAAATTGAAAATGACTAAAATGCGTAATCAATACGAAGAATTAAACAAGATTTGTACCATCATAACCTAATAAACATTTTGGACACACACATATTTAATACAAGAACACAACAGACCACACCGACACCCGACACGCACCACAAACATTAGACAACGGCAAGCAAAACATATTTTATTTCACATATCTTGAATCTGACCAGAGGCAAACGCAGCTCAGGTGCAAAGTGATCAGCAGCTCAGAAACCAGCGCGTCGATACCACCGAACTGCAATTGTAATTTGTATCCATTCCACGGAACAAGCACGCACCCCAACAATCATTAAAATGCCAAGAACAACTCTGGACCAATCATACCAAGAAGAAATAACGCAAGCATTTCATATTTTCGATACGCGTCGAACAGGGGAAATCACACCAAATGCCCTGAAGCTACTTCTGAGAGCACTAGGATTTCGAGTTACAAAGCATGAGGTGTGGAAAGAAATCATTGAGGGAAATGTCCGCCTCGGAAGATCTACTACTAGTGAGATCCTCCGCAATATAGACAACGAGCAGGGCAATGATAGCAGCGATATTGATTTAGAACTGGTGATGGATGTAATTCAAGAGCGGTATCATGAAAACATTGACCCACATACAGCAATGAAGATCAATTTTCGATTATTTGATGTTGATAATAAAGGATATATACAATTGTCCGATTTGAAGAAGGTTATAAATGAAGTGAATAGAGAATTCAAGGAGATGGGAATGGATGGAGAGCATTTGCCAACATTGAGAGATGATCAAATAAAGGCAATGATTGAAGAGTTTGATGGTGATCAAGATGATGTCATAAATTTTGTTGAATTCAAGAATATCATGAAGTTTGCATGATAAACGAGAAAGAAAGACCTTGGTGCAGCGGCCTGCAGAAATGTGGCTATGAATCTACAGTAGTGGCTATACCATCATGCAAGATATTAGTACTTTCTTTCCATATCCCAATCATTTACGCTTTCCAAATAATGTAGTATTCAACCGGAAATACGAGAATTCCAAATTCGAAAAGATAAATGAAGAGGTTGAAGTAATATTTCCTGCTTGAACCTTTATGACTGCTCGCTGATGTATCAAGGAACTGATCGTCCTATTACATTACAGTGATTCCTGATTTATTTAGTGTTACCATTTTTGTGTACAGCTACGATACAACAACAACATAATATTAGTAGTAAGTTTTAATGAAGTGTCTTTCACTTGCAATCCATTTAACCGCGAAACAATAAGAAGTGAGGGGGAAGGCTCTTAACTCCGGGTGTGGAGTATTTATTTGACACTTTCTGATCAAAGATTGCAAATACCAGACCAAGACATTTCAAGACAACGAACTAGTGATCCCCGACACACTAGTCTTTGTTATTAAATCATCATTGAGACGATTCACTCCAATAATTCTTTAGCTGCTACAAAGGTTATCTGAAAGGTAAGATATTGATTGGTGACTGGATGCATGCCCAGTTTCAATTTTGATCGATAGATACAAATTTACAAATTTACCTTGTGATTGAAGTTGGGGACCGTGTTGGGTTGGCGTAATCACCTAAGAATAGCCACAAAACGGGAAAACTACGTCAGTAATAATTATGTTCGGTGTCAAGATCTAGGCTAAAACAGACTGTCAAGCCCATAAATGAAACAAAAATAAGTGTTCTTGTATCAGATTCTCGATTCTCGCTCCTGTTCCCATCCAACCTGATATATTATAATATTATGCTTCTACTGTTGTTGTAACTAAGAAAACTGTCCTCTCTCTCTGCCGAATCTTCTTAATGACTTCAGTCTTTAATATGCCCTCTGAAATGATGCTACCCTGTTTCATGCCCGCAAGTCAGAGCGGTGGAGACGCAGGAAACTATGATCATGGAGGTCAAACAGATATGACATCTTTGGGTGACGATCCCTTGGATTTCGATCTTTTGGCTGAGTATCTTTTGGATGATTGTGGATCTGCTCTTGGACCTACTTTTGATTTCAGGTATGCAAGAAGATTTGATTGTATATCCAAATTTGCATGTTTTGAACAACCTTTGTCTAATGCTGGTTTCTTGATCAATTTTCATTGAAGTAGCGATAGTCCCACCAACGAGGTGCAACAACCATCATGCATCGTATCTCCTGATTTTGGAAGTTCTGTCTCTCTGTCTAAGCTGCAGGGCATGTCCAGTATACCAGTGATACGTCCCGATCCAGCTGCTGAGTCTCAAGTACTTGCTCCAGCTGCCACTCAGGCTCAACCAGGAGCTATCATGTCTCCTCCTATGATGTCCTTCCAGGGAATCATCCCTGTAGCACCTAATGGAGCTCCTCATCAAGTGATTGGTCATCAGCACAAGCGCCAGAGGCTTGATAATGGTCCTAAGCTCCAGCAACCTTTGCAACTTGCAGCTAATCGAAGTACACCTGCACTTGCAATCCAACAGTCAATATCTTCTGCTCCAGAGGAACTCTCTGTTTCTCTCACCGATCCTACAAAAACTGCGAGACAAAAATCCCAGGCTCAGATAGATAGGCGAAGGGAGAGAAACAGAATTCTAGCACGAAGGACGCGTCTTCGTAAAAAATTCTTCTTCGAATCGCTCCGGAAAGAAGTGATGGAACTTCAAAAGGATAACATGGCTCTTAAGGAAATTGTCAGAACAAACATTGAGCCAGAAAAAGCCAAGCCAATTCTTGCAGAGTGCAAAGTACTGGAGTGCCTCCCAGAGGCCGTGCTTGAGCACTGTGGCGATCCTAGCAATCTCGGTGCTCAGGATTTCAACCTCATGTCCAGCATTCGACAATCGCAGCAGTGCTTTGTTATTTCAGATCCAACTTTGCCTGATAATCCTATAGTCTATGCTTCTGGTGACTTCTTGTCTCTAACCGGTTACAGCCAGGACGAGGTGCTGGGACGCAACTGTCGCTTTTTGCAGGGCCCAGAAACGGATGAAAAAAAGGTTGCGAAAATCCACGAGGCCGTTGAAAATGGCGAGGATGTGACCGTCACCTTTGTCAACTATAAGGCAGATGGTACCGCATTTTGGAATAAACTTTTCATTGCAGCCCTGCGTGACGCTGAGAACAATATAGTGAACTACATCGGAGTTTCTGTCAAAGTAGCCGGACCGGAACCTGAAGATCCAGAATCAGGAAAAAGTATTTCAGGTGGAATTGACAGATCAAACGCTTCTGCAGCCGGTAGCGATGATGGTCATATTGATGCGAATGTAGCAGTTATGGCCGTTGAAAGTGCTGATGTTAAAGCTGATGCTGCGGCTCCCACAATGACGCAGTCGCTCTCCTGACCCCAAGCAAACCTACATTTCAACTACTTTGAATTAAAGAAAATTAGGATTGTATCACGCAAACAGAAACTTATTTTTCAATTGGTGTTCCTTTCCATACCATACCTACAGTTTTAAAGTTTAAAGTATTATCATTCTTAGTCTTGAATCCCCTTCTTCTTTTATGACATCATATCGCGAATTATGATAATGGTACCTGAAGGGTGGGACTGCACAAAGACAGTCATTTCTCAACAAGCGCAAGCTCTATCCCACTGCATGCTCCTCATAGACTAATTTTATGATTTTCTTTGCTGGGTTAACAACTGTTAACAAGGGTTTAGCCTGGTTTAGCGCAGTTTAGCGAGGAAAAGCGAAAGAATGAGCGAGGATGGGATTGGGAGTGACAGTCATTAAGCCTAAAATATGGTGTCCAAAATCGTACCTGTAAAGCTCTGTACGACTCTGTAGGAGGATGCTAGAAAGAGGAGTCATTATGAGAAATTCAGGCCATTACATTCCGGACAAGGGAACGCCCCCTTCTGTGTTTTTTTGTCAAAGACTTGAGAGTTGAGAGTGACCGCTTAGTAACCTTCTGTTTGGCGAAGGGAGAAGGATGAAGGATCAATAAAGGTGAAATATAACTTTTACAACCTACTGCAACGATGGATATATCATCTGGCGACGATGCGGTAGAGTATACAATACACCTACGAGTCCATGGAATGATGTGCCAGAGAAACTGTGGTACGTACCAAGATACAATATTTTTCCTCTGGAAAAAATGAATCGTGCATTGTATGGTACATAATACATAATCCACGATTATTGATATCTACGTGTCCAAGGATGCAACGTCTCATCCATCTATTATTTCACTCGCGATAGGCAAAACCGTGAGACAATCATTGGAAGAAATCCCAGGATGTGTAGATGCCACATCGTCATTTGAGAATTCGCACGCAAGCATCACCGCAAATCTCGATATATATGGTGGAGTTACTTATGCTGCTTCTGGTGATACAACTTTCATATTTAACGTCAATGACCAGAATCAACTAGATTCCTTACGAAAGAGATTAGCCGATGATGCTGTTAAAGCAATTGAAGATGTAGGATTTGACGCATCTGTCTTGAAAGAAGGAGAAGACTTGGAATACCATCGTGTGGAATCAGAGAAAGATGTAACCCAACTACAAGTAGCTACTCTTTCTCCTCTTGAAATACAATCCGCTGAAAGCTATGCAAAGGAATGCGATGCGGATGAAGTAGAAGCTGTAATATCGCTTCAAATTAAGGGAATGAGTTGCGCTGTATGTACAGGAAGAGTTGAGAAAGCTTTGAAAGACATTGGACTGTCTGTAAAGAGTGCTAATGTGAGCTTACCAACCAATAGAGCAAGCGTCCAGCTAGCCAAGGATGCGCTTGACACCATTACATCAAGTTATGGGCAGGGGTCAAAAGTTTCTGATCGAGCTAAACATTTCGCGGAAACATGCGCAGATGCGGTGACAAGGGCGGGATATGAATGTGAAGTATTAGAAATATATAACCCTGCGGAAGGTGGAGGTGGTGGTATGACTTTGACAGAAAGTGCGGCAAAACTAGAACAATCTCAGAGAGAAGAACTGAAAAGCTGGGGAAATCTGCTTCTACTTTCCACCATTTTTACAACTCCTTTGATTCTCCTTCATTATACAAGCATGATGGGGGCAGCGTCAAGCTCGACAAATGATCAAAAATGGAAACAATGGGTTTCGTTCTATTTGGCAACCCCTGTGCAATTTGCTGTCGGAAAAAGGTACTACGTCGCAGCATATCATAGCTTTAAAAATGGAAGGGTGATGGGTATGGCTTTCCTTGTTTGTCTAGGAACAACCGCAGCATATCTTTACTCTGTTATCGTTTTGGGAATTTCATCGATGGGCCTTACTGCCGATGTTGAACAGGAGGGGTTGCATCTTAAAGCAACATTTGAAACATCAGCTATGCTGTTGACATTTGTCACGTTGGGGAAATATCTTGAGGCTTATGCAAAAGGAAAGACAGCATCTGCGTTACAAACACTCATGGAGCTACAGCCAATAATTGCCACATCTTGCCTTATCCCTGATTCGTTGAAGCAGAAAGATGAACACACTGGGATTGAATCCTTCTCAAAAGATTTAAAAATGAACGGAATTCAGAAAGAAGAAGTTGAGGTGAAGAGTATTTGTGTTGGTGAATATCTCTTGGTGATCCCAGGCTCAAGAATCCCAACAGATGGCATCATTGTATATCAAGAAGGAAATGGAGATCACTCATATGTCGACGAGTCTGCACTTTCTGGAGAACCATTTCCTGTAGCAAAGGCGATTGGAGATAGCGTCTTTGGGTCAACAGTAAATCAGTTTTCAACACTTATTATCAAAGTTACTGCGACAGGTGCTGGTACTGTGATTAGTAGAATTGTGAGACTGATCGAGGAAGCTCAAGTGAACAAGGCTCCTATCCAAGCTTTGGCCGACTATATTGCATCCATTTTTGCGCCAACGGTTTTGTGCATTTCCGGATTGACTCTCGTTTGTTGGCTCGTTTTCAACCGGTCAGTGGACACTCAAGAGCGCTTCTTTGTTGCGTTCATGTCTGCAATTAGTGTAATTGTCGTGGCTTGCCCCTGTGCATTAGGACTAGCTACACCAACTGCCGTCATGGTTGGAACTGGTGTTGGTGCAAGCAATGGACTTCTTATTAAAGGTGGTGCTGTTCTTGAGAATGCGCATCAAGTGGATACGGTTGTATTCGATAAGACAGGAACGCTGACGACAGGTAGAGCAACTCTTGGCGAACGAATGGAGTTCATGGACAATGCCAAAGAAGACGATCTCCTACTTCAAAGTCTTCCGACAAAGGTCGACAAGCATAATCTATGCGTTTGGTTAGCGGCTTGTGCAGAGATGAATAGTGAACACCCTTTGGCCCAGGCTATTACGAACGGTTCAAAAACTATCATCGGAATGGATTTTACTTGTGCAAAGGATGGAGTAAATGTTTCGAAATGTGTTGTTGTTCCTGGCCAAGGAGTCGAAGCGCTTGTATCGCGTCAAGGGTGGGGCAGCTGGTGGGTCCGTGTCGGTAAAAGCACGTTCGCCAAGGCGGTTCCAGGGTGCACAGGAGAGGACGATAAGGATTTACAACGAATATCCAGGTGAGAAATTCAACGACAGCGTAATCATGCCATACACTTGACTCCATAGACAATCTCATTTCAATATTATTACATCAACACACAGCCGGGGAGACAGGGAGATTAAATATCTAAGAAGTGAAGGTCATGTCGGTGTCTACGTTAGTGTCATTTCGGATGCGAAAGTTAACAATAGGTCTGAACAGCGTCGCGTAATCGGAGTTTTAGGTATCCTTGACTCCCTTGAAGCAAACGCAAAGTCGACAATAGAAGCGCTGAAATCTTTAAATATCGAAGTATGGATGTGCACGGGTGATCATGATCAAACTGCAAAGGCTGTAGCTCAGGTTGTAGGAATCGACGCTGAAAATGTGTGCTCAAATGTATCACCAGAAGGAAAGGCAGATTTGATAACAAGACTTCAGAGGAGAAAAAGAGAAGCTGGTCAAAAAGAAGGAAAGGTGGCAGTAGTCGGTGATGGCATTAATGATTCTGTAGCTCTCGCCCGAGCAGACGTTGGTATTGCTATTGGTGCCGGAACAGAAGTCGCAGTAGAAGCAGCTGACATTGTTCTAGTAAGATCAAACCTGCATGACGTTGTTGTCGTCCTTCACTTGTCACGTGTTGTCTTCAACAGAATCAAAATGAACTTTGCATGGGCGATTGGCTATAACTTATTCGCTCTACCGTTCGCTGCTGGATTATTTTACCCCTGGACAGAGTGGAGAGTTCCACCCGCGTTTGCAGGTTTCATGATGGCCTTCAGCTCTGTAAGTGTGGTAACTAGTAGTTTGCTGCTTAGAGCTTATGCAAAACCGATCGTTCGTGATGATGGGTCAGTGCACGAACAAGGATGTTGTCCAACATTCCATAGTATTGGAACTGCACTTTCCCGATTACCATCAATCTTTAGAGTTCGAAAGGAACATAATTGGGGTGGATGGACAAGCGTCGAAAACAATGAAATTGTCTAAAGTCTTGATGGCGTATTACGAAGCGTAGTAGGTACATCTATCTCGGAGTTGTCGCATATACAGTGTATGTGAATAGTAAGAGGAAAACATAGCGTAAAGTTGCTAGCTGTCCTTTTTAAAAGTACGTAATGGATACTTGATTTAAATTATTCTTAAAAACAGTTGAGAATGAAAACAAGGATATACTTTCGCCATAATGCATGGCATTGAATTTGCTAGATTCCATAGGGTTACCACCTGTGTTACATCGTTGTTGCTAGAGACAGTTAGCATTATTTGAAACTTACTATCACAGGAAAGCGATAATCTTTGCACTTTCGAGAGCGGTATGGATACTTATGATGTGTTGTTACTGTCTCGGGTGTATCTGCTAGCTCAATGCTTGTTGATTTGATCCATTTCATTCTCAATTTGTCTCATAATAAAGGTTTATGTTCGCTCACGCATCATATGAAGTTTACTTTCACTGTTGCATTTCCCATTTTTGCAGCCAGCAACTTTCCTGTTTTTTCACGAATACAAGCTTCCATGACATTAAATACCATCTGACATCCTTCCATAGCAGCATTCAGGACCTTTTCGAAAACATCAACAGAACTTAGTCTAGATTCACACTGTGCTAGAACCACAGTGCCTCTTTGGGGCATTGTTGCTACTGGCATATACACTGCCGACGCCTCGTTGGAATATGTACTTATTTCATTCTGATTGAGATCCATCAATTCAATATCTTCTAGACCATCGACAGTTGACCCTGTCCCAGTTACTAATCCAGCAGAGCACGAACACACCAAATCTTTCATTGGCAAGCCAGCATCCACAAGTGCACACGTAGCTGCGTTAATAGCAGCACATAATCTCCCTCCGTCATCAGCTAGCACAGTAAGATCAAGAATTATACGAGTCTTCGGAAACAAATGCAGCATCAACGATGCTTCTAGCGCATTCTGTATTAGAGATGATTGTTCGATAATCCTTCTATCAGTCGTCGGGTTTGTAGTGCGCCTATCGCCAGACGAGGGGGCGAATGGCGCCGTTCGAACATTGACCTCTAATACAGCACGGTCGGTCAGCTCGTCACTTCTTCTTGCACAGTCTATAGGACCGACGACAGCACAGAGGACACTGGTAAGTCCCATTTGTACGAGTGCACTGCCATTTGTACCACTGGAATTTGTAAGGGGCGACATTTGTACGGTCATGCGCCTTATTTCGTTTGGCTTGCGTCCATCATCTCTTAAATTGGATAGAGCTAGAAGGTCTGTTCTTCTTAGTGAGCTCATTGGTCTGACTAATAAATATTTGAGGCTTGTTGAGGATGGAGTTACAGATTTGGCGATGTTACCTATGGCATGCTAATGTAATGGCTATGGACTTTGGTAATAGTAAGATACGATAGTTTCAGTTTGAAAGAGTTTCATGAGATTTGAGTGGATCACATCAATCACTCTGAGTATCATAACCTCTCACAAAAGCCCGAAGAAGAAAAAAGTGTCAACATCCGGAGTCTTTTCACGTTTCAACCCAAACGTACTTTCAAAATCTGCAATCTGCATCATCATTCATTATCTCACAGAAGAGATGAAGAACATCCGAGCACATAATGAATTAGGGTCCTTCACCTCTTTGAAACTAAAACGATGTGCTACAAAATAACAGTTCTATTCGCAATTTTCACTCTGACTATAACATTGGCATTTCAACCAGGTCTCCAACAATTCAAGTTACCATCATGTGGCAAAACTAGCGTTCTTCTGTACATGGTCAGCGATTCGATCGATCTCGATGCAATAGAAGCATTAGGGCATGAAGCATCAGCAAATTGGGATATGGCCGCAACGCCATTCCTGAATGAAAAAGATTCGTTACTAGTAAAAGATTGTCTGGAGAATTTAGCTGATGTTGGATATATGCAAGTTGGTGCGATCTTTCCAGATTTCCGTAGAACTCGCTTTGTCATGACGAATCCAGATTTAGAGCTAGATCCGAAGGAAATAGAAACGCAATATTCTCGTGTTCTGTGTATCGACATTCAAAACTCAGATTTACCAAAAACTGGAGTTGGATCTAATGCATGGCCTTCTCTTTTGATGAGAATTGGAGTTGATCTAGAAAACGTTGGTGATGTAGTGGTTGAGCACAATGCTGTCTATATGGTTGTGGCACCAGAGGTTGTAAAGCAGTGCAAAAGGATTATTCCGAAGGAATTGACAGGTGTGGGGATCACAATTTCAGAGTTGGAATATGAAGAGTACAAGTATATCTCTTTCGATGGAGTTTTGCAAGATATGGAATTGGGTAAGTTAGATAAGCGCGCTCTCAAGTATGGAGTTTAATACAAATAAACATTTACTGTTACAAAATGATATAGTTTGTTATTTACTTTTTAACTAATTATTATCATCAAATCTGACTGAATTGATAGTAATAAGTTCGACGCTCCAATTTAATCTAGCGCCACCAGGAATACGAAAAAGTTTGTTTCCCCTATCGCCATAAGCCAAGTTTTTAGGAATATCAATTTCCCTTTGATCACCTGGACACATGTCATAGAGACCGAGATCAACACCTGGCACCATATCACCACTTCCAAGGACAAACTGGTATGGTAACCCGGTGCCTCGTTGGGCTGAAGAGTCATAAACAACTTTTTTATCATCTCCCAACAAGTAATACGAAGCTGTGTATTGAATCTCCATGACATCGCCTCTCCGAGATTGGACCTTACAAGTTTGGTTAGGTTTCTTAACGACATTAATCTCGAACCCTCTATCAGAAGCAGAACTACTGTTACTAATTCCATCTCTTGGTGATTGCCTTGCTAAGTTCAAAGCATCCTGGGCAGTAACAATCGGTTTCTCCAGGTCTCCAAAGGCGTCTCCCCCAGCCGCAAGATTAACAAATTTTAACTCTATGGGATAAGGTCCAGTTTTTATTCTTTGACTCAAATCTATAGCACTAGAGTATTCTGGTAGTATGAGTCCTGCTTCTATGTTTTGAGTTGCTGCGAAACCGAATGGATCCAGCGATTTTACAGCAACAACGACACGTGATGGATTTCCAATTTTCACTTCCACTAATTCCAATCCTAGCTTTTGCTTTGGAGATGATAACGTGATTAATTTTTCTTGGCCGTAGGCAATGGATGCCTGCAGTGGTTGAATAACAAATGCTGTTGCAACTCCACTAGATGCATATGTGAGAAACGACTTTATCGTATTTCGACGTGATGAAATTTCATTATTGATTTTTCCAGGAGGCAATCGTGCATTTTGGTTCTGGGAAGCCAATAGCAACGATAAGGTAGGTGCTAAAGCTCTGGTCCACATAATGTTGTTGTGATCGCAGTAGTAATAGGCAATAAGCTTATCACCTACTGTACTTACTTGTTGTTGTTATTAGTTCTGTTCGTAGTAGATAGAAACGCGCCACGTGCCACCTACTATTTCTCTCAAAACGGGATTTCTATAAAGTAGGTTATGAACCAAACAAGAAAACGCACGATGATCTTTCTAGATACTCAAATCTCATAATGGCTCGCTGTGTCGCTGTGTCATCAAACTGCCACCATCACCACCACCCCAGTTTATGTCAACTCTCATCCTTCCCATTCTCAACTCGCTCCTTACTCGTTGCCAACAGAAAGTAAAATAAAAGTGATAAAAAGAACAAAACTTTAACGAACTTCCATCAAATCACGATGAATAGAACTCTACTGACTTTCTTAGCTCTTGTAGTTTCCAGCGCCTTTGGGTTCACCATCTCTCCCCAAACCAGATTGGCACAGACCTTCTCAATACGTGAACAATCATTCAGAGTAACAACAAGAATTGCTGCTGTAGAGGGTGATGATACAAGTGATGCCGAGGTAACAACTAGTGTTGCTGCTGTAGAGGGTGATGATACAATTGATGCCGAGGCAAAGAAAAAGGCATTAGCAGAGAAAATGGCTAGCTGGGAAGCCTCAGATGAAGAAATTAGGGCAGCATCACTGGGTGGAATGACTCCAGGAAAGAGAGGCACCGATGGATTCGATATTGGACTTTACATTGCTTTCCCTATCATTGTTGCCACAGGTTTAATTTTCGCTTTATTCCCATTCATTATGGAAAACATTGATACATCAAGCGTAGGCCCTCCGCCTACTGTCTAGTCTAGTCTAGTCCAATTGGGCTGATTAGTTACAAAAAAATAATGCTAATAAGTTTTGTGATATGCCTGTCGTTTCTATTTGACGAATGAGATTAGTATAAAAAGTGCGGTGTGCAGTGATAGCACTCCAAGTATCATTTTACAAGGACGCAAATAGTTGGAAGGTTCGAATTATACTGTAGACAATAAAGTATGTGGAGGGACGAATGAAATAGTAAATAAAAATAAAGTGATAAAGTAGTTCATTTACTGCTTGATTACTAATTTGATTACAATTGTTTGCCCTCTAACCGCTGGAGTGTATCTCACCCCAGAATCAGACCTCAAGTAGCACGATGGAAAAGAGGCCAAGAATCAAATAATTACTCATCGTTCTTCCGCCATCCATCACATGAGTCCACTTCCCCGCATTGGTCAGTCACAGCTATTGGGCATTCATTATCTACATGTTTTTGGTGATGGCAGCCTCAATTGCCTCGGCATTAGCTCCGTTCACAACATCAACCTTTTCTCCATCCTTGAAGTAGTGGAAAGAAGGAACGGACCTTACTCCCTCACGCTTCATGAGTTTCGACGCATCAGGGGATGCATCTCCAATAACCTGCGGAAAGGGACGATGTTATGAGTGAGCATCAATATTGGAAGAGGCGATAGCAGCGTGTCAAATTCGGAAGTAATATCAATATGCAATTTTGTTTTAAACAACACACAAAACAAAGTACAAAGTACATACCTTGAGGAAGACAGCGTCTGGGTACTTATCACTAAATTCATCGAATTTGGGGGCAATGACTGTGTGCAAAGCAATGAAAGGTTAGTTTGAATAAAGGTGGTGGCGATGGTGGTGGTGATGGTAGCGACTTTGAACCTCCATCCGTTAAATCTGGAAAGTAACGGCACCTCATAGGTATCTTGCAATCCATCCATCCATCATGGGTATGGATATGATGCATAATGCACTCACCCTTGCATGGTCCGCACCACGTTGTAGAATAATCGACAACAACAAGAGAAGCTCCAGCGGAAGAGACGGTCTTGTCGAATGCATCTTCGCTATCGATGTCGACAACACGCATTGTCAATCCATTGGAAAACGCCGATCGGCTGTGTGCAACACGTGAGGAGCCAAGGAATGCAGTTGAGAAAGCAGCAGCATAAGAAATGGCTGCCAGAAGGATTGCAATTGAACTAGAAAGACGAGCCATTTTGTTATATGTGTAGTATACGTATATAGATGGGTTTTGAGTTAGTACGTGCGTGGTGAGATACGTAGTAGTGATGGATTCAAAGATGGCGTGCAAGATGATTGAGTTCTTCCCCTCCTTCGTGTCTCGTGTCAAACACAAACGAGATTGAAATTTTACAGTTCCTCGCTTGGATACCACCTCAAGAAGGGCGGATATGAATTAGAGTGTATATTAATGCATCCTTCTCGCACTCATCTCTTTAGAAAGCAATAGTAGAGACATCCTAAATGTTCATAGGGTCAATTGGAGTCCCCTTATTCGCGCGTTATTTTGACAAGGAGCCAAACAAAACCTTTGATGATGAATGTCCAATGTCTGCATGTCGTATGAACTCGTATGAAGCACCACAGATGAAAACACAACCGTTTGATTTTTATAATAGATTGAGAATCAAAGATAAAGATAACGTACATAAAGATCAAATAATTCAAGCTTCACACTTCACGCTTCATTTACTGTAGACATTGAATATCACTAGTATGTTCCACTCATCGGCACTGTTTCTATCCTTCCTCGCGCAGATGACGTTCGCACCAGTCCTGTCTTTCACTGCAGCATCGAATATTCAAATTCAGCGTGCAGCCAAGCAATCTCTGTGGGGTGCATCATCATCTCTTTCGTCGACAGTGAACACAGAACTATCAAAATACAGTAAAGACACTCTTTCGGAACTTCCAAATTTTGACTCGAAAGAAGAATACGAGGAATATCTGATGCAGGCATCAGGGCTTCCCAAGGGTTTTGCAACTGGTAGTGCGGTCGGATCTTTTGTTTCAGAGGAAGCTCCATCCATGGGATCTCTGAAAATCAAAGGAACAATTATTCATTTAACCGATGGGCCAACTGAGAACTGGGCAGCCGTCTTTACTCAAAATAAGGTGAGTGAGTGAGTATTGAACATAAGTATGAATGAGTATACCAGTCTATGTCATAATATTATGCCATGGTATGCTATGCTATGCTATGCTATGCTATGCTATGAATTCAGGATACAGGACTGACTAGTGCTTATGTTTCACTCGTGTCATAGTTTCCTGGGTCACCAATTGTTGTTGGAAGATCTCGACTTGCATCCGGAAAACCAATTCAAACTATTGTCATCAACAATAAAGTATCCAATGTATGCGCGGCAGGCGATGGTGTTGCAAACGCAGAGCAAGTATGTGCAGCAGTCGCAAAGGCTCTCGATCTTCAAGGAGGATCGGAGAGCGTGCTTCCTTCGAGTACTGGAGTGATAGGATGGAGGCTCCCTGCGAAGGAACTTGCAGAGGATGTCGTACCAAAGGCAATTGAGGATTTGCAGTTAGAGAGTGCATTCGGTGCAGCGAGAGATATCATGACAACAGATAGATATCCTAAGTTGAGAAGTAAAACTTTGTCCAACGGTGCTAGAATTGTTGGAATTGCAAAGGGAGCTGGAATGATTGAGCCCAATATGGCGACTATGCTCAGTTACATTATGACGGACGCAACAGTACCAAAGGCTCAACTTCAGTCCATGCTTTCTGATTCAGTAAATAGTTCGTTCAACTCGATATCTGTAGATGGTGATGAATCGACAAGTGATACTACTGTGATTGTATCATCTAATAAGTTCGAGATGGAGGGAGATGAAATCATTTCTGAATTCCAATCTGCACTAATTGATGTTTGCCGGGGTTTGGCTGCAGATCTAGTTCGTAATGGAGAGGGTACTGGACATATCATGAGAGTGGCCATTGATAACTTCCCTGGGACCGATCATGAAGCAAGGCGGCTAGGACGGCATGTGGTCAACTCGCCTCTTTTTAAATGTGCCGTTTCTGGAAACGACCCCAATACTGGAAGATTAGCTGGTGCAGTCGGATCATTCATGGGAAAGTTTAAGAATGACGAAGATGTGAGCAAAATGACCATGACACTTGGAGGACGAATGATATTCAGCGAAGGAAAATTTGTTTTGGAAGGAGATTCCGTGGAGAAAGAAATTAGTGATCATATGAAGGATGCTCAAATAGATGAGTTTGCAGAATTTCCTCACCATCAGAGGTGTGTTGAAATTGGAATTGATTTTGTTTGCGGAGGTGCATCAGCAGTTGTCTTTGGCAGTGATCTCACAAATGAATACATTTCAGTCAATGCTGACTACCGCAGCTAATACTGATAACATGCATAACTTTATTTATATGATCAATTTTCAATTAGCTGTGATGCTACACCAATACTCATACTTTACGTCAGAATTGGGTCGCCTCCATATACAGCGCCAATCTAATCCGCTGTTCCCTGAGAGGAGCTGTTACCGATATTGGCCTCGTCATCGGCACGAGCCTCCGTAGGAAATTCGTCAAAGCAAAGATCGCCAAGGCAATTGTTCTGGCCATAATCATCATCTCCTTCTGGGTGGGAGAATCTATTCCCTTTCATCAAATGCCGATTGGTATCCTCAACCTTGCCTACTTGGTTGTGTCTCTAAAAAGATCTCGCCAGGCGCCGCCATTACCGGAAACTGGGGCTGTAAGTACGTTCTGAAAAAGATCTCGCCCGAGGGTTCAGACAACTAACAAGCAAAGCTTTTTGAATTTGTTTGAAGAACTCGATTTAGACAGAGATGACCATATCGACGAGCACGAGCTCAGAGAGGGCCTGAAGGACAAGTGCATTCAACATGAAGTCAAGACACTACTCCTTGCGGCCGACAAAGAAGACAGTGGCAACATCGACTATGAAGAATGGAAAGATCTTGTCAACGCTTTCTTCGCACATTAATATGGAGATAAAGTCGTCTAAGATAACTATTACTATTGTAATCCTCTGCATCGTCCTATCGCAAGGATATCATGAGAAGCATTCAGGCTCCCCGTAAAAAATAGCGTTGGTATGGTCGTTAATTATTGACGGTAATAACAGCAGCATCGGTAATACCAGCAGCATCGGTAATACCAGCAGCATCAGCAGCAAAACTAGTAGTATCAACTATTATCTCCGCTGATTTTGTTTGATTTCTTCCACGGATACTTCTGTTACCACGATTCGACCGATCGGTTTGAATTGCGCACACGTTGTATTCGGTTCGGATTAATTACACGCACGTGCAAATGTCGAACCTAATGGTGGTACGTTGGTACCTTTCCGATCCGAGAGATCTTTCCTTGTTGGTATTTTAGTATTCAACATAGTTACGAAGTCCATGGAGGATACTGCATCGGACTCATCATCATCATTGCCTTCTTTTTCTTTCGTCATCATGACACGACCGATCACAATCAAATCTTCTTTCTCACTATCTAATGCCGGATTATAGGATGGTGTTATTGTAAATTCAAAGGCACCCCCTTTTCTTTTCATCGATACCGCACCTTTGGTGGATGGTGCCATCGTAGTCTGAGTAGGTTTCGATGATGATGATGATGAAAATGTCGGTGGTATCCGTGACGCAAACATCGAATCGACACGTCCAAAATCGATACGTTTGTCCGGTACCAGCCGCCACAATTGTGATCCCTTGTAACTAACCGGTACGGATTCCGAATCAGTACATTTGAAGGGCAATTCCGCATTTTCATCGATCATTATATTACCCATAACAATATTGTTGTCCTGCTCCGGACTACTATTATTCTCCGGTTCCGGTGGACACGATGCTTGTACGGTGCCTGCCGCAAGACTCGCAAAGAATTGTGCCTCGTCACTGCTTTCACCATATACTTTGATCCGTAAAGGCTTCGAGGGACCACGTGCAATCGATAAATTGAATGTTACGATCGATGTTACAATAGCAGGATCGTGCTGAGCATTATCGTCTACTCTTGCTGCTATTTCTGTTTCTTGTGCCCAACAAACTGGTACCGGTGCAGCTGCTGCTGCCGTAAGACCGGCTACTGTTACTACTCCTGCTGTTGCTATTGCTGTTGTTGTTGTTGCTGTAGATGCAACATCGACAAAAAAATCACGACGGGTATTACTGCGAGTAGCAGCAACCGTCGTCGTCGTCATCATCGGTGGTGGTAATGTTTGTGATATCGTATGCAGATTGAATGCCGTCGTTATTGCTGTGACCATTATCACGCAAAGGCACAGCAAACACAAGAACGTAGAAAAGATACCCATCATCGTTATTCTTGTTAGATTTGGTTCTTCTTTTTATTATTGTATTATTTTAGAATTGATGATATCATGAATGTCGAAATGAAGGAAGGATCGAAGTTTGGTGGTTGTTGGTGGTTTTTGGTGGAGACGACTCAATTTCTCCATTCTTGATTGAAAGGCGTCGGCTGGCTTCTATTGGTCATTTTATTGTCGTAGTTTCTCGTATTTTGTCGTCGTCGTCGTCGTCGTATTTTGTTCATTTTTTGATACTTGATGGGCCCATAACATAGCATCCAGATACTAAAAATTTTAAAGTTGAGCCAATTTGCAGTAGTCATGATATACAGATAGTGCTATTTGGTATGTATTTTGATGTTGGAATTAGCCAAACCTTCAGGATTGGCCAATGCAAGTATCAACAAATGAACAAAATACGACGACGACGACGACGACGACGACGACGACGACGAAAATTGGGTTATTGATGGGCCCATAACATAGCATCCAGATACTAAAATTTTTAAAGTTGAGCCAATTTGCAGTAGTCATGATATACAGCTAGTGCTATTTGGTGTGCATTTTGATGTTGGAATTAGCCAAACCTTCAGGATTGGCCAATGCAAGTATCAACAAATGAACAAAATACGACGACGACGACGACG
>Ga0306864_1000442_pt1 | contig 19305 bp, 19 predicted proteins | sample AntRauTorckE5430_FD_190448 | JGI IMG/M metagenome (GOLD analysis project Ga0306864, IMG submission 190448) | Saline lake microbial communities from Rauer Islands, Antarctica - Metagenome Torckler E5 #430 (v2) (version 2) | ecosystem: Environmental > Aquatic > Non-marine Saline and Alkaline >...
TGAAGGTGCACCTTTCAGGTTTTTAGCAAGTAGAGATGATTTTGAGATTTTTTGATTTTTACCCGCCAAAGCAGAAAAAATAAATCGACCCAATTATTGACGCGGCCCAATTATTGATCCGCGTAGACTTCAAACTCTCCTTCTTCCATCCAACCAAAATGATCAGAAATGATCTCTCCACATGCCACATGCGACATGCGGGATGCGGGCACAAGATAAAAGATACAAGTAGAAGATACCATAGAGACATCAACTACCACTATCTCATACGAATAGCTGGTTATAATGGTCATATTTCGAGTAGCTTCTGTAGCTCTGCTCCTTGTGCAGACACTTGCGTTATCTCCTGCAAAGACATTGAACGTTCATTTCTCAACAGCTGTATTCTCCACAACAGAAGCAGAATTTAAGGCACCCGCAAATGAAATTAACAGAAGAAGAAATTTGGCTATCATCAGTCATCCAGATAGTGGAAAAACAACCATGACAGAAAAGCTGCTTTTGTATGGAGGAGCTATCCAACAGGCAGGAGCAGTCCGTCAAAAGGCTCAACAGAGATCAACCGCATCTGATTTTATGGAAATGGAGAAGCAAAGAGGTATTTCTATTTCTTCAACGGTCATGAATTTTGAATACAAGTCATTGAGAATCAACATTCTTGATACGCCCGGTCACGAAGATTTCAGTGAGGATACTTATCGAGCCCTGGCAGCTGCCGATAATGCAGTGATGCTTTTGGATGCTGCGAAGGGTCTTGAGCCTCAGACTCGCAAACTGTTCGAGGTCTGTAGAATGAGAAAATTACCATTGTTCACTTTTGTGAACAAGATGGATCGTCCTGCCTTGACTCCTTATGATATAATGGATCAGATTGAAGCAGAATTTGGGCTTGAGACCCATCCTATCCTATGGCCAATTGGGGACGGTGAAAGATTTAAGGGCGTATTAGATAGGATTGAGAACGTCGTACATTTATACCAGGTACGGTATGAGCATACTGGCTCTTTCTTCTTCACTCATGTTCATCGCTTTACTTCGAATATCTAATTTTCATCCTATCCTACTTTTTCTGTGAAAAGAAAGCAGAAAAAAGAGGAGGAAAGGCTGCTGTATTGCAGGTACCACTCGAGGACACTGACAAACTGAAAGAGTTGATAAATGATGATGAATTATTCGAGAAATTGATTGAAGATGCAGAGTTATTAAAAGAACTATTGAATCCTTTGGATATGGACAGGGTCATGGCTGCAACTCAATCACCTCTTTTCTTTGGGTCTGCCATGACAAATTTTGGAGTACAACTTTTCCTTGATAAATTCTGTGAAATGGGCACACAGCCTCTCGGAAGGTCTGCTGTCAAGAAGGATGATTCTCCAAAAAAGAAAACAAAAGTGGTAGATATGGAAGAAAAGGAGGTAGATGAAGCTGAGATGATTGGACCTGATTACGATGACTTTACTGGATTTATTTTTAAGAACCAGGCGAACTTGGATCCAAAACACAGGGATAGGCTTGCATACGTGCGTGTTGTTTCGGGAATCTACAAGAAAGGTATGAAAGTAGGTCATTCTAGATCAAAACCGGGAAAGAAGTACAACCTCGCTCAAGCACAGGCATTGTTTGGAAATGATCGTGAATCTATAGATGTTGCCTATCCTGGAGATGTAATCGGAATCAACAACCCTGGTAACTTTGCTATCGGAGATACTCTTTATACAGGTACACAGAAGGTAGCCTTCCCTGGTATTCCCTCCTTTAGTCCTGAAAAGTTTGCTTACAGTAAGTTCAGTATTAGAATGTTTCTTTTTTTGTCACCTTCGATACTTGACTCACCTCAATCGACTTGATAGTCCGAAACCCAAATCCTTCAACTTACAAGGCATTTCAAAAGGGTATTGACCAGCTTCTTGACGAAGGAGCAATTCAGGCTCTTCGCCAAAGAAATGACGAGGGAGGGGGGCCTTTAATTCTTGCTGCAGTCGGTCAACTTCAGTTCGAGGTAGTACAGGCACGCTTGGAGGGCGAATATGGGGTTGAATCAAGATTAGAAGAGATCAGTTACACATTAGCTAGATGGGCTGATGGCGGATGGGACGCGGTCGACAAAGCTGACGCCGACGGAAAACTATTTGGTTCAATGATTGTTCAAGATCGTTGGAAGAGACCGGTTTTGCTTTTTAGGAATGATTGGAAGGCTCAAGCAGTTTCTGATGAAGAAAAGTATCTCGATTTGCAACCATGGTCAAAACCTCCTAGTAACGACAATTAGGTATTCAAAATTTAATAGGTCCTTTATTGCAGTATCACACACGTAATACTTACAGAATGTTGCATGCTCATGCATAATATACAAATTTGACCGTCAAATTGAGCCAGTTAGTTGAAAATGTGAGCAAAAGATTGTTGTACATAATGTAAGATAAATTAAACTCCCAACTGAATAGGTTTAGTATCTGACGTTTACAGCCCACTGCTGGACCAGAGACTGGACCACGAAAAACGAAAAACAAAGGTGAAGAATGGCTGGCAACTGGCAACTGGCAAGTCTGTCCATTTTCATCATAAAGACCACACCTGCACACATTCACTAGACTAGGTTTGATATCTTTCCTTTCTGAATAACCAATTATCTCATGAGCTCAACAAAGCAAAGAGACACCCTGATTGCAACTGCAATCGCAGCTGCTGCTGCTGGAGCTGCTGTTGCATACGCTGCAGTCAAATCTACAGAAAAGAAGTCTTCAGACGAAAACGTTTCTCGTCCAGATTCCATGGTTTTCCACCAGAGTGATCCTAGAATGGAGGGGAATATCATCTTTCCCCACAATCACGAGGAAAAGATGAGAAGGAGAGTTGCGCAAAGAGTCTCTGTAGAGGAGGAAAATAATACACCCAGGAATAGCGTCACCGTTCGTGTTCCTGCAACTTCTGCTAATTGTGGCCCTGGTTGTAAGTACAGTATTATCCGTGGTAGATATTTTGTTACTTTCAGTTTTAATTTTAATTTGAACCGACACTGACAATATCCCTATTTACTAACATGATGAAAGATGACTGCATTGGAATGGCTGTTGATTTGTGGTCAGAGATCACAGTAAGCCGTTCGGATGAATTTGAAATAATAGCCGTGGGTGAAGGAGCTGTGGAAATGCCAAAGGACAAGACAAACTTGATGTGCATCGGACTTGAGGCTGCTTTCAAAGCCGCAAACAAAGATGTTCCTGTTTTGAAGTACCATGTTTTGAATCGTATTCCTTATGCTCGCGGGCTTGGAAGCTCAAGCGCTGCCATTGTTGGAGGAATTATCGCTGGATTGGTCCTCGTTGGTCATAAGTTGCCTTGTTGGGGATCGGAAGCTCTTCTTCAGATTGCATCCACCATTGAGGTAAGATTATTCGTCGCTTCTTTTCTTTCCCGAACTTTACGTGTACTTCTTTAGTCAGTGCACTTAACTTTGCTTTCAACAGGGACATCCAGATAATGTTGCTCCGTCAATCTATGGAGGAATTCAAATTGGAATCCACAACGGAACCAGATGGGTTTCCGAACGTGCTCCCCATCCAGCTGGCATGCAGGCTGTACTTTTCATCCCCGACTTTATTGGTAAGACAGCTGATGCAAGAGGAGTCCTACAGCCCACTGTTACACGACAAGAGGCCGCTTTTAATATTGGACGAGTAGCTTTCCTCGTGCACGCTCTTTGCACTGGAAATCTTGACAACTTGAGATATGGAGTTGAGGATAAGATGCACCAGCCCCAGCGTGGAAGCAAATTGTACAAGTATCTTTACCCAATGATAGAAGCAGCACAGAACGCAGGAGCAAGTTGCGCATACCTAAGTGGAGCAGGTCCCACTGTGATGGCTCTGACGAGTGGTGCTACTGGAGATATTTTTACTCAAAGGGAAACAGAGCGTACTGATTCGGAGGTAGCACGTGCTATGCTTGAAATTGCTGATCAATATGGAATCACTGGCCAGTTGCTCGTGACACAACCTGTGCACGAGGGAGCGAGAGTAATCAGGGTTGATCCTCCTTTTAGTTCAGACGTGATTACTTATCGGGACAATATCTAATAACATTTTGACTATTCTTTATAAATACATTAATGGCTGTTGTTTGATAAATGAACCCTCGTATCTCGAAGTAGAGGTAGATTTTTAGAAAGAATATAATATGAGTGTCGCACACATATTTTGATCCCCTCCTCACATGGTATTTGCTGTACCAGATAGACTGGTCATCATCGTCTGTCTTGCCCATCTTCTGACTTTTCTAATAGACAGAGTTGCCAATGCCAATTTCATCGTTGCTGATCATAAAAGGTTTGAAAAGCGTTTTGCCTCTGCAGCATGAACGACCAAACCAATCAATTGTATGCCCTGTGCAGCTATTATGAACTTCAAATTATCTTTCAAGAAGTCCAAGGGAGGAAAGAATAAAGAGCCAAAGATATCCAAGGCTCCCAAAGGACGTCATCTAAAGCGAAAGAAGTACAAGGGAGGAACAGATAAAGAGCCGAAGTCCTCGACATGAGCGTAAGGGCAAGATTTCCAAGGGAGGAAATAATAAAGAGCCAAAGTTCTCCAAGACGCCCAAACCACGATCGTAGATGTCATAGTGGAGCATAGTCGTCAAGTCTGGTACATTGTGCTAGAATAGTGAGGCGGAAGGATAAATTGTGATCTCCGCAAAGTATGTAAGCAAAAGGAAAGTCCATCAATGTATGGTATAAATGAAACCCACTGTAATTCCGTTTCCTCTACATATGAATGTCAAATACTAGCTAGTAGGACTTATTTGAACTACAAGTTAGTAGCAATTGATGATTCATCGCTATAAGGCACGGTGCAGTGAAGCACCAATTATCGACCGTACGCCTGACATTAATTACATTTCAATTTGACATTTGTTAAAGTGCGATTACTATAAGTGCAGGGCAAGTGAAGCGCTTGCACTACCTTTTTCGCACAGCTAATTTTAAACCAACTTCTTGACCACCCTTCAAATGGATTTTCACTGCATATTCTCCCAAAGCCTTGATTTGAACCTTGCAATCCTCGCCATCCTTCAGAACCTCCATTTTTTGCATGGTATCCTCCATGACATCCTCTTCTTCGATCAATGCATGAGAAATAGGCTCAGGATAAATCTGCACCAATTCATGATCCTGCAAGTCAATCCCGAGCTGCCTCCCCAATTTATCCCTGACATTCACATGATCCACCATACCTGGATGAATGGGAGCTCCCAATCCGCTCCCAATGGGCGAATTAACATCTACCATTCTCCAAATCTCGAGCGTCTTATTGCGCAAATAATGCCTCAAGAAATCAGCAGCTTTCAGGTCTTCATCCGATTCCATGCTTTCTCTCATCTTCTTCTCCTCTGATGTTTCAACTATAAGGTCTGGATCTGACATTCCGACACGTTCGAAGTTTGTGGGTGTTGCATAGAGGGCTTTTTGGAGTGGGATGAGGTGATTCCGTGCATAACCTGATTTGACCGAGAGTACTTCTCCAGCGTAGCCTTTTCCGTCTGGTAGATCAGATGTGAGGATTATCCTTACGGAATGCCCATTTCTAATTTGTTGTTTGAATGCTATAGTGGTTGAATTTTGTATTGATGTGTTTCGAAGTGATCGAAGGGATTGAAGGGATGCTTGACGGAGTGAGTTCATAGTGGGTTACAATTTACAATATTAAGATATGTGTGTGTTGTGAGTAGCGTTGTGTAAGTATCTCGTAGCCTCTACATACGCTAGCTATTATTTAGAGTATGGTATGGTACATACGATACCTACGATAGCTCTCTAGAGGCATAAATGGGCGGTGGTGGGATGTTGAATGTTTGTTGCTTGTTGTATTATTTCTCTTCCCTCTCTCTTCTCTCTTCTTTCCAAACAGAGTTTATGCTCTTTCGACACCACCCCAAGACGACACTCATGATAAATGAAAATGATATGCCGATACGAAGAAGAAGGGTGCCGACGTTAGACGCTTGATTTCTTTATTTCTCCAAAAGGGTGCAATTTCAATAGGATTCAATTCAAGTTATAAATTTATAAATACTCGTCAAGGATTTTCCATCAACGCTAATAAGTAATAAGCGTCAAGTAGCTACCCACCCACCTACCTACCGTTGTGGAGCTGTACGATACTGTACCTCTACTCTCTTCAACTACATTCAATTTCAAAAGAGCCACTGCAGATCCTCTTCACCCAACCCGCATGAAATATATAAATTCTTCTTCCAAGAAGTTCCTCCTCTCATCATGCATGTCAATATCATTATTCCAGCTAGGCGAAGCATTCACATTTCATTCAGCAGCTTTTACCACGCGGCATCAAACACATGAGTCAAAATCAATCATATCGAGGCTGCACAGCACCGATGATGCGAACATTGTTCAAGTTGAGGGGGGATCCAATAATATCAAAAAAACGAAACACAAGAAACAACTAAAGGCCGTATCTGCGCGATACATTGATGATAATGGGCTCGTCATCGCCACCAATGACGATGGAAGAGTCGTTGCTGTACCCGCAGAGGTCAAATCATCCGACAAAAAGGAGACCCCCCCTCTTGATAAGATGGGAAAGAGGGAGACGAAGGCTGAAGCTGGGCTGAAAGCTGCACCCAAGAAGAAACAAAATGATGACGTCAATGAGAAGGCGGAGACATCGAAGGTGGAGACCACAGCCGCAACGAATAAACCGAGTAAAATCAAGAAGCAAGTCGCGAAATTTCTAAAGGAAGAGATTCCCAAACCTGTAGTCATGGGAGGTTTCAACGTGGTCTTGACCCATTGCACGGCAGATTTTGATACGCTCGCGAGCGCAGTTGGTTTGGCTAAATTGTGGTCCCATGACCACCCTGGTCACACGGAGGAAAAGAAGGAATCGTCAGAATTTCAATCATCCCAGAATCTGCCAACATTCGTGGTGCTGCCCAGAGGTGCACACCCTGCGGTTGCAAAGTTTCTTGGATTGCATAAACATCTTTTTCCAATTAGATCGCTTCGATCTCTTCCCGCTGATTTGTCGGCATTGCATCGGCTTGGCTTGGTTGATGCGCAGACGAGGGATCGTGTTGGCCCCGCTGAGCATTTGATTTCTTTCGCGGACAGGGTCACAATCGTAGATCATCATATTGAAGGGGACAGTGATATCCCTGAAGCTACAGACTATGTCATTGATAAGGTAGGATCCGTTTCTGCCATGATTGCTGAGCAATTGAAGAATGCAGGGTTTGAGCTATCAGAAGCTGAAGCGACGTTGCTTGCACTCGGAATACATGCGGATACGGGAAGTCTGTGCTATGATTCTACTACTGTAAGAGATGCAGAGGCTCTGGCTTGGGTCATGTCACAAGGGGCTAGTCAGGCTGCAATTGCAGAACATGCGCATTCGGCATTGTCCCAGGAACAACAGGGAGTTTTAACGAATGCACTCATTAACACAAATTCTACCGTCATTCATGGGGTCACTGTATCAACTGTCCTTTTGAGGTAAGATATAATCTTTGATGCCATCTTTCTTCAGGTCATTCATTTTAACAATTACAAATCTAACCGTTGTTGTTGACATGTTTTTAGTGCCGACGGTTTCATTAATGGATTGGCAGCAGTGACACAGGATGCAATGGAGTTAAGCAGTAGTGATGTTTATATCTTAGCGGTCGTTTACGAAGCTAAAGCGGGGCGTCGTGGCAAAGGATCGAAGAAGGGAGATCACCAGGCTCAAGTTCATCTTTCATCAAAACTTATGGCCGGGAAAGAAGAACTTAATGTCAACGATCCAGTAATTTTTGCCGAAGCATGGAAAGGTGGAGAAAGAGCTGTTAAGCTGAAGAGACTCCGTGCTGCATTTGACAAAAAAGACGCTGATAGGTCTGGTTATCTGGATGGAGACGAAATTGCAGCCGCACTGGCACAAGCTGGGGTCATTGCATCAGAAGAATCATTGCAGAATTTGGTTGAGAGCATGGATACAAACGGAGATGGCAAAGTCGATTTTGATGAATTCGTTGCTTATTCTGATTTCGCCGCGGAGATGCAAAAAGATGAAGAGAAACGAACAGGTAGGAAGGGGACAACCATGATTGTGATTGGCCGCGTTAAGGCTGGAGTTAATATGAAAGACGTCAACCTCAATAAACTTTTCCAGCAATATGGAGGCGGAGGGCATGCTAAAGCTGCGTCGTGTACAATAAAGATTGACGATGAGGCTGATGCTGGAGAGAAGTTGCAAAGTTTAATAGACGAATTGATTGAGACAAGCTTGAGTGACCAACAGGCGGTTGGGGGTTTTATGACAAGCCCTGTGTTGAGGTGAGAACATGCACGAACAATTACACAGAGTGTAACTTTCTTTGTTCCACAAATTCGTTTCATTATCTAACTTTTTATTTATTTTCTCCCCAAAGTGCCAAACCAACAATGACTGAGAAACAGGTTGAAGATATGTTCATCCGCTACGATGTTCGAGCTCTGCCTGTGGTAGACGACAATAATGATGTAATCGGCCTAGTAACATACAAAGAGGTCGCAGCAGCGAAGCAGCGTTTGTGGAATAAAGAACAAAAGAGGATACGGCAAGAGGTAGCTGCAACTGAAAAGGCTAAAAAGAGGGGAATTAAAGAAGGAGGAAAGAATAATAGTGATGAGAAGAAGAATGAAAGGAAACTTGGAAGCGCATTGAAAGGGTGGATGAAACAGCATGTGCAGACAGTTGAGGCTGGGCTTACAATGGCGGAAGTGGAGGCATATCTCCTTGAAAACGATGTTGGCAGTATCCCAGTCGTTGCTGACGGAACCAATCAACTAGTAGGAATGGTAACGCGGACAGATCTCCTCAGGCAGCACAGATATTATCCTTCCTTGCACTATCACAATCCTGGATTTTCAGACTCGAGTAAGTTCAACTCACCACTTGTAATGCTCACGTCGTTTATTTCAATCATTATCTCATTCTTTTCTTTGAACCTTTAGTTGCTGCTAGAAAGCCGATCATTGAGCTCCGAAAGAAACTGAAGAAATTTGATCTTGAGGAGTAGGTAGTTATGAGAGTATATTTTGGTGTGTTATTACACTTGCATTATGGATATTGATTAATATATAAATTAGAACCCTTGATGTCAAGCTCATATTGGATGTCACATCCATGCAATTGCCATTAACAGATATTTTCTTTGCCACAAACGCAAATTCACTCACCGACTCTTTTAAAAACATTTGAACCGAAAGAGTTTGCATTACAGATAGTAGATAGTACAACAGTAGTAGATAGATAGGTACATACCGAGTTTAACTTAGTAAATCATTGTTTCTTCTTCTTCTTATCGGATAATAGATAATACCAAATAATACCCCAGGACCTCCCAGCAGGCAGCAGGACAACTTAAAAAGTGAGGTGAGCTACAACTAAAATAGCCAATTGAATTTCAAAAAAATAATAAGAGCGACAACAGACAACAACAGTACGAAGATGATGATGATGATGATGATGATGATGATGAATGATGATTCAGATAGAGAACCTAGGAAGCTACGAGTAGTAGCTACTCGTAGACGATCATAAGCTCGTATTAAAAATGCACCATAGGTATAACATAAAAAATCGTCATTGAGAGTTGAGAGCGCAGACAGTAACTAACTTCCTTACGATACTCGTAGCCTGCTTGCGTAGCACCAACCACATCACGCTAGCACCTAACCTACCTTAGCACACTCGTACATCTAATAGGAAATGGATTGAGTCCCTCAGTGCCTTTCCTGTATGCGGATAATTTTGTTGGTATACCTAGGAATGATTATTATCTTGATAAGTACTTGGATAGGTTCAAGGAATTGTTTAAATATGATTATGGTAACCCAAATTGTTGCAATCCAAATGTCCAGCCAGAACCGGATGAAACTGTCTTTCATTTCCCAAATTTCAAAAAGGAAATGCCAAGGGTATACAAAAGGTTAGGATATCAAGAGCTAGGCCCGAATCAGACTGCACAAGAGCTATTTGGAAATCATACTGCTGGTAATAGAGTGGCCATTATCACTCGATTTGAAGAGGATGAGGATACAAATTCTTTGCGGGTGTATTGAGAGAGTCAATAGGGTTGACTACTAGATTGATCACTGGTAACTCGGGAGAACAAGACTTTTGTTTCCTCTTGAAGGCAAAAAACGAAATTATAGGAGATATGCAAAGGTTATTTTTTCATTGGGCAGGTTTGTTAGGAGAAACGAAGAAGTGTCATGCCTATCGTGTTGAGAATCCAAATACAAACAGCATTGACCCATCGTTTTTTAGGAATAAGGACTTGAGAGAACGGTTCGTGTTTTCTACATATGTACAAAACTCTACTCTCGACCCAAATTGGAGACGATGATACTTGAGATGAATGAAAAATGGCATAACTATTAGTTAAATGTTCACGGCATGATTATCTAGAGTTCTCCTTACTTAGACTCTGCATCCTTCACCACACAAAGCAGGATATCATTCAATCTTCCAAGCATAGAACGCCCATCATCTAGTAAACCAGCAGCAATGAGACAATTATCAAATATTTGCTCAGCTAACACCTTCGCCAATTCTGGCTCTTTTTCTCTAATTGCGTATAAGCCTGCAATCATTGGATGCTTTGAATTAATTTCAACTTGTTGCTTTGGTAGTTTCATCCCATCTGCCCCACCCTCTTGTGTTTCAACCAACTGCATCATTCTTCGCATTGCCCCAGATTCGTTGTCAGTTACTACTGCGGGAGATGATGCAAGACGATTGGTGACCTTACATGAAGATACCTTGTCATTGAGAGTAACCTGAAACCAAGCACAAAACTCGTCAGCTTCCTTCTGATCAAGACGTTTCTTTCCCTGACCGTCTCCTGTATGGCTTTCCTCCTCCTCGGCTTTTTCATTTTTATCACCGAGATCGAGATCTCCCTTTTCGGCACTGATGATTTTACGACCTTGGAATTTCTCAAGGTTGGCCATTACGAAATCATCAATAGCAGAGTATACAAATATTACTTCCTTTCCAGCCTTCTCGAATGCCTCTAGATATGGACTTTGAATAGCCAGCTCTCTTGAAGGTGCACAAAGATAGTATATTTCTTTTTGATCGGGAGTGCATCTTGAAAGATACTCTTCAAGCGACGAGATTTCACCATTCATCGTTTTCGACGTTTCATAGTAAAGCAATTTCGACAGGGGCTCTTGATATTCGTAGTCCTGACAAACACCCTCTTTGAGAAAGAAACCATACTCCTTGTAGAATTCTTCCTTGTACCTTTCAGGGTCTTTCCTGGCCATTGTAGTCATATGGTTGATGAACTTTCTTGTTAAAGCCTTTCTTAGTTTGCCAATCAATGCTGAATCCTGAGCCTTTTCTCTTGACACTGATAACGGTAAATCTTCACTATCTACGACTCCCTTCATAAATCGCATCCATTCAGGAAGAATATTAGGGGACTTGGCTTCGATCAATACTTTCCGAGAGTAGAGGGAGACGCTTGGTTCCATTCGACCCATACCATACTGTCCGCGAGGTGCAAAGATCTTGTTAATATTATGTCTTGCAAATTCACACAGAAATATAAGCAATGCCACTTACCTTTTCAGAATGGAAGGAGGGTATAAAGAAGAGTGCCTTGATATCCAACGGTGCATCTGCTCTATAATGAAGCCGTTCAAGAGGCTCATCAAAAGCGTTAGCAATGTACTTGTAGAATTCAGAATACTCTTCATCAGTAACAGTCTTTGGGTCATCAGCCCAGATTGCATTGATCGTGTTCAAGCGAGTTCCATTCAAATAAATAGGAAAGTTGACAAAGTTTGAATATTTTTTCAGAACAGCCTCCACTCTCTTTTCATCGGCATACTCAAGTTGGTCATCCTTCAAATGAATAACAAGGGTAGATCCACGATTTTGACGAATTTCATCAGAAAGAGGTGAAATGTCATAGGAACCAATACCGTCGGACGACCATATGAGAGGGACTGCTTGATCTTTGATAAATGCTGGTTTGGATCTGAATTCAACCTTATCTCCCACCATGAAGGCAGAATAAAAACCTACTCCAAATTTACCAATGATGCCTCTACTTGCATCAAGTCCATCACCTCCATCCTCGTGCTTCAGCGCAAGCTCACTAATGAATGCTTTGGATCCAGAGCTGGCAATAGTACCGAGGTGATCAATCATTTCCTTCCTATTCATTCCAATACCCGTATCTGAAATAGATATAGTTCCATTCACTTCATCTGTTTCAATCCTAATTTCAGGTGGCACTTCAGGATCCTGGCAATCTACTTCTTGCGCAATAGATTGCATATGCCTTAGCTTCTCGAGAGCATCAGATGCATTAGAAATGAGCTCGCGCAAGAAAATTTCCTTTTCAGTGTACAGAGAATTCGTGACAATGTCTAGCAGCTGACGTGTCTCAGCCTTAAATTCTAGAGACTCCTTATTTACTTCCTTATCTTCAGTGTCGCTGGAGAACGAACGGATGGACACATCTCTAAAACGGATAGATTGCTGGCTCGAACAAAAGTATGCGTTTACTGGACCACCATTAATACCTGCTTTCTTGGCAGTTATGGAGAGATCTTTATTCATGCATGATATTGATCGTGTAGATCGAACACATCTACTTTGTCTTGAGATCATATTTCTGGCAGCGCTGCGAAGCATCATATTGCGATTCAATTGAGGTGTAAGATGAATTACGTCAGAGGACTCTTTTACCAGTGTAGTTTGTTGTGATCCTTTTGCCTGTCGTCGTCTGTCTTCTGTTGTCCTCTCATTTTCATTTTCTTTGGATTTCTTTCGTAAAAACCCTACTTGACGCTTGACAAGGAATATATTTACCGTATGTTGTAACGGCAAATCTCTTTGACACTAAAGTGTAATGTGTTTATTGCCGCGATGGATCTATTGAAAAGAAGGAGCAATTACTTTTTAAGATTTGAGTAAAATATAAGATGTATCGTTGCTATCTTTGGCTTTACTTCCACAGAGCGTGGATTCAAAATCAAGACAATTGCCTTTTTCAACAAAATTTATGATTTCACGTACAGGTTTGGCCATAGAGCTCCATAGAGTATGTTGTATGTATCAACCTATGAAAAGAATAACAGCCTATAAATGGAATGAAACAGATATGTATATAAAATTATTGAGTGGAAAGGTGTGGCAAAGCGCGGTTGGGTGAAAATGTTGGTATGGGCCCATCAAAGTCGATAGGTACACACTATGAGACGCCATGTATAGTGAACTCATTGTTGCTTTGAGTATCAAACTGGAAATGTAATTACATTCTACTTCTCTGCTTCTTTCTATCCCCTATGAACCAAGATCTCCATCTCGTACCATCATTACTCTTTGACAATTCAGCGCTAGCTGCCAGACTCTTTGCCGCAATAATCTCTTTCATCTGTGCATATCTTAAATCAGCAGAGTCTTCTGCAAAACTCTCTGCTTCGTTAAGACTCCACTCATTGTCTCCGCTCAAATTATTGATCCCGCCATCTCTTGCAATCATATCATGTCTTGGGGATTGTCCTCCGTTTACATTTGTTTCAAGCCAGGAATCAACTGCTGGTGTAGCATGGGGATGAGACAATGGTTGTGCTGAGAGGTTGTGTTTTTGTTTTTCTGATTCAGCATAATCTCGTTTCTCTACCATGACCCTTCTTGAAAGCGTTGATTGTCCTACAGGATACGAAAGATTTGTAGCATTATTGTCCTTAATTGCTTCTTTTTTTACATCTGATGGTGTGTTGATAGATGATGTTGATGGGAAAGAAATCCCATCATCATTAGTTTCCTTCCAGTTCATTGATATGTCACCGTCACCGTCGTCTTTCGATTCCATAACTGATCTCTTCTTCAAACCAGGAATATCGTCGAAGTTCTGAAATGGAAGATCTTCTAAGATCTGACCAACATTATCATAATGCTCATACGTTATGTTTCTCTCCTCGTCAATGGATGATAATCCTTCGCTAGAAATAAAAACAGGAGACTTATCCGCCATGCTTGGTTTATCAAATTCGATCTCTGCACCAGCGCCTGCATCTCGGAACACACCTTCGAAACCACTTAGAACCTGAGATCTATCATTCTCTGCGTCGTGATTATTCTGATGGGCGCATATGCTAATAATACCATCATCCTCAAGGTCCAAGTCTAAAGTAAACACCAGTTCTTTCATTTTATCAGGATGTAGAACTACTATGCTAACTGCTTCGGCAAATGTCACATGCTCATCCGATAGGAGCACAATGTAGACCTTGTGATACGCAAAGATGATGAGATTGAAGAAGCCTTGCAAAGGTTGGAAGATCATCCTCAAGACGGACAATAACTCCTTGTTATCGCTGCCACTACTGTCCCTCAACACAAAATTAACGAATCCAAATACCCATGTTATCAAGAAGGCTGCAATATACATGAGGGCCTGTCGAGTGATGATACCAGAAGACTCTTGGGCATATTGGAGTGCTGCATATTTCGCATCGATCTCCTGGCTCGGTTTGTTCTTCAAAGCTTTTCGTAGGCTACGTGCATTCCTATAGAACGAATGGACGATAAGAGCCATTGTGATCATGAGAGTAAAGAAGCCGAGAGTGATTGTAAATATGAACAATGGTGCAAACCCACCGTGCATTCCCTCACCTCGGCATTCAGGATTGTCAGCTTTGGTACAGTCGAGTGGATACGTAGTTGGGACACAAAAAGGAGTAGTTGGGCTTGGGTTCAGTAATTCCTCTTTGACCAATGTTACAGATGGTATAGTAATAGAAATCACAAGAGACAGAATGAACAGGGGAATCTCCAGATAACATCGAAATGTCTTTTCCGCCAAGTTATACCTCAATGTGCACAAATAGTAGATGTTTAGAATACCATTCATGCAAAAAGCTAGGCCGTTTCCCATCATGAAGATGAGCCCTTGAGCCTCGCATGTGGCAATATTTCCATATGATGGCATCGGAAAAGTATAGATGACATCTTTAGGCATTGGAATTGTGGTCAAGGCGATCGCCAAGGATGTTAAGCAATCAGCTGAACTCAACCCGAGAATGATTCGATGGTATGTTGTCTTGATGCCGCTCCTAGACCGCAGAACTATGGAGATAATAATCATCGAGGATAGGAAGGATATGGACCCCGTCACGATTGCAATGATAATCCCAGCTTTTGGGAAGTAAATTGAATCATCAATATCATTAGCAATTTCCTCTGACATGACGTAGCTGTTTCTTCTCGTATTCAAAGATGCTAATGATATTTTGGAACAAAGCAATGATTACTGATATTATTGTGTTTTTCCTGTAGAGAAGGGAGGAAGGAATTCGAGATTCGAGATTCGAACATCATCTCAGCATCATCTCTCCAAAATACTAAAAAAACACTATTTGGCAGGACCGCTTTGGTAGGTACGCTAAAATCAGTCACCGGGATTTTTAGCACGATCCGCTGTTCCTACTTTGTTAGCAGTTTTGTCAGGTATGTAGTACTCCGCTACCATTTTTGTCTACCACTCACTAGCTAGATAGTTTAAAAAAAAATTAAAAATAGGAACGTTGAAGAGAGGATAGTGTTGGAACAGGCGGGGATGGGTTTGAGACACCCTTTGTTTGCTTTTGTTGTGCTTGGCATGTTGATAGATGTTGATGTTAATTTTACTCCAGGCCATATTCTATGGTCTGAAATAACCGTTTTCGTAGCCATCCCGCCATGGCTTTCGGGTTGCATAAGGTTGCATAGGCTTCTCATGAATGAATAACAATGGTGAAACCGTTTTCTGAAATATTGTCTTCTTGCTGCGATCCAGCGATTAAATTTCTCTTATCTCTTTTATGAGTGTTAGTATGTATTGTATTACGTAACCGCTAAACCAGTCATCTCAGATGACTGGTTTACCTACCTCGAGACCGTTGAAAATCATTTCAAACAAACTTTGCAAACCACATACTATCAGATGATGTTCACAACATGACAGTGAATCGGGTCTCGTACCAGTCCAAAACAATACTGTGAGGACTCAAACCGTTCCATCATCACACAAAAATATCAGTGAGAAGATACGGGCAAACGTTACTATTACTGTTGTTATTCAGCTCAGTGGAGAAATGGGCAACCATCTGAGTAAATTAGCTAATGGTTATACAAAAGCCTGGGATTTGGAAGAACAATATGGAATACAAACTGATATATGGTTTCGACATCAAGAGCATCCGAAATGGGTTCGAGGCCGAGATTCCATGAAGACATGTTTCCTCATGGCCGCAAAAATTGATTTCGAACGGGGAAATTCTGAAGAGTTTCTGCTGAGAAGCAAGGACAGTACCGACCTTGATCTCCCGCCGACCAATTTGAATCACAATTAGCGAACTTTGTTCAGAATCACAATGTTACCCCTCAAAATGGATTGAGTCCCTCAGTGCCTTTCCTGTATGCGGATAATTTTGTTGGTAAACCTAGGAATGATTATTATCTTGATAAGTACTTGGATAGGTTCAAGGAATTGTTTAAATATGATTATGGTAACCCAAATTGTTGCAATCCAAATGTCCAGGCAGAACCGGATGAAGCTGTCTTTCATTTCCGAAATTTCAAAAAGGAAATGCCAAGGGTATACAAAAGGTTAGGATATCAAGAGCTAGGCCCGAATCAGACTGCACAAGAGCTATTTGGAAACCATACTGCTGGTAATAGAGTGGCCATTATCACTCAATTTGAAGAGGATGAGAATACAAATTCTTTTGCGGGTGTATTGAGAGAGTCATAAGGGTTGACTACTAGATTGATCACTGGTAACTCGGGAGAACAAGACTTTTGCTTCCTTCTGAAGGCAAAAAACGAAATTATAGGAGATATGCAAAGCTCATTTTTTCACGAAGAAGTGTCATGCCTATCGTATTGAGAATTCAAATACAAACAGCATTGACCAAATTGGAGACGATGACGCTTGAGATGAATGAAAAATGGCATAACTATTAGTTAAAAGTTCACGGCATGATTATCTACCTAGAGAGTTCTCCTTACTTAGACTCTGCATCCTTCACCACGCAAAGCAGGATATCATTCAATCTTCCAAGCATAGAACGCCCATCATCCAGTAAACCAGCAGCAATAAGACAATTATCAAATATTTGCAGAGCTAATACCTTCGCCAAGAACATTAGCGGACTTGTCTTCGATTTCCGTTCGACCCGTACCATAATCCCTCCATAGTACATGATGAGTGTAACTCAAATAATTGAGCTGGTGCATCGATAAAGAAAATGAAGTCATCTACATACAACCTATCTACAACATACTGCATTAGTAGTGCAGTACTCTAGCTAGTGGAGAGGCACTGTGAATAAAGTCCATTCTATATTGTTCTAAAAAATTGCCACATTAGCCCATGGGTCATAATCGTCCTCGCCGCTATTTGCATCATCGTCTGCATTAACTTCATCTTCATCCTTTGGATCTAGTTTTCCCAGATAATGCAGTAACTTCAATGCCCTGTCCCGAGCCCCAGGACTTTTTGAAAGAGACGCTAGTGCCCTTTCTGAATACTTAATCAAAGATCCATCCAAACTAGACAAATGCGTTGCCATATCTTTGGATAGCATCTGAACTTCCTCGAATCCCCTATCTTCCAATAATCTCCCTTGATGAAGGGTAGCTTTCGTCCGAATGATACCATCAAATTCCCTTCCCTCTTGTAAATGATGTAGAAGAAGTTCATCAATGCAAACACTAATTGCTTCGGCATGCTCTGAATTTCCATCACATGCCTCGTTCGTGTCTTCTTTTCTCAAGGAGCATCGCATGTGTTCAATGACCCATATGTTTTCAAAATCTCTCGAAGGGCGTATTCTAGCGACAGCGACGGGAGTTCGAGCTTTGACGTTGATGCCCAAGCTAGCATCACTATTTGGTTGGGGTGAGTCTGATGTTTCAATTTTCGATGAGAGGGAGGAGCTATCCATGGCAGTGGATGTAGTTGAGGATTCTCCATCTGTTTGGACTGAAGTTGCAATACGCATTGCATTGAGGAAGTTATCTTTGACTAATACTGATGGAAGGTTATTGCTCGATCTATAAATTGCTACCCAGGTGCCTTGGTCTTGTTCATCTTGTTTTTGTTTGTTGTTTTCATTATCATCATCTTTTGCTAATACCAGGTTGGGATCAAATTGTAAGATTGTGGAAATATCAGCTGGGCATGTTGCTTTGAAGCGATCGCTGAGGGTGAATGTTGGTTGATTTTGATTTGATCCAGCACTGAATGCAGCAATGGTTGGAAGTTGGATAATATACAATGCAGCTATGAAGACCTTCATGTTAGCTGGATCCTTCTATTGTTGGGCGATGTGTGTAGTTGATTAGTTGAGGATGGTAGTTATGAGGAGTGAGGAGTTAGTTTTGCTTGCGACTTGCTTCTTGAGGATTAATACTTCTTGTCGCTCGTTTTTGCTAAGTGCGTTTATTGCGAAATAGAAGAGGAAGGAGAGAGAAAGGAGAGATGAATCTTAAATCTGGGCAATGGAAAAATGAGACAGAAAAAAGATGCACAAACATCAAACATCTCACATCTCACATTTTTCCAGGTTCCTTTCAGCAGCTTTCAGTGTTAAGTGTTAAGTGTTTAGTGTTCAGCTAGTTCAATTGCTCATAGCTCTCTCTACTCTAGGATCTGGTTGGACTAGAGTGACTAGCTAGATACTTCCATACTTGGCTGCTTAGCTACTTAGCTCGAGTTAGTTAGCTCAATTTATTTGCTACAAGCAAGCACGACATCATTGAACCAAATGATCACCATCAACAACGACAACGATATCAATGAAGATAACAAAAATGACAACGCATCAGACAAACACAATGACGACTATCCAATTATTGACAACTGCATGGTCGAAGTTCTCCCAAGAACTTGGCCCGGTTCCAATAAAATTGGAGGCATCGCACGAGTCACAAAATGTCATTTTATCACCCAGAGTTCATTGAATCAAGCGGACGATCCGAATTCTAATGATTCTTTAAACATCAATGATAAGACTGGAGACAAAGGTGAAGGAGATGGAGGACCTTCTCATATTGATGTCCGCTACGTCGTCATGGGTGGGAGAGAAAAAATGGTGCCAATGGAATATTGCCGCCCGGCTCCCCAGTACGATCATAATATTAGTCATCGTCGTGGAACAGCAACATCAGCATCTACAGCAACAGGGGCAAAACTTCCACCCGGTGAGAATAGTGCCATTGGCACAATTGATGAGACGGGTCATAATAGCATACT
>Ga0306864_1000443_pt1 | contig 19272 bp, 9 predicted proteins | sample AntRauTorckE5430_FD_190448 | JGI IMG/M metagenome (GOLD analysis project Ga0306864, IMG submission 190448) | Saline lake microbial communities from Rauer Islands, Antarctica - Metagenome Torckler E5 #430 (v2) (version 2) | ecosystem: Environmental > Aquatic > Non-marine Saline and Alkaline >...
ATTTTCATCTGATTTCCTTTTTACTCTCTAAGATAATCTTTTTATCGTTTTACACTTCGATTTTATCACTTATTAATTTTGGTAATAATTAAATCTCTTGTTTTTGATCAAGTTCGATTTTCTATAAGATTATTTAATATTTGATATATCAATGGAGTTATTTCCTCTTCAAAAGCAGTTAAAATCTTTTTTGGAGGAATTATAACTTGCAAAACATTCAGCATCTTTATTATAATTGTATCGAATACTGTCCCGTAACTTCTTTGTTGTAACTCGTTTATAGAATAATCTATTAAACGAAACAGAAAGAAAAATGATTTTTTGTCGATTGGAGTTATAGCATAATTAGATTGACTAATTGACATGTTTTCCGAAAGAATACAAATTTTTCCAATTGTTCCTCTCGCTGTGATTACTGTTGAAAACTTGGGTAAAATTTTCGCTCTACTCTTTTCGACACTTCTTTCGTAGTTGTTTTTTCCATTTTAATAATAAGTAATTTATCATCTGGAGTAATATCTTTTCCATAAATCCACTTTATATCTCCATTCCAATATTCTTTAATTTTAGTTTCAGGCGTTCCTCCACTTAACAAAGTTGTGAAATCTAATTCTAAACTAAACGATATCATTTCAATCCCAAAAGTGGTTCGATTAAGTTTGTCATTTCTAATAAGTCAGCATCTAAATAATAAGAATTTCAATCCCAAAAGTGGTTCGATTAAGTTATCGGCTTATCTTGCTGTAAAAGCTGCCTTGACAAAATTTCAATCCCAAAAGTGGTTCGATTAAGTTTGAAATGTCGTCAGTTAAGAAAACTTTACAAACTAATTTCAATCCCAAAAGTGGTTCGATTAAGTTCGTTTCTCGGAAACGTGCCGAGCTACAGGCAGAATTATTTCAATCCCAAAAGTGGTTCGATTAAGTTTACGAAATCGACAGTCGGAAAAATCGTTTTTCCGTATTTCAATCCCAAAAGTGGTTCGATTAAGTTTTTTAATTGCGAACATTTTACGAATTTCATAATTTTGTTTCAATCCCAAAAGTGGTTCGATTAAGTTCGTATCTGTCCTTTTGTCCGCTTATGTGACTTCGCAGTTTCAATCCCAAAAGTGGTTCGATTAAGTTATTTTCCTGCTCTTTAACAGATAAGTGTGCAGCTTTATTTCAATCCCAAAAGTGGTTCGATTAAGTTAAGCAGTTATTTGAAAGAGTAACGGCCCACACCGCTATTTCAATCCCAAAAGTGGTTCGATTAAGTTTCTATATTGATAAGGTTGTCCAAGTTCCTACGTTTTATTTCAATCCCAAAAGTGGTTCGATTAAGTTCAGTTTTGGCGAACCTATGCCAAGTTGATACCAAGTATTTCAATCCCAAAAGTGGTTCGATTAAGTTATTGATACACACGAAAAATACAAATCGTGTTATTTCATTTCAATCCCAAAAGTGGTTCGATTAAGTTATGATGCTGGCGTGGGTGAAGCAGAACCACCAGAACATTTCAATCCCAAAAGTGGTTCGATTAAGTTCAGCGAAGCATTTATCAGACAATTGAACGATGTGACATTTCAATCCCAAAAGTGGTTCGATTAAGTTTTGAATAATAATTTTAAACCCTGTTTTTGTCCACATAATTTCAATCCCAAAAGTGGTTCGATTAAGTTTAAAATGCAAAATAAAAGAATCCGACTTGCAGGGTATTTCAATCCCAAAAGTGGTTCGATTAAGTTCTACTCCAATGAAGTCGCAACAACTTCGCAAACGACATTTCAATCCCAAAAGTGGTTCGATTAAGTTATAATGAGCGTTCGGATTTTTATAAGTGTTACATGAATTTCAATCCCAAAAGTGGTTCGATTAAGTTCTAATTTGTTTGTTTCTTTAGTAAAAGAAACACGTTATTTCAATCCCAAAAGTGGTTCGATTAAGTTTTAGATGAAAATGACGATTGGGAAGATTCTCGCAATATTTCAATCCCAAAAGTGGTTCGATTAAGTTTCTAATGCTTTTAAATTCCTCCGCAATATCTAAAAGATTTCAATCCCAAAAGTGGTTCGATTAAGTTAGACAGTAAAAGATATTGCAAATTACGCAGAACGTTATTTCAATCCCAAAAGTGGTTCGATTAAGTTGAATTTCACCATCATACAATAGGTCTTTATAGGCGATTTCAATCCCAAAAGTGGTTCGATTAAGTTCGCTTCTGTGTACGTTGAGTTCAATACCCAACCAGCATTTCAATCCCAAAAGTGGTTCGATTAAGTCTGTTAAAATTTGCGGTTGGAATTGGTTTCTTGGTGTATTTCAATCCCAAAAGTGGTTCGATTAAGTCCGGGGCTGTGCTATTCGGTACGGCTATGGAATATTTATTTCAATCCCAAAAGTGGTTCGATTAAGTCTTAGTAGGTCGAACTGGATATATCAAAATTAGTGAAATTTCAATCCCAAAAGTGGTTCGATTAAGTCAACCATCCGAACCACGAACATCCGAACGCCTGCAAATTTCAATCCCAAAAGTGGTTCGATTAAGTTCAACACAATTACAATAGATTCCAAAACATATATTTTATTTCAATCCCAAAAGTGGTTCGATTAAGTTTTCATTTTTTACGTCCTCAAAAGTCACTATGATTATATTTCAATCCCAAAAGTGGTTCGATTAAGTTACATCCGAACCATAACCATCCGAACATTTGTTGCAAATTTCAATCCCAAAAGTGGTTCGATTAAGTTAAATCTCATGATTTGGTTTAATTTGGTTAGTGATGAATTTCAATCCCAAAAGTGGTTCGATTAAGTTCAAAATCGTAACGGATACCGAACCAATTTTTTATTAATTTCAATCCCAAAAGTGGTTCGATTAAGTTATGTGAACGAATATGATGTGATATCTAAAAAGGCTAATTTCAATCCCAAAAGTGGTTCGATTAAGTTTCAACAGAAGCAACTGCAAAACCTTGCTAATATCAAATTTCAATCCCAAAAGTGGTTCGATTAAGTTACCCAGCCCAGCTCCGCTTCTGGTCGTTTTTGCTCCTATTTCAATCCCAAAAGTGGTTCGATTAAGTTATGTAGTGGATATTGATAATATGACGGAGGAGGAGCATTTCAATCCCAAAAGTGGTTCGATTAAGTTAAAATCATTTAATCAAATAATTGCGGCAGGAATCGCATTTCAATCCCAAAAGTGGTTCGATTAAGTTTAAACTTTCGACTGTAATATCTAAATTAATAACTAAATTTCAATCCCAAAAGTGGTTCGATTAAGTTCGGACACAATGACAATTGTCATTATTTTGGTTGTGGATTTCAATCCCAAAAGTGGTTCGATTAAGTTTAGCTGAACTTGAAAATCACTACATCGGTGAAATGAATTTCAATCCCAAAAGTGGTTCGATTAAGTTTTCAACGGCTGCAAAGGATTTAATTTCGCAAGGTTAATTTCAATCCCAAAAGTGGTTCGATTAAGTTAAAGTTTACAAATCAGTAGATTATCCGAGCCGCAAAATTTCAATCCCAAAAGTGGTTCGATTAAGTTGATAGTAAAAAGTATATTTCTTTGTTAGTGCAGGAAAATTTCAATCCCAAAAGTGGTTCGATTAAGTTCACCGTCAAACGATTCTAAACGATTTTAAGACGTTCAATTTCAATCCCAAAAGTGGTTCGATTAAGTTGGAAGGAAAAGAAAGTGGAAGAAGGCGTGGAATTTTATTTCAATCCCAAAAGTGGTTCGATTAAGTTTTTTAAGCCATGTCACAATTGACTCATCATGTAAACATTTCAATCCCAAAAGTGGTTCGATTAAGTTAAATCCTAATCGTATTTTTTTCGCATGAATACACCAATTTCAATCCCAAAAGTGGTTCGATTAAGTTGAAAAGAGCAACTTTGTAAAGGTTTATAAAAACGAGATTTCAATCCCAAAAGTGGTTCGATTAAGTTGTTGATATTTCGAACGCTTTAAAAACCGCTTTTGATATTTCAATCCCAAAAGTGGTTCGATTAAGTTTGTGGCAGGAGGTCAAGAGAGTTTTAAACTTGACGTATTTCAATCCCAAAAGTGGTTCGATTAAGTTTTTTAGATAATCCTTTTACAAACATAGGCAACGTAAATTTCAATCCCAAAAGTGGTTCGATTAAGTTGTCTATGAAACCACACGAAAAGATAAAGATTATCTAATTTCAATCCCAAAAGTGGTTCGATTAAGTTAAAGATATATTGATATGAATGAGGTACTTGAAGAGTATTTCAATCCCAAAAGTGGTTCGATTAAGTTTAACAGATCTGGCGAAAGTTTTTCCTTTGATCCGAATTTCAATCCCAAAAGTGGTTCGATTAAGTTACGACCGCTATTTAAACGAATTTAGCAATTTCGTTATTTCAATCCCAAAAGTGGTTCGATTAAGTTATTGAAATATTAAGCAAATTAGAAACCTATATTTTGATTTCAATCCCAAAAGTGGTTCGATTAAGTTTCCTTAACCAACTTAACGAACCCGAACCACCTACATATTTCAATCCCAAAAGTGGTTCGATTAAGTTTGGGTTCGTTAAGCAGGTTAAGGATACTTTATCCAAATTTCAATCCCAAAAGTGGTTCGATTAAGTTCGTTCACGAGCGTAGATTTTCGCATCGCAAATCAAGATTTCAATCCCAAAAGTGGTTCGATTAAGTTAAAACAGGGATTGTTCGACACATTAGACGCAACACATTTCAATCCCAAAAGTGGTTCGATTAAGTTCTTGGATATTGATTTAGTAAGCGGTTCAGAATCTTTATTTCAATCCCAAAAGTGGTTCGATTAAGTTGCCAAAATGCGATGCAATTCCTTTGCAGGTAGATGAATTTCAATCCCAAAAGTGGTTCGATTAAGTTACGACCGCTATTTAAACGAATTTAGCAATTTCGTTATTTCAATCCCAAAAGTGGTTCGATTAAGTTATGGCGAATGGAATTTAGAATTAATCGCTAATGAAATTTCAATCCCAAAAGTGGTTCGATTAAGTTCACCAAAGGAATCAATTGAAGTTTTAGAACCAGTTTATTTCAATCCCAAAAGTGGTTCGATTAAGTTTTCAAAACCAAACGGCATTATCACTGCCGCAACGGTATTTCAATCCCAAAAGTGGTTCGATTAAGTTCTATATAAAAATTACAATTGGTTTGGCAATTTTGACATTTCAATCCCAAAAGTGGTTCGATTAAGTTTTTTGGAATCAAATGTTTTGCAAATAATTGTTCAAAATTTCAATCCCAAAAGTGGTTCGATTAAGTTAAGGAGGATACAAGGGAATTTCTGCAAACAAGTTGCATTTCAATCCCAAAAGTGGTTCGATTAAGTTCGGTAGAAGAAAAAATAATTTCCTCAATCGAGGAAAATTTCAATCCCAAAAGTGGTTCGATTAAGTTGCAGTTTTTAAGCAGTTGAAAGAGGATAATTTTCGTATTTCAATCCCAAAAGTGGTTCGATTAAGTTCGTTCTAAAAACGTCATAATACCACTGCCAATCGTTATTTCAATCCCAAAAGTGGTTCGATTAAGTTTTATCGAGGTAGAATGGTTGCGGAATCGGTTAATCTATTTCAATCCCAAAAGTGGTTCGATTAAGTTTGTATTGAAACCGTTTTTTAATTTGTTGGTTACACTATTTCAATCCCAAAAGTGGTTCGATTAAGTTAAACAATTGACAGCAGGCGAGGTGCTGTGGATAAATATTTCAATCCCAAAAGTGGTTCGATTAAGTTCAATCGCTAATCCATTTCGAATCATTTGTTTTGCAGATTTCAATCCCAAAAGTGGTTCGATTAAGTTCTGCTTAACAAACCCACGCCACCGAACCCACCTACATATTTCAATCCCAAAAGTGGTTCGATTAAGTTTTCTTAACCAACTTAACGAACCCGAACCACCTCCATATTTCAATCCCAAAAGTGGTTCGATTAAGTTCGAATTAAAAAACCTGCCGACATTTTGCCGTTTCCTATTTCAATCCCAAAAGTGGTTCGATTAAGTTCAAAACTGGACGGCAAAACAGCGAAACACGTTTATAATTTCAATCCCAAAAGTGGTTCGATTAAGTTCTTAACCCCTGATTCAACAGATAATGTGTAGCTATTCATTTCAATCCCAAAAGTGGTTCGATTAAGTTGGGGTTCAAAGTTGAAAACCTCGATTTTAATATTTTATTTCAATCCCAAAAGTGGTTCGATTAAGTTAGCATTATTTGTTTTACGCTCCAAATCCATTTTATATTTCAATCCCAAAAGTGGTTCGATTAAGTTAATGACCATACAATGAACGCCTGCCAAGGCTCAAGTATTTCAATCCCAAAAGTGGTTCGATTAAGTTCGGCGGAAATCCGTATTGGCTGACAGGTGGTGACTGATTTCAATCCCAAAAGTGGTTCGATTAAGTTTCCCGAAATCATCAAAAGTGCAATGAAGTTGACGATATTTCAATCCCAAAAGTGGTTCGATTAAGTTGCGGCTGAAATATGCAGCTTTTAAATATCTTGAAAAATTTCAATCCCAAAAGTGGTTCGATTAAGTTTATATGATGCCAAGCCATAGCGATTTAGCAAAATACATTTCAATCCCAAAAGTGGTTCGATTAAGTTTGCTTCCGCAAAATTCTTTGCGGTTTGATATTGTTGATTTCAATCCCAAAAGTGGTTCGATTAAGTTACCGTTTTGACTTCCAAACCATTTTGAGTTCCGTTATTTCAATCCCAAAAGTGGTTCGATTAAGTTCCTGCTTAACCTGCTGAACGAACCAACCCACCTCCATATTTCAATCCCAAAAGTGGTTCGATTAAGTTCATTTGCACCCATCAACGACCTCTCATCAAAAGTTATTTCAATCCCAAAAGTGGTTCGATTAAGTTGATATATTACAGTAATTGCTATTGTGTTTTTAATCGATTTCAATCCCAAAAGTGGTTCGATTAAGTTTTTTTTAGAACAGGAAGACGAAAACGACGAAAGCGAATTTCAATCCCAAAAGTGGTTCGATTAAGTTTTTTTTGAACGCAATGTTCAAAGAAGAGTTGAAAACATTTCAATCCCAAAAGTGGTTCGATTAAGTTCTCCCCAGTTGGAGTAAATCCTAACCCGAAAAGTTAATTTCAATCCCAAAAGTGGTTCGATTAAGTTCATCCAAACTTAAAGGACTTAATGTCCAATTTGTAAATTTCAATCCCAAAAGTGGTTCGATTAAGTTTGTTTGATTTTTTGCCGCCCTCGGATCTTGATAATCATTTCAATCCCAAAAGTGGTTCGATTAAGTTATTTGGAATATCAAAATATTAACTCAAGTGACGATTATTTCAATCCCAAAAGTGGTTCGATTAAGTTCCCACGCCACCGAACCGAACCGAACCCACCTCCATATTTCAATCCCAAAAGTGGTTCGATTAAGTTAACTTAACCTGCTTAACGAACCCACGCCACCTCCATATTTCAATCCCAAAAGTGGTTCGATTAAGTTATTGAAAACTTAAAGCAAAATGATATTAAGACGATTATTTCAATCCCAAAAGTGGTTCGATTAAGTTAAACAGATTCAAAGCCGACCAGTTATGATTTAACACATTTCAATCCCAAAAGTGGTTCGATTAAGTTCCCGGCTATGATTCAAAGCGAGCCAATCGAGCATAATTTCAATCCCAAAAGTGGTTCGATTAGGTTCAGCTTCATTTTCGCGCTTGCGTCGCCAATTGTAAGATTTCAATCCCAAAAGTGGTTCGATTAAGTTCACCGAACGAACCCACGCCACCGAACCCACCTCCATATTTCAATCCCAAAAGTGGTTCGATTAAGTTTCACTTATTCAATTGCTTTTTGAACGACTAAATCACATTTCAATCCCAAAAGTGGTTCGATTAAGTTGATGAAGACGAAACCTCGTTAGCGTCAACAGGGAAATTTCAATCCCAAAAGTGGTTCGATTAAGTTTTTCGCAACGTTAGCAAGTCCCATTCCCAAAATTAAATTTCAATCCCAAAAGTGGTTCGATTAAGTTAACGGCTGAAATTGATGCTGAATCAGTAGCGCCTTTATTTCAATCCCAAAAGTGGTTCGATTAAGTTTAGGTGCAGAACAAAAAGCAAAGTATCATAAAATTGATTTCAATCCCAAAAGTGGTTCGATTAAGTTAATAATAATATTTAAAGTATTAGATGGGGTATTAGAATTTCAATCCCAAAAGTGGTTCGATTAAGTTATTACAGAAACTACAAAAGGAATTAATCTTAAGTCGATTTCAATCCCAAAAGTGGTTCGATTAAGTTTTTATTCGTCTTTTTTTCAATGATTGAAATTTCATATTTCAATCCCAAAAGTGGTTCGATTAAGTTACGAAAACCATTGCTTTGTAGGTGAACGCCACAACAATTTCAATCCCAAAAGTGGTTCGATTAAGTTACGAAAACCATTGCTTTGTAGGTGAACGCCACAACAATTTCAATCCCAAAAGTGGTTCGATTAAGTTTGGAGTTATTGCGGTTTATTCAATTGCACTAAATTATTTCAATCCCAAAAGTGGTTCGATTAAGTTAATTCCGTGATTATGGTCGTCAATAGGCTTGCCCGTATTTCAATCCCAAAAGTGGTTCGATTAAGTTACAAGAAGCAAAACAGGTCGGTTATGGGCTTGATTTATTTCAATCCCAAAAGTGGTTCGATTAAGTTACAAAAATTAACAATACTTCTTAAATCGCTTTTAATATTTCAATCCCAAAAGTGGTTCGATTAAGTTCGTGAAATATAGCGTAACGTTTTCTTTGTTTGTGTAATTTCAATCCCAAAAGTGGTTCGATTAAGTTCGGAAATCCAAACATAAAGAATTTAGGCGTTAAGTTATTTCAATCCCAAAAGTGGTTCGATTAAGTTATCGGTTGCCGCTTGAGCCACTACAAAGTTAATCATATTTCAATCCCAAAAGTGGTTCGATTAAGTTTACGGCTTTGTTAATTTGCATCGTTGGCAGCGTTTTATTTCAATCCCAAAAGTGGTTCGATTAAGTTTAATGCTACGAATGTGCCTATTTTATTAAACCGCAAATTTCAATCCCAAAAGTGGTTCGATTAAGTTCAATTTGTCTTAACTTTGCCGCTACTTGTAAGCCATATTTCAATCCCAAAAGTGGTTCGATTAAGTTCCTTTGACTACTTCTATGTCGCTCCTGGCGTTTGTTATTTCAATCCCAAAAGTGGTTCGATTAAGTTCTAACTTGGGAAATAGCTAATTATTAAGGAACTTAAATTTCAATCCCAAAAGTGGTTCGATTAAGTTAAACGACATAATTAAAACTAATTTAGACAAAATAGATTTCAATCCCAAAAGTGGTTCGATTAAGTTGGGTTTAGATGCTGCAAAAATGTACAAAGTCAAAATATTTCAATCCCAAAAGTGGTTCGATTAAGTTTAATTCGATTAATTGAGAGAGATTAATTAATTCGTTATTTCAATCCCAAAAGTGGTTCGATTAAGTTGAACAAACAATTAAGCTGGAAGGCTAAAGGAGTTTTATTTCAATCCCAAAAGTGGTTCGATTAAGTTCCCACGCCACCGAACCGAACCCGAACCCACCTACATATTTCAATCCCAAAAGTGGTTCGATTAAGTTCTAAATGTAATAGGAGGAACGCAACCCAAACGCCTATTTCAATCCCAAAAGTGGTTCGATTAAGTTACGGCGTCAAAAGTGACTATGATAATCGGTTATTTATTTCAATCCCAAAAGTGGTTCGATTAAGTTCACCGTTCACAATATCTAATATCTTGCCTTGTTTGTATTTCAATCCCAAAAGTGGTTCGATTAAGTTTTCTAAACCAACTTAACGAACCCGAACCACCTCCATATTTCAATCCCAAAAGTGGTTCGATTAAGTTCCACCGAACGAACCCACGCCACCGAACCACCTCCATATTTCAATCCCAAAAGTGGTTCGATTAAGTTATGTAGGTGGGTTCGGTGGCGTGGCGTGGGTTCGTTATTTCAATCCCAAAAGTGGTTCGATTAAGTTTGAACGACACCACACAGGCAAAGCAATGACTACCCAATTTCAATCCCAAAAGTGGTTCGATTAAGTTGGGCGTAAAGACGCAACCTTAACGGGCGGTGCAACAATTTCAATCCCAAAAGTGGTTCGATTAAGTTATTATTTGCCTTCCCTTACCAAATCAAATTTTTTTTATTTCAATCCCAAAAGTGGTTCGATTAAGTTAATCTCTAAAAATGGAAACGATATGATTATTACAGCATTTCAATCCCAAAAGTGGTTCGATTAAGTTTTGTAAAAAACATCTGGGACGGCCGACAATACTGGATTTCAATCCCAAAAGTGGTTCGATTAAGTTGGCTACGGTATTGACAACGACATGCCTTATGTCGAATTTCAATCCCAAAAGTGGTTCGATTAAGTTCAGCGACGGCAACGGTAACGACGGGGCAAATTGCGGATTTCAATCCCGAAAGTGGTTCGATTAAGTTAAAAAGACTGCTAAATCGGTCGCACCTGCGTATTTCATTTCAATCCCAAAAGTGGTTCGATTAAGTTTATCTACGTCCGTGAATCCTTCGCATAAAAAACATATTTCAATACCAAAAGTGGTTCGATTAAGTTCTACAAAAAAATATCAAATAGTTTTAAAGCAGTTTTATTTCAATCCCAAAAGTGGTTCGATTAAGTTAACCAGTTCAATAATAATTATCACAACCCTTTAAAAATTTCAATCCCAAAAGTGGTTCGATTAAGTTATAAAATTGGAGACAACTATTTCTATCATTTAATTTATTTCAATCCCAAAAGTGGTTCGATTAAGTTCGACTTTATCCCATTTGTTGATAATATAGTAAACAGATTTCAATCCCAAAAGTGGTTCGATTAAGTTGCACTAAAAGGAATGACAACATTAGAGGAATATAACATTTCAATCCCAAAAGTGGTTCGATTAAGTTATAACAAGGTAAAAGCGTTAGGACTTGACGACATCAATTTCAATCCCAAAAGTGGTTCGATTAAGTTTGTTCTCGACATTGGCATGAGGGATTTTTTAAAAATATTTCAATCCCAAAAGTGGTTCGATTAAGTTTTTCAAAAAAGGTGACTACGTTTATTATTCAGAAAAATTTCAATCCCAAAAGTGGTTCGATTAAGTTCAACAACCAAACTGCAAACGGGTCTGTTTTTGGTTATTTCAATCCCAAAAGTGGTTCGATTAAGTTTTGCGACCAACGAACGGGCGTAAAAGAAATTTATATATTTCAATCCCAAAAGTGGTTCGATTAAGTTAATACTTTGATCTTGAGCTGGTTGTGGATCTTGAGCATTTCAATCCCAAAAGTGGTTCGATTAAGTTGTCCGGCCAGCCGTTCCAATTCACTGTGCTTAATGGATTTCAATCCCAAAAGTGGTTCGATTAAGTTAGTATTATTTGACGTTGAATTTAACGTGCCAACAGGATTTCAATCCCAAAAGTGGTTCGATTAAGTTAGCTAATAAAATTGCTACGATTGGACTACGGAAAGGATTTCAATCCCAAAAGTGGTTCGATTAAGTTACTTGTTTCCGGTGCTGGTTTTGGTGTTTTAGATGTATTTCAATCCCAAAAGTGGTTCGATTAAGTTTTGAAAGGCTCATAATTGAATAAGCTAAATTTTTCGATTTCAATCCCAAAAGTGGTTCGATTAAGTTTTTTCGAGTCGCTAATCAAGCGGCTCTAAAAATGAATTTCAATCCCAAAAGTGGTTCGATTAAGTTTATTTACATTTTCCCGAAACGATATTCATAAGCAGTATTTCAATCCCAAAAGTGGTTCGATTAAGTTAGACAGCAAAGTTACGGACTTAACTGTTCGGGACGTATTTCAATCCCAAAAGTGGTTCGATTAAGTTGATTTAATCCTTGCGACAGCTTTACTGACAGAATGATTTCAATCCCAAAAGTGGTTCGATTAAGTTCGTTTTTAAGGATTGTGTATTTTATGTCGGTAACAAATTTCAATCCCAAAAGTGGTTCGATTAAGTTCGATTTTGCACAGGCGAAACTTAATCGAACCACTTTATTTCAATCCCAAAAGTGGTTCGATTAAGTTCCGCAGAAGCCAAAGCCAAAAACGCAACCGATAACTATTTCAATCCCAAAAGTGGTTCGATTAAGTTTATTAAGAACAACTTCGCCGACATGGGCAGGAGGACATTTCAATCCCAAAAGTGGTTCGATTAAGTTTTTTTACTGCCCAACTTGCTGTTTTGTTGATAAGCTATTTCAATCCCAAAAGTGGTTCGATTAAGTTCGCCTGTTTGGTTAGAACCGTTTGAGATTGAAAAAAATTTCAATCCCAAAAGTGGTTCGATTAAGTTCGAGAGAATTTTCTACTGAAAAGGAAAAAGGATTTTATTTCAATCCCAAAAGTGGTTCGATTAAGTTTTGATAGTTTAGGCAATTCAAATGACGGAACACTAAATTTCAATCCCAAAAGTGGTTCGATTAAGTTTTGAACTTCAATATCTTCTAAAATTGTCGAAAATATATTTCAATCCCAAAAGTGGTTCGATTAAGTTCTTTGTCGTAACGTTCAATCATCTCGAAAATAAATTATTTCAATCCCAAAAGTGGTTCGATTAAGTTGATCGGGAAAAACTTATAGTATATGTCAGAACGCTGATTTCAATCCCAAAAGTGGTTCGATTAAGTTGACTTCGCCATAATTCAAATCCTTGATTTTTGGAGATTTCAATCCCAAAAGTGGTTCGATTAAGTTGAAGGCGAAGCCAAAAACGGCAACTTATAAGCCTAAATTTCAATCCCAAAAGTGGTTCGATTAAGTTCCTTGCGAAATCAATTAAAAAAGAACTTAAAAGCAAATTTCAATCCCAAAAGTGGTTCGATTAAGTTGTTAGTATTAGACTTAAATTCGGTCGTTTTTAATTATTTCAATCCCAAAAGTGGTTCGATTAAGTTAAGTATAAATTTAATGCCTATTTCAAAATTTACCGTATTTCAATCCCAAAAGTGGTTCGATTAAGTTGCCTTGACAACTAACTTGAAATGAAGTTTTTTGCGTATTTCAATCCCAAAAGTGGTTCGATTAAGTTAATATTTTTTAGTTAATCCAACCCTGCATTCTGTTTATTTCAATCCCAAAAGTGGTTCGATTAAGTTTAATCAATACTTCAATCAGTTTTGCGTCTGAACATTATTTCAATCCCAAAAGTGGTTCGATTAAGTTAAAGACCTCCGAAAAGCCGATTTAGAACAAGAACAAATTTCAATCCCAAAAGTGGTTCGATTAAGTTTGCAAAACAAGCTCTGTAGTCGCCTTCATAAGTTTTATTTCAATCCCAAAAGTGGTTCGATTAAGTTTGAACGACACCACACAGGCAAAGCAATGACTACACAATTTCAATCCCAAAAGTGGTTCGATTAAGTTAAGTTGTTTCATTAATCCTGCCGCTTCTTTGCTTTTATTTCAATCCCAAAAGTGGTTCGATTAAGTTTGGATTCAGCATTGACCCGACCGCCTTGGTACGTTATTTCAATCCCAAAAGTGGTTCGATTAAGTTCACCGCAAACAGACTATTAAAACAACTGACAAATGAATTTCAATCCCAAAAGTGGTTCGATTAAGTTAGATGAAAACAGCGGCGTTAAAATACGGCTTACCGTATTTCAATCCCAAAAGTGGTTCGATTAAGTTTGTGATTTTTCATCACTGTAAAAAAGCAAAAAAAGATTTCAATCCCAAAAGTGGTTCGATTAAGTTCGGTTCAAAAAGTAAAAACTATGATGTAAAAATCAAATTTCAATCCCAAAAGTGGTTCGATTAAGTTCCCGTTGCGGCGTTAACTTCTTGAAATTGCTTAGCTATTTCAATCCCAAAAGTGGTTCGATTAAGTTTTTTAAAGGATTCGTTTACGGACTTATTAAACGAGTATTTCAATCCCAAAAGTGGTTCGATTAAGTTATCGCTTCGTGTCTTCATGAAATATCTTGTAAAGATATTTCAATCCCAAAAGTGGTTCGATTAAGTTTCAAAGATATTGAATCACCAAAATACAGGGATTACAATTTCAATCCCAAAAGTGGTTCGATTAAGTTTGCGAACCAACTTAGTAAGATGAAAATAACTAATATATTTCAATCCCAAAAGTGGTTCGATTAAGTTGGGTTCGTTAAGTTGGTTAAGGATACTTTATCCAAATTTCAATCCCAAAAGTGGTTCGATTAAGTTAGGAAAACGGACGGCAAACGTTTGACGGGTACACTAATTTCAATCCCAAAAGTGGTTCGATTAAGTTTTCGGGTCGTTGGATTGTTCTGATGGTGGTTCGGCTATTTCAATCCCAAAAGTGGTTCGATTAAGTTCGTGGTTCGTGGTTCGTGGTTTGGATGCTCGACCATATTTCAATCCCAAAAGTGGTTCGATTAAGTTCGTGGTTCGTGGTTCGTGGTTCGGATGCTCAACCATATTTCAATCCCAAAAGTGGTTCGATTAAGTTTGGACAAAAAAATAACAAAAGCGTTTAGGATAAAAGATTTCAATCCCAAAAGTGGTTCGATTAAGTTCTGATGCAGGTGGTTTGGTTCGGTGGTTCGGCTCGGATTTCAATCCCAAAAGTGGTTCGATTAAGTTCGTTGGAGGAAGGTCATAGGATTGATAACAAAGAAAATTTCAATCCCAAAAGTGGTTCGATTAAGTTCCATTCCCGTTTCCAAAATGTCAACCATTGAAGAATATTTCAATCCCAAAAGTGGTTCGATTAAGTTCTGCACCGATTGCATTGTTGCGAGGAATCGACAAGTATTTCAATCCCAAAAGTGGTTCGATTAAGTTCGTTGCCGTTCCGACTGTCAAGTCACGTTTTCGCATATTTCAATCCCAAAAGTGGTTCGATTAAGTTTAATATCAATACCGTTATTGATTTTATCAGAGCGTTATTTCAATCCCAAAAGTGGTTCGATTAAGTTCAGCAGTTCTTTTAAGTCGTTCCCATACGACGTATTATTTCAATCCCAAAAGTGGTTCGATTAAGTTAATGACCAAATAATAAACGCCTGCCAAGGCTCAAGTATTTCAATCCCAAAAGTGGTTCGATTAAGTTTTCCATAATTTAGTTAGTAATTTTGATTTTGATTTATTTCAATCCCAAAAGTGGTTCGATTAAGTTTCAATTTTTTACAGCGTCAAAAGTTACGAATACGATATTTCAATCCCAAAAGTGGTTCGATTAAGTTCTACGGAAATAAGTTAAAAGAAATCAATGAAATTAAATTTCAATCCCAAAAGTGGTTCGATTAAGTTTGATTAGAGATTTTATCCCCCTACCCCTTTTAGGTTATTTCAATCCCAAAAGTGGTTCGATTAAGTTCTTATCCAAAATGTTGACTCTATAACAGCAACAATTATTTCAATCCCAAAAGTGGTTCGATTAAGTTCAACAACAAAAACGGTTTGCCAGAAAACTCTTTTAAATTTCAATCCCAAAAGTGGTTCGATTAAGTTTCCAAAATTTGAAATCGGTCTAAATTATTTAATCGGATTTCAATCCCAAAAGTGGTTCGATTAAGTTTTATTATTCTATTAAGTGTATAAGTATATAAGATATATTTCAATCCCAAAAGTGGTTCGATTAAGTTTTTTATCTCGTTTACGTTCTTCTTCTGCTAAAATTTATTTCAATCCCAAAAGTGGTTCGATTAAGTTTTTCTTAATCAATAACCGAAACGCCGCCGTACTTTTATTTCAATCCCAAAAGTGGTTCGATTAAGTTCACCTGTTAACTTTATTCGATACATCATAAAACTTATTTCAATCCCAAAAGTGGTTCGATTAAGTTTTTGCGGCTTACGATGCTTATTGGAGCTTTACAGAATTTCAATCCCAAAAGTGGTTCGATTAAGTTGTTGTAGGCGTTCGCATCTACTTAGTTAGAATCATTATTTCAATCCCAAAAGTGGTTCGATTAAGTTAGTTGTTAGTAGTTAGTGAACTGTTTGAATGTTTTGATTTCAATCCCAAAAGTGGTTCGATTAAGTTATCGCATCATGCTTACATAAGATATCTTGTAAAGATATTTCAATCCCAAAAGTGGTTCGATTAAGTTCCTTCGACCGATATCGTAAAAAAAGGGCGGACTTTATTTCAATCCCAAAAGTGGTTCGATTAAGTTTGATGATTCAATATTTTTGAAACAACTATCAAGGCGATTTCAATCCCAAAAGTGGTTCGATTAAGTTACAGCTTAAATAAAACGCCGTTCGGTTTTCCAAGTTATTTCAATCCCAAAAGTGGTTCGATTAAGTTTAGCGTTTTAATCGGTTTTGCGGCAAGTTGTTTTGGATTTCAATCCCAAAAGTGGTTCGATTAAGTTAACGACCGCTATTTAAACGAATTTAGCAACTTTGTTATTTCAATCCCAAAAGTGGTTCGATTAAGTTTACTTCCAAGTCTCTCCAATTGACCTCTTTTTTGAGATTTCAATCCCAAAAGTGGTTCGATTAAGTTAAGAACAGACGTCAAAAGAAGTCACGTCATTGATTTATTTCAATCCCAAAAGTGGTTCGATTAAGTTCATTTTTTGTGCTTTCAAACGGACTTGCATTTTTAGATTTCAATCCCAAAAGTGGTTCGATTAAGTTAAATGGTTCAGCAAAAGCCGAATTTCTAATTGTGTTATTTCAATCCCAAAAGTGGTTCGATTAAGTTAATAATGCACCCAATATTGAAAGCAAGATTCCAATATTTCAATCCCAAAAGTGGTTCGATTAAGTTGGCCAATGGTTTGGGCGAGATTGGGACGATAAGGAGATTTCAATCCCAAAAGTGGTTCGATTAAGTTGTCTAAATAGGCTTCTGCGTTGTCGCTGTATAAACTATTTCAATCCCAAAAGTGGTTCGATTAAGTTGGGAGTAAGTGAAAATTTGGAATTAGCTGAAAAGTATTTCAATCCCAAAAGTGGTTCGATTAAGTTAACGTGTTCGAGTTGGGCAAAAATTGGGTTTTGGAATTTCAATCCCAAAAGTGGTTCGATTAAGTTTGATGATTTAATATTTTTGACACAAGTATTAAGGCGATTTCAATCCCAAAAGTGGTTCGATTAAGTTGAAACACAAAAGCAAGTACGTGGTCTAATAACTGGATTTCAATCCCAAAAGTGGTTCGATTAAGTTTAAGATATTGAAGTTTGCGGAAGATGCGGAAGCGAAATTTCAATCCCAAAAGTGGTTCGATTAAGTTGATTTAATAATTTGAGTGCATCGAGGTTTAGAAAGTATTTCAATCCCAAAAGTGGTTCGATTAAGTTAAAGATTTTAGAAAATGAAAAACTTATTAAAATCGTATTTCAATCCCAAAAGTGGTTCGATTAAGTTAAACAAAAGAAACCGAAAATAAAGAACTTTAAGGCAATTTCAATCCCAAAAGTGGTTCGATTAAGTTCGTTCTAAAAACGTCATAATACCACTGCCAATAGTTATTTCAATCCCAAAAGTGGTTCGATTAAGTTAAGCTATATATCAAGTTCGATTCATGGATTGACAGTATTTCAATCCCAAAAGTGGTTCGATTAAGTTCAAAATTTTATTTACTATGATTAATTTACAGACTTTATTTCAATCCCAAAAGTGGTTCGATTAAGTTTCTTTTCGCACATCGCTATATGAATCAGTTAGTAAAATTTCAATCCCAAAAGTGGTTCGATTAAGTTAAGGGGTTTTTTAAAGGGTTGGAATGTCGAAATGTCATTTCAATCCCAAAAGTGGTTCGATTAAGTTGTTACGGCATGGGTAAAACGTCATTCGCAATTAGTAATTTCAATCCCAAAAGTGGTTCGATTAAGTTGAAGATGGAAAAGTAGATATGCAAATACATGAAGAATTTCAATCCCAAAAGTGGTTCGATTAAGTTTATTTACATTTTCCCGAAACGATATTCATAAGCAGTATTTCAATCCCAAAAGTGGTTCGATTAAGTTTAAAAAATAATTATATGAGAAAATCAAATATTGAAATTTCAATCCCAAAAGTGGTTCGATTAAGTTCAAATTTATTGCAAAGACGCTTGTAGAATAAAATACATTTCAATCCCAAAAGTGGTTCGATTAGGTTTAGATGCAGGTGACGCATTTAAAAACATCTTTACAGGATTTCAATCCCAAAAGTGGTTCGATTAAGTTAGAATTACATAATGACACAGACTTAATCAATGAACTATTTCAATCCCAAAAGTGGTTCGATTAAGTTTGAAGAATAAAATATTATTTTTGACGGAAGAGGAATATTTCAATCCCAAAAGTGGTTCGATTAAGTTTAGCAAGTATTGGATTTGTTAAAATTGTAAAAGAGTATTTCAATCCCAAAAGTGGTTCGATTAAGTTAATTAATTAAACGTATTGAGTTATGGGGAAATCATTATTTCAATCCCAAAAGTGGTTCGATTAAGTTAATATGCCTATTACAATAGATTAACTAACTATACAAATTTCAATCCCAAAAGTGGTTCGATTAAGTTTGTGACGGTTTAATCCCTGCCAACGCCCGTGTATGATATTTCAATCCCAAAAGTGGTTCGATTAAGTTAAGACCGCTACAAACATCTTTTGAAGTTAGATGCAAATTTCAATCCCAAAAGTGGTTCGATTAAGTTTAAGCAGGTTAAGTTGGTTTAGAATCCTTTATCCAAATTTCAATCCCAAAAGTGGTTCGATTAAGTTCGACTTATTAAAATTGCTTTCATTTATTGAAAAATTATTTCAATCCCAAAAGTGGTTCGATTAAGTTTAACGGCTGCGTTGCTATTGTCACAAATTATTTATATTTCAATCCCAAAAGTGGTTCGATTAAGTTAATAAATAATTTCAATGAATCTACGGGCGTTTCTAAATTTCAATCCCAAAAGTGGTTCGATTAAGTTTGTTATTCTATACGACAATATTTATAATTTATGAAAATTTCAATCCCAAAAGTGGTTCGATTAAGTTTTTGCTTTTAGAAACGTAAATTTTGACGCAATGTCAGATTTCAATCCCAAAAGTGGTTCGATTAAGTTAAATGATTGATTAAATAAGCAAAAGACGCCCGACTATTTCAATCCCAAAAGTGGTTCGATTAAGTTCCCATCCGACTTTGCCCCTCGCCAAATTTAACGCCGATTTCAATCCCAAAAGTGGTTCGATTAAGTTAAATATTTTGATTGTTCAATTACAGTTTTTGGTCTGATTTCAATCCCAAAAGTGGTTCGATTAAGTTATCAAAAAGGGGATCCAGGT
>Ga0306864_1000444_pt1 | contig 19256 bp, 14 predicted proteins | sample AntRauTorckE5430_FD_190448 | JGI IMG/M metagenome (GOLD analysis project Ga0306864, IMG submission 190448) | Saline lake microbial communities from Rauer Islands, Antarctica - Metagenome Torckler E5 #430 (v2) (version 2) | ecosystem: Environmental > Aquatic > Non-marine Saline and Alkaline >...
TGCATTGTCAGGTTGGTAAAATGTTTCGTAATTGCGTTTCGTAGCTACGAAACATGAGGTCCAAAACCGTAGCTCCGAAACTTTCACATATTTTTACGAAACGTGATGAATTATGTAAAAAAACGTGATAAAAACTTACATCAGCATTCGAAATATTCTATTAGCAAGTATTACGACAAAAAATGATTATTGATGGAGAGTCTGAGTTATCGGGTTGGTAAAATGTTTCGTAACCGTTTTCGGAGCCATGGTGTCCGGCAGCCTTAGAGTTGAAGTTTTCTCTCCGCTCACCACCGACAACCCCTTTTTTCTCCAATCCTCCTCATCGCAACAGCAGTTGCAATACCAGTACATAAAACTACATATATCTTTCTTTCGCAGATCATCATACCTATTATTATCGACTTCATCATAGGAAAACATGAAGGCCTTCTGTTCGATCATTCTAGTGGCTCTGTGTCTTGTGCAAGCTGAGGCAGCCACTAAAAAACTAAACATTGACACCAAACGTTATGCACGCATTTGCCAAAACAGATCACCTGTGGAAGATAACGATAAAAGGGGACATGCTATTATCAGAATTGCAATTGAGTCTTCTTCCCTTACCTCCATCCTATCCAAGGATTCTCCACAGCATAATTCCATGTGCTGGATGATTCATGACGATCCTAGAAGAGCTGATCCTCGTGGAAACAAAGCTAAATTCTTGGAGAGGTATGCACTAATTAACTTGTATATGAACACCAAGGGTCCCGGATGGAGTAGATCTGATCACTGGTTGTCCAAAGATGATATTTGCGATTGGTATGGAATCAAGTGTACTAGGCCCATGTTTAGCACAAAGCCTCGTGTTACTAGTATTGATCTTGGTTTCAATAAAGTTACTGGAATCATACCAGCAGAGATCGGCTACTTGACGGAGGTCACTGATTTTGATTTAAATGGAAACTCACTGCAGGGAGTTCTTCCCACGCTCATGTTTAGAAAGATGACCAAATTGCAAAAGCTTAATCTTCACATGAATGATATGTTTGGTGAAATTCCTCGGGAAATTGGATTGCTGAAGAACTTGAAGGAACTCACTTTATTCGGAAACTTTTTCTTTGGACGTGTACCAACTGAGATTACGCATCTGAAGAAACTCGAGAATCTTGATCTTTATGCAAATAACTTGACAGGGCCCGTACCAGCTGGAATTGGAAAGTTGAAAAAACTAAGTAAGTATTTCTATGATGTACATGCTTCATGTTGCCTCTGTCTTATTTATAATGCTGACTCCAAATGTGTTCTACAAATAACAGAGGAATTTTACATTAATGACAACGAAGTCTCGGGAAGAATGCCGAAAGAGGTATGTGATTTGAAGCTTGAGCATTTGGTCTCTGACTGTCTTGGTGCTCGTCCTGAGGTTCCATGCGCCTGCTGTACAATTTGTTGTCAAGGTCTTCCTGAACCCATGTGCAGAGACATGCGTTCACCCAAGAAGCAGAAGAAGAAAAAAAAGTAGACTCTTTTAAAATAGGCAGAAAGATAATGAACGAAATTTCCATTTGTTCTTAGGATTGTTTCTTCAATTCTGTCACAGTTCCTAACGGCACAGCAACATGTTTGTTATCATCTTCTACATCCGTCACCCCACCCTGCCGATTATCCTCCAACCATCTTTGCCATATTGGCTTCTCTGCGTCTACTTTTGATAAGTACAAATTGACAACCTTTCCCACTACAGCTGCAGTCATAGCTCTTGTAAAAGCTGCTCGCATATCAGCGCTGCTGTTGAGAAGTTCACATAGTTCTTCGTGGTCGAATGCATATACAATGGTATCTTCTGACGCAATGTATGTGAGGATAGCTTTTTTTGTCGCTGTTCTAGCTTGAGGCTTAGAAACCAAAGGTAGGTTTGAATTAGAAGCTGTTGCTGCGATCGGTTGGGCTTGGTCACTAGAGCCCTCTTCTTTCACACGTGTATTTGTGTGATCAGTTGGGCGCGTTGAAGCAACGATTTTCGGTTTCTTGATGTCCTTCGCAGCTAAAATATCTAATAGCGCCAACTCCCCTATCCAAGCTCCGCTGTTGCCTGCTTCATTCTGTTTCACACTACCTTTATCAGTAGACGCAGCAGTCACCCTACGCTTCATCAATCCAGTAACAGCGTCGATACATCCAGATTTGACAACATATAGTGCTTCCAGATCTATTCCTTTCTCGATAAGTACTTGCCCCTTTTCTAATCTGATCTCGGTGGAAATATGCAAAAGTTTCTCAAACATTCTTGGAGTTACGCCATGAGGCATAAAGTGCTCTTCAAAAATCTTCATTTCTTTCATGGTAAGATATTTTGGTTTACCTTTTCGTTCTTCTAAAATGAAGTACACTTTGTATGCATTTGTAATCGCAAAGATACCACTCCAAATAGGTGGGAACCACACCTTAGGCGGAGGTAGGGAAAGGAAATACACCACCGAAGACAAAGATCCTGCCATCGAAAGGCATCTCAACTCTAGAATATCAGATCTTGTAAAAGCAGTCAATGTACATACCGATCCGGCATTTAAAATAATGATTCCAGCGTTTTCTTTGATCCATTTCAGCAGGTTATCTATTAATTTTTTTCCTTTTTCCTTTTTTGACTGTTTCGATGCCATAATTGGTTTGATGTCTGGAAGAGGTTGAGTTTGTTTTGGAGCCATATTTTGAGGCGTATATATTTTTGGCAGTTTCTTAGAGAGCCATGATTTATTCGGTTTCTTATCTTTCAGTCTAACGACCCTGCGGACTACGCTCCGTTTGTATTTGTCCTGCTTGGTGCGGGTGTTTTTACTGATAGTTTTAATGCTTCTTGAAGTACTGAAAAGAAGCGTGCTCTTGGACGCTGTTAGAAAAGAATTTGCTGAGAGATAAGAGCTCATTGTATGTCTACGCAGCTTTGTTGGTCGAGTCAAGAGGTAAGTTGTTCACCTTTCACCTTCGGCCTTTTATAATGGGAGGCAGCAATTGAAATTGTTGTATGTCTACGCAGCTTTGTAGGTCGAGTCAAGAGGTAAGTTGTTCACCTTTCACCTTCGGCCTTTGATAATGGGAAGTGGCAATTGAAATTGGGAATGAAAGATGTCAAATAATTCAAGTGCAGTTCAAAAATCACAACGGTTTTTAACGCTTTCAAAGGCGACGACAATGATAAAATTACAAAACATAAAAACCTGGATCTTCATCTTCCTGGATCTTAGAGTGATACTGATTTTTTTAGATTTCAGGAGGCGCGTCAAGCTTTCAGATCACAACATCATGTTGTGAGCAAACAGCAATCCTTGACTAACGAAAAATGTATTCCACATTCCTCATACGAAATTTGAAATACGTGATTCAATTCATCCTTGAGGACGTCCTCCACACGAAATCGAGCTTCGAAAGCTTCTCCATCCTTTCATCACAAAGCGAATTGTTCATTCCCTTTAATATTCTCTCTCTGTAAAGATGCCTTTGCCTCACTACAAAATTATACAAATGTCGGTCGCCGTGGTGACTCGGCGATACTTTCGAGTGTCCAAATCGAGAATGAAACTCTTTGAGTTCATTCAGATTGCATTGAAACTTGTATTCGTGTACATTGAAAATAAAACCCAACTTCTTGAGTTTGTCAAATCTTTCCAAATCAATTGCAGCAACTGACTGGCCTTGGTTCATCTTCTTGAGGATAATACGAAATCTCCTCCTTTGGATTGCAACCCATTCGTGGAGTCTCTTTTTTTCCATATCATGTTCTTCCCTTGCATAGGGAATAAAGCAGTGTCCTTGTTTATTTTGGGTGTCGTTCAATTTAGCAAAGTATCGATCCCAGATAATTTCCTTTTCTTCGGGTGATGAACCAATTGCTGCCGATATTGATTCGTCTGAATTTGTTCGTATGTCAAGAAAACCAAGATTATCCAGCTGTTGCATCAAATCTCTACTCCGGGTGGATACATCGTCGCCACGTTTGTACTTTCGAAAGAGCACTCGTTGACCGCGCGCCCATCTCCCTAACTCTGTCATTTGATTCCAAAAGTCCTCTTGATTTGAGATGGCATCATCCTGCTGATGTATATACGTTAATGCAGAATCCAAGCTAGGTATTGCAGTTGGGACATTGTAGTGGCCGTGTTCCTCACCGAATGCTTTCAATTGTTGATATTTTATTTGCCATTGATCTTCCCTTTTATCCCATACAAACCCTAGCTCTGTCATTGCCTCGATTCTATCTCTGGTTAGGTGTGTTTTTATTTCATTGCTCTGATTCCATCCCTTGTATCGCACACGTTGTGTATTTGTCCATCGATATAACTTATCCATGTCCACACAAATGTCTGAATAATTGGCAGCATTGCTATTATTGCATTCACTTTTGCCATATCCCCTGATGACTGCTCCAATGTCTAAATGCCCAAACGTATCACGAAACACTTGCAATTCCTCAAACCGATTCCACCAAGTTTCATTCCTCCTCTGCTCCATACTTGTCCTTCCATTCCAATCAAAATTGATGCTGTTGAGCAATTCAATTCGCTCGTTTTCTTTAACTGTACAATCTTTTGACAAATGCAAGGAGTTCGATGTGTGTGCATTATATTGCCTATATAACGATCTCTGTGAGCGTTGCCACAATACCAACTCCCTCGATTCGTTCATGGGAACATGAAGGTGCCCCCATTCTTCCCCAAACTGTTTAAGTTCTTGATATCTATTTGTCCAATTTGCATCATATATCGTATTCCCCTCATCTTTTGTATCCCAAATGAACCCCACTTCATTCAATTTCTCAATCCTCAATATCGTTTTACTATCATTCGGTCGTATCCTGGCATTTCTCCTCTGATTCTTTACCCACAAACCCAAATTGACTGGCGCTTGTTCTTCGTCAGATACATTCTGATCTGCACAAACATAACTTTCCGGGACACGAACATGACCATATGAACGCTTGTATTCCTTCAACATGGAATACTTTGCCATCCACCGTTTGGTCAGTCCCTTTTCTCCCGTACTGCTTCTGCTCCATGGAAAGCCCACGTAATCTAACAATTGTATCCGTTCCTTTGATAAAGAACTCTTAACTCCAATCTTTTCATGTTTATATAGTGAATATTCGTATCGCTGCGATTGTGCCCATTTCGCAAGTTGTGTATCGTGTGGGTAGTTATAGGGTAAATCAAATGTACCATATGTGGAATTGTATTGCAAAAGTTGTCGAATCCTGTATTGGTATCTGTCCTTGGCCGGCAGTTGCATGACTTGATCTTTGTTGAGGGATAGGGAGATTGAATGAATGGCTTGCATTGTGGCTTGCAGTCCATCAGGTGTGGTCGTGTTTATAGAAATATTTGTATGTGTGTCATCCTTGGTGAGCAGTGTGTATCGCAGAGATAGTGACTGCGAGACATATAAATACTTATGTCGACGGAGGGGATGCAGATATTTGATTTGAGCAGAAGTTGAGCCTGACGATCTGATGAAGAAGGAATGGCAGGAGTTCTTATGAAGTTGCAGCAAGAGGAGAATAATGAGATGTGCACGTGTAATTAATGGTATGATGGATGGCATGTATTTTAATATCATTGTATTCAAATGACGGATGCATGTAGTATATTGTGAGGAAGATGCTTCTTGCCGTGTTCTATGAAAATGATGATGGATGGAAACTCAAGTTAGCCCCTTGTTTGTCAGTATGTAGCTATGAAACAATAGTACTGTCATCTACTCTCTTGTCTTGTGTCTTGTACTTTGAATAGAAGTAAAAGCAGTGAGTTCCCATCCAGTCTGTGGTTGTTCGTCCTCTTGTTGTTTGTTTTCTATTGGCTTAGAGGCAGGCATACCTACGAAGGGATAGGAAAACAAAACAAACAAACAGTAGACTACCATACTGTATCCACATGAACATCATAACAATACCAGGTTATTACAATATCTATTAGGTTATGTTTCTTTCTTTTCAGACCACCCTCGACGTGGAACGGATTCCTGTGCCTTCCTAAAATCAATGATCAAAATCTATTTTCAATAATCGTTGCCTTCAAAGCTCTCATAAAATAAACTGATTCAGTGCTTGCGAAAGTCAATCACAGACAGACTTTGTATCAAAGAAAGAATGGCAAGCACACCTGAGAAAGAAGCAGATCCTACCATTGCTCGGAAACGAAGAATGGAAATCCTGGCCAGCACACGCAAACGCGTCAAGGAAGAAACCCACGAGGATAACGAGGACGACGAGGACCACTACGATGAAAACTCCACCCACATGGAAGACATCCATAACATCAACAAGCCTAGAACTAAATATCAGAACAGATATGAACCGGAAGTTCCCATGACCAAAGAACAGGCTGCTGAATGGAGGAGAGAGGCGAGGAGAAAAAGAAATCGCGAATCTGCAGCTGCCTCGAGGAATAAAATTCGGAATCGAATCAATGAATTGGAGGACGAGGTGCTAGATTGGAAAGACAGGTATTCCACCCTCATGCAAAGAATCTCACATTTGGAAGAGAGGCACATACAGGGACATCCTATGAATCAAGAATCGGCGCCGATTCCATTGCAGCCTGCTCAGGGCTCTGGCGGTGCTGATTTCAATCAGTACGTCTCGCCATGTACAACACCCGCATCTTCTATTCATCCCGCGTTGGCCCTTGATGTAGACCTCAATGCATCCATTGATGACCTGCCTTTTCATCTATCCATGCCTAGTTTTGAATCGAATGCTCAAGACCAAGACAGCAACCTTGCCACTGCAAGAGTTCCGACACAAGAGCATGATACCAACACTCACGTTGACGCCCATATTCCCCACACCAACACGGCCAATACTGATACTGTCCATGTTCCCTCCACCCCACTAAGAAATGCAACACCCAATGAGTTTCACTTAATAGAGACTAGATCTCGACCAGCATAGTCGAATGTCCATAACATCCATCTTTATCAGATGTGATGCCCCGGGCGAGAAGGAAATTAGAAATTACCTTCAAACCCATTTAAACCTATCTTACCGCAGTGAAGATTACTGGTGAACTCATGCATGGCCACACCGGCCAGGGTGCAAGCAATTCCTTTGGTGGTGCGAATGTGAATAGTAACAGTATGAACCATCAAGGTGTCGGCAATGGCGTACACGACGTGAGTATGTATCATCTTCAAAATTTCGTAAACCATAACACCAAACATCTTTTTAGCAGTGGTCGTGAAAGTGTTGCATTTGTTTCATTTGAATCTAATAGCAACATTGATAATTCGTCATTGAGTTCTCTCGAGTGTGATGAAGATTACAGATTTGCTGATGAGGATACAGAATTGCCAGAAATGTGTAGAGTTGCACCTCGTATGTGTCAGCATGCAGTTCGTACGCATTCATTGGAGCTTGATTTGGAATTTGAATTGAATGATAAGGATGAGATTGGGATGCTGGTTCAAGAGGCTTTATTTGACATTATTAGTGATTAAGGTGGTGTGATTATTACGAATGTTGTAATGAGGACATTATTGTGCTGCAATTGCACCTAATCTCCACTGACCTGGGTTTCATGGTCTATTTGATTCCATACCTCTCTAATGTTGAAATAAAAAATGTTTACAGTGCAAAGCAACATTCTTTTGTACCTATGAAGACGCACAATTCGTAAAGGTTATTTTTGAATTGCTAACAATGAAATTTTACTGCTCAAGAGCGGCAGCGCTTGGAGTCCTTTGGTGCAGCAGGCGCAGACAGCAGAGCCATGGTTGATCTGATGATGATGATAATGATTTTCCTAGCTACTATGGTAGAGTAGCTGGCTACTACCTTCGTAGGTTATCATCATCATCTGGTCCAATACCGAATAATACCTACCTGTTAGGGCTCTCTATGCCTGTTATTTCTTTTCCCCCACCACCAATTTTTAAACTCTCACTTTTTCTCCAATTCCAAAATTGGGAGGACCTGAGGTGTTTAATTGTTCAGAGCAGCCATTGCTTATTCACCCTAATAAACACTTAAAAATGACAATGGATGAATCAAGAGACGAGGAGATGACCAGTGAGCAGGAAGAGGAGGAGGAGCAACTCATGCCTTTCATGGACACATTCTATTCTCTCGCTTCTAACGAGGCGAAGGAAAGAAGTTTCGCTGCTTCCTCCATGATCAATCATCTTTTCATCAAAAGCGAATGGGAGAAAACTAGTATCGACGCAACTGTCAAAGATGGAACTTATGCATTGACCAGATTGATGAATGGTCTTTGTTCAGGAAGAGGCAGTGCAAGGCAGGGATTCGCGAGTTGTTTAGCAACTTTTCTGAAGTTTTCATTCCAAATGGGACCAGAGAATGACAACAAGAAGCGCTGGATCGATATGTTTTTGGTAGATGAGGGGTCACATGTTGGAGCAGAAGAATTTGTAAGAAACAAGTTGAAGGAGTGCACTAATCTTGAATGTCCTGCAAAGGGTAAAAAGAATACGGGAAAGAAGAGTAGATCTGATGAGAGAGATTATAGATTTGGTAGACTGTTTGGTATTTTAGCTATTGTTAGGAGTGGAGCCCTTGTCAGTGCATCTGAAACCGTAAGTAGAGATTTCGATCAAAATCCTTTCATTCTGTTACTCTCGTAAGTTGGACGCATGTACTAATATGATTATTTTCTAGGTAATTGGAGATTACGTTGCAGATTTGTTGAGTCTCTACGAGCACAAGAATTGGTTTAGAGAACCAGCGATTCATGCGTTGACGGAATTATTTTCAAGCTTCTCAACTCAAGTTGATATAGCTGCGTTTGGGAAGTTGGTGCAAAGCTCCTTATCAGCATTCTTTAACTTTGAAAAGAAAGCTAACGGTACTTGGTCAGTGGAGAAGATTGTATTATATTTGCATCTGCAGACAATTTACATGAATAAGAATGAAAAGTCATTGCCCAAGTGCCTCAAGAATCCTCTTTTGACTGTGTCGAATTTCGATGAGAATATTGGAGGAGAAAGCATGAAGCTCATGCTGCGTGATACTTCGGCAACTGTTTACCCAAAGGTCCATCTGGTATGGAAGTCTATTTGGTCATACTTATCTGAAGAGGCTGATGGAAAGCAACAATTAAGGGATGTGCTAATTGTTGGAAAAGACACCCCCTTGGATATTATAACCGCGTTGGTGAACAAGGTTATTGTTGAGACGCTACTGGGAGAAGAAATTGAAGGACAAGGTTTCGTCAACGCAACACCAGGAAGACGTGCATTAGGCCTTTCTTTGTTGCAGCAGCTTTTCGCATTAAATCTTCCTTCTGAAATTGTGCAAAATGTTATTCTACAAAAGCCCATAGTTACGAATCTTTTTGTGAATTCTCTTCAAAAGTTTTCAGGAGGGAAGAAGACTCATACTTTGAAGCCTCTCGCACTGACCGTTCTACAGAGCATTGTTGATTCTCTGTCTTCTGGACCTCTTGATGGCGAGAGTGCAATGCGTAGGTTTGGTGCATCAAAAGCCTTTTTGAAAGCAAACCCATCGTTTGACAATGTCACAAAAACTGATACGGTCACTGTTTTGCTCGGATTAGAAAACAAACCTGACACAGGAACTGAAGACGATATCGAGGATGGTGGGCACAGTATGTTGTGGGAAAAACACTTTGCATTTGTCATGGAAGAAATAAATGAAAGATTGTCAGCTGGTGAAGAATCTTTGATGGACGCAAACAAGTACATTGATATTCTATTTGCTTTCGTAAAGAGAGTATTCAGAGTAGGAAATGAAGCTGAGAAGGAAAGCATCTTCAAGAGAATCCTCTCATTTTTTATGATTGGGGCTTTCTTCAATCTTGATGCTTTCAATGCCAAAAAGAAAAAGAAAAAGGGTGATGAGCATAGTTCGCTTCTACAGACGGCTTGTCAGCTAAAAGAAAATGTAGGCCGTGTTCCTTTTGCTGCCCGTGCACTTATGTCGTCGAGATTCTTTTCGCTTATTTCAGAGTACATTAACTCATCAACTTTTGAACGGTCTGAAGGAGCAAAAGAGAGCATGAAAGATAAGAAAGTCCATGCTGTACTTGACGTATCATCTCTTATCCGTGACTCCATCCATACACTCCAGGAATCCGGCGCTATTCTCGATTGCGATTTAGGCAAAGATGCTTCTGATACAGTCCTTGAATCAATGGATGCTTGTGAGAATATGAAGAGTCTCTTTATTGATGAAAGTGGCGAAACAGGCTCTAAAACTAGAGCAGTCACAGCTCTAGTTGGATTAGCTTCGTCTTTGACTTTGCAATTGCTGCAGCCTGGACTCCCCGGAGATGACAACGAAGATGATGACATTGATATGGAGGACGAAGATATTTCAGAGGAAATCATGGAAATGATTTCTGATCTATCAGACGTTACAAGTATTGTATCTAGCGATGAGAAAGGTGAGGGAGATACAAATGTCTTGCATTCGCTTGCAGACATTTGCATAGGAATCTTGAATTCTTCTTGTGGCGGGAGTGGTTTGCAAGCAAGTAAGATTCGAGGAGGGGCGTCAAAGATCACACGTGAATGTCTTCAGACTGCATGGGCTGCTGTATTAGCAACGTCAAGTGACTCCCCAATCGCTAACTTAGACGCAAATGTGATGAACACCTTGTTGGAAGCGGTTTGTTCGCAAAAGGTTCTTGAGCAAGGTGAAGACGCAGAGAGTGACGAAGATATGAGCGACGAAGAAGATTCAGATGACGACAATAATGATGATATGCGATTGTCGTTTACAAATGCAACCTCTGCTAACATGGATTCTGATAGCGAGAGTGAAGAAGCAATGAACGAAAGCGATAGCGAAGAAAGCACAAACAAAGAAGGCAAGGGTGAAATTGAAGTAGACTCCTCCAAGCTGGAAAATCTTCTCATTCAGAGCAGTGACGATGATGATAGTGTTGACGGAAACATGTTAGAGCATCATGCAGGAGCCGATGCCGCACTCGCACAACTCATCATGATGAAACAAGAAACAAGAAAGTCTGTAAAGGACCAGAAGGAGAAGTTGGAGTTGTCAAATAGGCTACGATGCATGACTCTGCTTGAGGCAATGTTTTTATCAAACAAAAGATCAGGACTCATATCCAACCAAGTTGTGCTCATGAGCATTCTTCCATTGCTACGCTCCAGGTCTGAATTGGTCAAGTCGATGTCATCAGGTAGAAGCTCTCAAAGCGATAAAACAGCTCTTCTTGAAAAGATCACAGTTTTGCTGGAAACCAAAGTCGCAAAGACTAGCGTTGATGGTATGGCAAATGTTGATGCTTGTAAAGTTGTCGCTGATCAGATAACAATTGAAATGAAGAAAGTGCAAGACATCGAGCATTGCAAATGCTGCAGTGCACTTCTGGTTTTGCTAGTAAAAGCAGTTGGAAAGCAGGGTGATGAGTCTATCGCTTTTGCAAAGTCAATATATGATGCATTTGTACCCGAGTGGGCAACAAAGAAGTCCACAAAATTGAAGGGGGTACTATTTGACGACTTGGCAACAAAATGTCAGAGGTACGTGTGAATGAATGTTTCCTGTGCGGCGTATACTTCTTTTGTGCTTTTCTTCGCACGATGAATTATGTATCAATTTTCTAATAGCCACTTCTTTTGTACATAAAGTATCGCCAAGATGGTCTTAACAGCTCCATTAATAGTAGGTTCTAAAAACGCCCGTAATGCGTTCCTCAAAACTGAATGCTTCCGAATGCTTTCTACATTATACATTACAAAGGCACCTGATGAAAGGTCTGATGTTACAATTGAAATGTTAGAATTAAAGAAACATGCGGTTGATTTTACGAAGAGTTTGGCAGATGCCCTTCGTGATGAAGAAATGACAAAAACAAAGCGAGCACGAGAAATTGTCAAATGCGCAGAAAGGCTTGTCAAGTTTTGTACCATTTACGGAGATGCCGCTATGTGGGCTGAATTTGAAGGATTGAAAACTGCCACACAGGAACTACTGAAAACGTCTGAGAGCTCAGGAATACAAAGTATCTGCAAGAAACTTGAAAGTGATATTGCAGATGGCGTAAAAGAATACGAGGAGAAGATTGCTAAGAAGAAAATCGAAAGTGTCAAGTCACCTTCTAGTAGTTCACGTAAGAAAGTCAAGAAAAAGAGCAAGAAAAAGAAGGCCTAACTCTATTGGAAATAAAGGATAATGCTTCAACAGCATTTTACTAGTATCATTCAATCTTAAACTCTATAGCTTATGTAATTGGTTTCTCGCATTGATTAACTTATTCCACACAATCTTGTAACGATCTCATTTCAGTTGCAAATTCGTTGGTCAATCTCTGTAGCGCCCTATTCTTCGTCATTTCAGGAATAATTATCTTCTCTACAGCACCCAATCTGTCAAGGTCCAATATCCTTGCTGCTGAGGACAACCACCAGCATGTAGTCTCAGCATTCATACTAACATCACCATTACTTGAAACTCTTTTGTGCAGAAGCATGTCGACCAGGAGACGAAGATGAGCGCTGTCTGCATCGAGGGCAAGCGCACGGACGTAAAGGCGTAACCAGTGCTCAAAATCTGGCTTGGATTGCAAAGCCACAGCACAAGCGATGCGATCTTCGCAGTGGGACCTAGTGGCGTAGTTTTGGAGACTGCTCTTGTCTTCGTCGTTGACATAATACATTTCTGCAGCACTTGCGCTTGATACAGAACTATGTCGATTTGACGAAGACCGCCGTGACGTAGACCGCACAACGTTATCGACCTTCGCAAGTATTCCATTCTGCAATTTGGGAGTTGGAATCGAAGAGAAAAACTTGGAGTACACGAAGCGCCCATCGGATATCCTAATCCAAGTTTCCATATCACGGCTGTACACAAAACCTTGAAGAAGCCCTCCTAATGATGTACTTTTGGACTTGTGGCAAAGAATGAGAAGTAAATGCCTCGAATCAGTAAAAACGATTCGAGACAACTCGGGGAAAACAGTCGAGTCATTGTTCCGTTGCGTCGTCCGGAGTGTCGCTGACAGACGCATTTGATTCATTGCAGGCATGATGCTTCCCTTAAACTGGAGTTTTGGTACAGGCACCATTGTGAAGACGCTGAATGTCCCATGTGAAGTAACTACCATCATCTCAACGGATGGATCATCTGAGTCATTCTGTTTTTCACTCTCTTTTAGAGATAAGTGCACGACCGATCCATCCATCACAAAGGGCGGATGAGACCGAAAGGCAAGACCACATTGCCATCCTAAGGACGGAGAGGTGCTATAAAGGTAAACGGTGCCATCATATGATCCAAGGGCTAGCAAAGAAAGGCATGCATCAAGGCATGTACAATGTGTACCCATGAGATGGTCTTTCCACGTTATATCACTTCCAGAGCTTATAGAGACTGTTGCACAAGGTGACGAACCGATACCTCCAGGTAGAGATTGAATCGAGTTTGAGCAGTTTGCAACAATCTTGTTTTCTTTGTTCTTTTTCGTGCTAAAATTTTCGCTAAAGACTGATGACACTTGAGGTACATATAGGTCAGCAGTATGTATCTTTTGATTTGCTATTGGTAGAGTATTCTTTTTTGTCTGCATCATAACTCCTACATTGTCCAGGACCTGTTGCTGCAGATGCTGTTGCTCTTGCTGAATTCCAGTACTTTCACTTTGAGGAGGGGGGCTGGATGCATGTCCGTTCATGCTTGCGCTTTGTTGTGATCGTTTTGCTGTTGCGCTGACCCCTTCTGCCAAGGTCGCTGCCTTATCTAAACTATTCAACGCATTTGTTGTGAAAGTTTTATGTGTGTCCCCATTATTGACTGTTGTTGCCTCAGTAGCAGGTTCTGAAGGAGGAGCGCTATACATCTGACTACCATTAACTGACATGAGAACTGGTTTAATTCGTTTTTTCCCTGTACTTTTTGATCGACTTTCAATTTGTTTTTTCCTCACATTTATGATTGTATTTACTCTTGGCTCTCCTGTTGACTGTGGTACGCTTTTACTCTGTTCGTCAAAAGTCACATCTTCCATTTCTTCATCCTGTTCCTCCATTTCAAACTGCAAAACATTTTCGATGAGCTTTGGACCAGAAGAATCATCAACCAGCCTTCTCTTTGCAGACCCGTTACCTGTCAGATTGCTCAATTCAATTCCATATTTGAGTCGAAAGATGGTATTTTTCTTTTCTGCCGATAAAATAGGACCAACTTCTTTCTCTGTATCAAATCGTAGTGCAACAGTGAAGCCGTCCAGAAGTGATATTAGCATAACTAAAATCTGAGAAGAATCAGAATCATCTGACGATGGCATTATTCCCCATGCCATATCTGTTACTGTGCATCGACTTTCGCTGCATTGCAATTTGAAGATCGGTCTGCTCTTTTTCGTCGACCAGATGGTAACAAAGCCTTTCTTATCTCCCAATGCGATAAGCGTTGAATAATCAGGTTCGACATCGTCGTCGCCATCATTATCCACATCTTTATCGCCATTGCCCTCTCCTAGTTTTCCAAATAGATAGGGACAGTGCCTACTGCTCACAACTGGCTGTTTGTGCCCCACAAGATTGGCAGCCCCAGCGACATTAGAATTTTTCTTTGCACTGACTCCCCACCCGTCTCTTGACACCATGGCTGCAATATTTTTCTTTCTTAGCATAGCATTCGTGGCACATACATGGGTTCCGTCAGGAGCAAAGCTTATTCTTCGAAACATGCTCAAATTCGCTAATGACTGGACATCCTGCTGAAATATTCCAGAGGACGAATCGACTCTACTCTCCAATCCCCAATCGTCGAAGGCTCTCCAAATACAGAGAGAAGGATCGTCCCCGGATGATGCAACGTACTTGCCAGCAGGATCAAACGCTACACCTTTGACCGTGGAAGTATGTTCTTTGACCCCAAGAATTTTGTAAGGTTGCATGATTGTATTACTACCATTTGGGGCATGCCCATGTTTATCAAAGTCCATCCGCCAAACACAGATCGGTGCATCTGAGTCCAAAGAACAGCTAATGAGGTGACTGTCATCTGGAGCCCATGCCAAACCAACCACATCGAGGTTATGTCCTCTACATATCCTCACTCTACTCCAATTCTCTACATTGTCCGAAGTATCAATGAGGTTCCCAGAATGGGCAAGATTACCTGCTGCCGACTGGGTATATAGAATGACATGAGAATCATCACCAGCTGAAGCCAAGATGGTATGGGAGGTTGAAAATCTCAGGGAGAGAACCGATCCAGAATGCGATGACATTTTACACAGTAGCCGGGTGTTACCACCTTGATCTTCCTCTAGATCATTCCTCTTTCTCTTCTTGGCACCATCTGTAGTTGAAGGTTTCTCATTGCTCGATACGGAGTTTGTATCTGCATCTGCATCGGAGGCTTCACTGGATGAATATCCTTTGCTGGAATAGTGCGCCATTTTCTCTTGATCAGTAACAGATTTAGTAGTGGTAAAAAGAGCATTGATGGACCATATTCTGACCATGCCGTCTCCACCTCCAGTAGCAATCCGCGGCCCTGCAATATCAATGGCATAAATGGCAGATCGGCGGGTGTTGGTCCATGGATTGGCTTTGCTATTTTTCAGGGGGAACGTTGCGGTGGATGCACTGGTTGTTTGAGTAGAATCAGATGCATGCTGAATCCAGAGTGGAATCTGAGCTACGACCATGATAGATATTTCTTCGTCCGCACTCAAAAAGGTCGTGTTGAAAGTGTATCGATGTGTATAGAGTGAGTGCACAGAGGGGGAGGGGGGTACAAGCAATGAACTGATGTAACTTTTAAAATTAATAGTATCTAAGTACAGTGTTTCTTTCGTACTTTAGCACTAGTTGCCGTATGTGATCTGGATTGGAGTGGTGGCGGAAACTCTCTGCAGCGCTCTCTTATCTACTAGCTCTCTCTCTAGAGCTCTAAAGTAGAACTCTACGAGTTAGTTAGCGATTTGCGACTGTACCGGTAGAGGAGTCCGTCTACTTCAGTAGAGTGGCTACTATTATCGCCTGTTTTGCCAGTCCTGGGAACTTCACTATTGCAGCTCTAACCTGTACCACAATACGTACAATCAGTACCACTGATCATGCGTGCGATGCATGCTATGCTAGCTACTACGAATGGTATCGTAGAAAGCAGCCACTATGGTAGCATGCTACATGATGATTGAGTGGTGGGTGGCTTGGCTCACAATGAGACAAACATGGCCGGGCGCGCGCGAGCTGAATTCTTCCGCAACAAGTTCAAGTCGCAAGCAACAACACTGCATCTTTTAGAGAACACCGAAAACCAATATCACCAAGCGAGCAGTATGCAGTATCTGCACAAACACCACCAAGGATCAAGGGAATACATCACATTAACAAGCAGATATTTGAGAGATACATACATCAGTCACCTCTTTGTATTATATTCATTTTGGGCATCCCCATCATTCCATCACTAGTACTTTCAGTCAGTATGAGAATAATAGAAGGCATTCTCACCTTCCTCCTCTTTGCAATAACTGACACTAAGGCGTTTGGTCTAGGAAATGGAAAGAAATTTGACTATGATTTGGTGGTGATAGGGGCAGGTGGTAAGATCATTATTTCTGCATGACACTAATTATATCCCATCGAACAAGTCCTCCCTCATCAATGATCCTATAAATTTTAAAGCCAGTGGCATGTTTGCAGCAGGTACTGCATCATCGTTCGGGTGTAAGACTCTCCTTGTTGATAAACATGATCTAGAAAGTGATTCAGACTTTTACATAGGGGGAGATTGTACAAACGCCGCATGTGTCCCCAGTAAAGCAATTCGCTGTGCTGCAAAAATTGCATCAATCACAAATTCTATTCCAGAAGATGTGCAGACATCAACAGAAACGAGAGGGGGGATATCACTAGCTCAGATGGCTCGCCAACATTCGAAAGAGGTGGTCACCACTGTTCGTTCCAGGGAATCACCAGAGCGAGTTGCTTCTTCGCCCAACTTGGATATTATTTACTCGCCGCAGATTTCGTTTGCAAATGAACACGAACTCTCCTTCGAGAACCCTTTTCTTTTCAACAGTACATTTTCAGATTTTCTGGAAGGTGAGAAAGGCACTGATTGCGTCAAAATTCGTGCCAAGAAATTCATCATTTGTACCGGGGCCGGACCGAAAGTTCCTCCTGCTTTGTCAAAATCGGCGAAGAAAACTGGATTGCACCTTCTGACATATAGGACGATCTTTAGGCCGGATGGAGAAGGCATGGAATCTGATTTTTTATGGAATATAAAGCGCAAGTCTAGCAGTGAGAAAAAAAAGAGAATAGTGATTGCCGGTGGTGGAGCAACAGCTTGTGAAATAGCTCAGAGCTTGGCTAGACTCAACAAGGACATTGAAATAACTATGGTAGCACCCAGCATCTTGGGGTCGGAAGATATTGCCGCAAGGGTTGCAGCGAGAAATATTCTCCAAGAAGATGGAATCAATATCATTACCGGAAAGAAAGTATTGAAAGCATCTAGAATGGGACAAGTATACGTGCTGGAGCTCTCTGATCAGTCGCAAATACCTCTAGATATTCTCATTTGTGCAACGGGAAGAGAACCAGGTCAGAGCCTGGAAGAACTACAATTGGATAATGCAGGAGTGGAGTGGACCAAAGAAGAGGGGATCATCGTTGATAGCAATCTTAAATCTATTTCACGCAGAAATATTTTTGCAGCGGGAGATTGTGCAAGTGCGATTCCGAAGTCGGACCGTAGAGCAAGTCATGCTGGTTGGACAGGGTACCATGCAGTGCAGTCAGCTCTATTCCCAAGGCTATTACTACCCTCTGATATTATTCACCCCTTTGTACCAAGGGTGACCTTCCTCGATCCTGAAATTGCATCAATTGGAATGACGAGGTCAGAATGCATCAGAAAATATGGCACAAAAGGATTCAAATACGCGAAGGCGAATGAAAAGGAAACCGACAGGGCTGATATTGATTCCATTGAGCGGTCTGCACATGGATTTGTCGAAATTCGTGTGTCACTAACCGGACGTATATTAGGTGCAACTGTATGTTCGCCTGCCTCATCAGAGATTATAAACGAGATTGGAGTTGCATTGGTGAACAAGCTGACGATAAGAGATATTGCAAAATCCATTCATGCTTACCCAAGTTATGGGTATTTGATGCATCGGGCAGCATTATCTCTCGCAATGAGCGATCTCTGGGGAGTCCTAGATGCGTTTGGTCCTGTACTGAAGATTGTAGGAAAGGTTGGAAGGACAATCCAAGGAAACTTACGTGGAAAGAAGCCTTTACAGCTACGAAAGTGGCAAGCAAAGGGCGAAGATAATGAGCTACAGTGGGAAAGAAAGGTCATCAGTGTGTCATATTTGGATGCTTCAAAAGACCGTGACTTTTGTGAAGTTGTTCGCCGTCATACTTCAGACGACAACATAGGTACGAAAGAGAAAGAAATGCTGAATCGGTTCATCAAATGGTTGGACTCCAAGCCATCAAGGTCATAGGGAAGGGGGGCATGAAATAGAGATTTACATACTGTTTGCCCATGCAAGATAATTTTCGAAATTGCTAATTAATCGCGTATTTTAAAATGCTGATATATTTCATGAAGACAACTATGCGGTTTGTACTGATTTCTTTGGTTTTTGCTCATTTGTTTAGAATAATGCAGCATGTCCATTGAGCTGTAGACATGTTTCTTGTTTACTGTGATGGATCTATGTATATACTGGCGTTCTTTTGGCTTTCTTCGACGATCTCCTCGAACGTTAATAGTTCGATTGAATAATCCAGTATAGAAACCCTCTTTTGGATAACCATTATTGATCGTTGAAAGCACTCCACATTTTGTGGCAGCAGGCCCAGTGACGAAATGCACGCCATAGTACCCAATGTTTGAAACTTCCAGCAGACGAGAAATAGCATGTTGAACCATGTTGTATGCAACGGGGTGATGCGGCGATGCTATAATAGTAAAGATGAAGAGAAAGGTAAACAAGCTACCAAGACTACCGACATATTGAAGCCACACACACACAATTTAGAGAACAATCATCCAAAAGTCTTACCTGCAAAAAAGTATTGACTGGGGAATCCCCCCATTCCGTCAACCTCGAAGAAACTATCCATATCATTTAATATGATAGTTCCATTTTGAAATAGGGGTCCTGGCGCATTGTCAATATCCGTATAGATGCCTGTGGTATCGAGTGCATTGCACAATATAGAATTTGTGAAAATATTTTCTTTCAATTCAAAGAGATGAACTCAATATCTCAACGCTCTTACCTCCGTATTCC
>Ga0306864_1000445_pt1 | contig 19255 bp, 7 predicted proteins | sample AntRauTorckE5430_FD_190448 | JGI IMG/M metagenome (GOLD analysis project Ga0306864, IMG submission 190448) | Saline lake microbial communities from Rauer Islands, Antarctica - Metagenome Torckler E5 #430 (v2) (version 2) | ecosystem: Environmental > Aquatic > Non-marine Saline and Alkaline >...
GAAAGTATGAAGGGCTTGAGAAGTAAAGTGCATAGATGAAAGTTCGAGAAGAGGGGTGATTGCTTCATTTGCTTCTGATGGCGATAGAGTCTTTCGAGTTGACATCAAAAGGTCAGTGTCATGCAGCAATCTTGATTTGACTTTTAGAGAAATGGGGGCGAAGGATAGTACGGGAAGAACGAGAACAGCCGAGATCATAGCAAGAAATGTCATTCTGCTGGGGGAACACAATGGGAGCTATGTACAGGTCTGAGGTTTGCAACTATTTACAATATCGATGGATGATGGATAATGGATGATTTAGTTTGGACTGTTGAGTATTGAGCGTGTTACAGCTGACAGCTTCGTAGCTTTCATCTATCATCTATCATAGCGTATTGCGTGTTGCGTAGATAGAGTTGTACCATTCGTAGAGTTTCAGTTCTTGTGACAACTTATTTGTTGTTGATGATGAACCGTGTTGGATCAAAAGGGTGTGACAAAAATTAATAATTTGAATCATCATCATCATCATCATTTTATCATTTTCTTGCCATCTCTAATCCAATATCCAATGGACAACATTGAGTATGGTAGTGAGTATGGTAGTCGCAATTCAAAGTCTACCTAGAGATGTGCTGAATCATCTCATCGTCAACTGTTATCTCGCTCAAAGGTTCCCGTTTTTATTTGTTGTGTGATCACTCATTTACTATTACATATCAGGAGGGCTGACACGTATCTACTGGTTTGCAGCCACCCCCCTGCTGGCGGCCATAGTGACCAGATCATCTCACTTTAATAAGGCAGTCAATAATGAGGATTGAGGATGGAGAGGGATGGATGGAGAATGGAGAGAACAAGAGTGCATGACCAAAAGTAGAAAAAGTATAACACCAGGAATTCCAACGTGGTCCCCCACCATAGTAATAACCTACCCAGATCATGCTTACATTCGCTGAGAAGACTGGAAACGGTGCTTTCATGATTGTATGGTCGTTCCTGCTTGATGTTCGATTACCGATAATTAAATAGGGCTACAGCAAAAACACTACATTTCACTTCTTTTTAACCCTTTTATTCTAGCTAGACTTTTCTCTGCTCACTCTTTTAGTCATCTCTTTTATCAATATAATATTGTGTGTATGTAATACTATTAAGATTCATATCTGGTTAGCTTAACTATGCTCAAAAGAATAATGATTTATAATGAGATTCTACGTATGCATCGGTGAACAGTTATATTTCAAACTTTTGAAACTTATTATGGCTTCCAGAACTTCTTATACTTGCGTTTCTTTTTGGGACAATTTGCAATATCATCTGCGCCTGATGATAATTCATCTCCTTGCCATGGTGCCTTCGCATCTCTATGGGCTAATTGCCTGCGCAGAATGTGTACCTCTCGTCTCAATTGTTCTGTCTCGCTAGACGACGGGATGGTCGGGGCGCCCATTTCTGGAATATAATCTCCACTGCCAGTTAGTGCGCTGACTGCACTGAGATGTGATGGTGGAAAAGGTGGGTTGTTTATCACACCATTGGGGGCAATGTTTGACTGACTCGTCAAAAGTCGTTGCAGCATAAATTCTACATTTTCTAGCCTGTCTTCCACGGTCACATTTGTAGTATCAATTCTGCTGGGTTCCTCCTCTGCATCGAAGGTTAAATCGCCTCCACAAAAGTGTTCAAGTAATTCACTGTTCCTACTAGTGTCACCGTTCTGGTCAAAAGGTTGATACAGGTACTGATATAATTCTTCCTCGACTTCTTTCAGTGACTTTGTTCCAAACAATAATTCTTTCGACAACCTTTGTACTTCATTTTGATCCTGAATTTGTGCAGTAGATACAGTAGGGAAAGGCAAACCCACAAAAGTTGATCGAGCTCTAGCTTCGACAATCCAAGATGGGCTGTCATCCACGGCCTTTGTAGCTTGTAGCTCATCATGGAATGTCCATTCTGATCTTCTCTTCATTTTTTTGGTGCCATCAAATTTGTGAATCCATGGGATAACTTCAAGGAAGTCAGATACATCATTTTCTTGAGCTGTAACATTTTTATATTCCTCGCCAAAATGCAATGGTCCAAACGATGTGAGACCTTCCACGTCGCTTTTTACTGCCCCACAAGTTCCGAATTTCCTAGGCATGACAGAGGCAAATTGTCCTGTAAGACAGCAAATTGCATTGTGTATTTGAACCAGCGCATCTCTTTCAGTTTTTAAGTCACCAGGCACGTAATGAACTACCCTCTCTTTCTTCTTAGCTTTATTAGGACCGAACGCACCTAAAGCGTGTTGAACTGGGTTCTGTTTGAGCACTTTTCGAGATTTTGAGTCCAAGGATGCATTTGGTTGTGGAACCTCTAAAATCTGCTGCAAGTGGTCATGCTCTAACTTCTCGAAAGATTTTCTATCGTCGGCCTGTTTCTTCACAGGTGACAACAAAGAGCGCTTGGGAATGCTTAAGATCTGAAGTACAACTTTGTCATGTGTAACATGTTCAACGTTTGAGGTGATTTGGACGTCGCTGCTCATCTTTAGTTGCCATTCCATTATGGGATGTAATGAGGCATTATATTTGACGCAAAACTTCAAAATGCGTGTTGTTGTCACTACAAGGTAACAGCCTAGTCCAGGTCCTTTCTGTAATAATTGCGAAAGTATCAGACATTCTCGCTCTTCTGTCTGAGGTCTTTTACCATCCTTGAGTGGGAAAAGGCGGAGGAGATTTGCACTGCAGGCATCAACTGAATTGTAAGGGAGCAAAGTCTTGTGAAGACCAAAAACGTATGGAAGCCTCAATCTCTTTACAGACGACGGTTTTTTCTCTAAAACATTGACAGATCGAGCGACATCGTAGATACTTTCACTCACGTGGGCAAACGCATCAAAGATACCAACAAGAGGTTTTGCTATTAATCCAACTGTGCCAATGCCAATACCTTTGGAAAATCCTGCCATTCCTTTCAATTGAGCTCCCTTGTAAGGTTCAACCAACACTCCTGATGCAGCAAAGAAAAGTCCTGCAACGATATCTTGAAGAGGCCTAGACACAGTGGATAAGACAAGGTCACAGCCCTGTGGACGAAGCGCGCCGTGCATGTGCCTAAAATGGTCAGCTACTTGTTGCTTGTGCCAACGCTGGAAGTGCTCATCGAAAGAAAGAGCAGCAGCAGCTGTTCCTCCTGCTTCGCTTATCTGTTATTTATAAATCAGGAAGTAGATGTAAGTGAGTGAATAGTGAAGAGCGAAATGGTGTATTTAAAAACAAAAAATACCTACATTTGACACAAACCCAAAGACGCCAGAAAAGAAATTAGAGAGCAATGATAGAGTGCCCTTCGCAACACCAATGCCTAACTTGTTTGGACTTCGAAGAAATTCACGAAATGGGAATACCACGAAGTCGTGTGCTCCTTTCATAATTGAATTAACTGCCATTGTAGGGTTGCCAAAGAAATCAACCGACCCAAGTATTTTGTGCACTTGAAATATCATTTCCTTCATGTAAAAGTGTTTCAAATTTGCAATAATCTCTGACCACGGCTCAAATATATTGTCAATAAACTTTCCATTCACTCTAACAGGAGCATCTGTTATCGCAGGAAATGCAGCTGAAATTACGTTCTGGAAATTTCTTGTTCTCTCGTCTAAAGACATTGACCAGCTATCATCATGTCCAAGCTCGGACCACCTTTTAAAAGTTTCCGCTCTTCTATAATTCGAAGAGCTCAAGAATTCTTCATTGGCACGTTTCCTTCCACCCATAGACATCTGGGGGGCGTATTTGACGAAATTGTCACGGGCATCATCTTGTCTTCTTGGAGATTTCACGTATGAAATGTTGAACTTCACTGAATTCAGAAGAAGTTGCTCAATATATATTTGCTTTACCTTCTGATTATTCCTTTCAACAGCATTATCGTGGACTGAGTTCATCATTTCAATGACTTCATTTAAAAGTCTTGTCTGAGGATAGTCGGCAAAGCTGAGGCCATTGGAACGGTTGGTAATTCTTGAAGCGCTGGATGGTACAAATATCATAGATTCCTTAGTGGCATTACGTCTGCGAAGAATGTGGTAAAATAGCGCCCATACATCAAACATACAGGCTTCTTCGATACGAAAATCCATCTCTTCTAAGGAAATTGCAATATGCTTGAAGGCATCTAAGGTGCTCTTGCTCTGTATGTTATTTTTGATTGCGAGTAACATGAATGTGGGTTTAGGATTAGCGACGGGTCTGGGGCTCAAAATAACGGGTTCTAGTGCATTCTCAGAATGTTGATCTGCTTGAATTCGTCCAATAACTAGCGCGACGTGCGTGGTTGATTGTGTATGGGAGTACCTCAAATCAGTATCTGTCATTGTCAAAGAAAGAAGTTCTCTGACTCTGAAAGAATCAATCAAAGATGTAGATATGGCATCTATAGTAGCATGGAAATACTTGTCGGTCAATGATCGAGGGACTGATTCTGCATTCCTCTGCTGGGGAGATTCTTTATCCAAGTCAGTTAACTTTTGCTTCTTATCTTTCAAGGCACCTTTTTTCCACCACATCGCTATCTTGATGCAGGGTGTCATGTACGTCTTAAAGTCGTCGTCGGAAACCTTTTCAGACTCATGCGGACGATAGCAGATTCGACCATCCCCTTCAATACAATCCTTAGGGTCTTTTAATGGAAACCATCTGACATATACACCGGGGCCCTCGATATCTCCATTCAATTTATGCTCATTTGCTTCAATGCAACAGCTAATTGCATTCGCAAGTGATATTTGTAGTACACCCAATTCTACATTTGATTTTAATCTGGTCCCCACAACAGACAACTTAACAGTACCGCTAGTTTTCAACGGCTCGACTCCAACATGCAAGTCGTTTTCAGTTCTAGGAACAAATACATGTGATTCCTTTGTCCACGTAGGTGTGACCTTTGCTTCCACCGTTGATGTTGAACAACTTTCGGAGCCGTATCTGGCTCTTACAACCATCCCAGTGTAACTGTCTTGATTATCTGGTTTGGACAGGCATAATGCTGTTATTGGTCTTAATATTAACAATCCACCTGGATTTAAAACGGCTTTGAGAGAGCGCTGTGCAGTCTTATCAAAACGCTCTGTGACGGATAAGAGGGAAAAGGAGGTTAGATAATAGAGTCGGAGCCAGGTAATAGATAAATCATAAACTTTTAATTCATGCACACCTCGTGATTTGTGCAGCTTTTTCTGAAAAGAATGATTTTTCTCTCTCATATAAGATGTCGCCCTGGAAGGTAGTGACAATTCTGGATAAATCACTTCAAATCGACAAACTTTCTTTACTGGGCTTCTAGGGATGCTCAAAATGTTGTACCGAGCGTCAGATTGGGGATAGAGTAGCCATTTCAATTCACTATTGTTGACAACATCGTATGCTGATACCCACGAATTTAACTTTGAGGGATAACTGTCAGCAATTTTGATGACATCACCATATGCCAGGATGCTACTATCAAGGTGATCATAGTGGAAGTACTCTCCTCGGCGATTATGAAGAATATTTGACGAATACAGCATGTCGAGCGCATTTTGTGTCAAATCAAAGCGATTTTGATCATGGTCAAGGTGGATAGAGTTCACTTGTTTCAGAGAATGAGCGCCTTGCAACAGATCTCCTTCACTAAATGCCACGCCGCGATTGGGAGGAAAGAAATTCTGGTCCTGCAAATTATCATTAAACATGACCGCATTCTTCGAGCTCATCCCACTTGGAAGAAGCGCTCCCAGACCTTCGAAGTCAAGGTTCGTCTTTATCTTTTGTAAATGATGTGTCCCTGAAGATTGAAGGTCGCGTTCCTTATTTTCATCGTGTGTGGAGTCAAATTGATCCTCTCTCAAAGGTTTATCATGGTTCGGTCTCTTAAAAATTGATTTCAACTTCGTTGCTTTTTTCATTGCAGAAACCAGTACCCCATCAGTATTTTGGGTCTTGACTGGCAAGAATATAGAATCTTCTTCCAGCTCTCTCTTCTTTTCTTCTTCGGTAAGCATTTTCTCGTGATACAGCTTGGTACTCTCACTATTTGCCCGCAGCTGCACAATACAGCGTTCTGAGAGCAATATGAAGTAGTCGATCAAAGCGGGAGTAGTATAAATCCATTGAGCACGGAGCTTCACGGATCCTTGAACGCGTCCAGCGGCAGCCGGATTGCCAAGATCGCTTCCTCGGCCACTTCTCAATAGTAGAGGAAACCAACCCTGGACTTCTTTTTGAGTTCGAAGAGTCCGAAGATGTATTTCGGCACGCCCCAATGGGCGATTTCGTCCAACAAGTCTATAATCCTTGACCTTTACTGAAAGTGCGAATCCATGTGGATCGGAAACTGCAGTGCTGGGAACATCAAACACGAATTTCATTCCAGACCACTTGGGATTACCACACTTCTCAATGAAGTAGGTCTTCTTGCCTTTTACAAGTTTAGCAAACAAATTTGGGCGCAGCTTCTTCGTTCTTTCCTCAAGACGAATTGAACAGTAAGGACTGCAAAGCCCGATCAACGCAGAATGATTCGCAGTCTGTAAACCAGATGCTTCAATAACTTCTACCAACAGTTGGTGTTTTCGGACAATGGTTATCTCCTCATTATCTGAGTCCAACTCAATATTCTCTAAATCTACATCGTTGGAGTTTTCTTCTTTTGTATGTAATGCTTCTAAATCTTCTTGTACAGTAGGCAGCAACTGAGATGAGACTGTTGGTCTAGAGACATTAGTGTCAGTTGTTCCAGTTGCTTCTAAACTTGATTTCATTGTAATCCATCGTTGTAATGTAGATTGTTCAGATTCGATCTCTTGTGCCAACACATCGCGGTGCTTTTCCAGAAACTCGAAGTCGTCTTCAGCATTTTTTATCGCATCAGAGACAACCAAAATTCGCGTAGCGCCGTCTGTATCGATATTACAGTATAAAGATTGCGCCTCGCGGGTAGTGCCATTTTCGGGAAAGGGAAGGATGCCTTCAAACCCAACTTCGTTAAGTTTCACCACTTTAGTTGAACCGAAACCTGCTTGATCTTCACTGTCAATCAAATTAAATGGCAGAAAGTTTTTTCCCTTTTTCTCGGTTTGTGAATTTCTCTGCTGATTCCCAACTTTAACCAACAATTTGTTTGCCTTGAGTGGCTCCTCCCATGTGTAATTCATTGTTTCGCCAGGGGAAAGAGCATTCCATGGATGATTTTCGCAAGCTCGTTGGCGAAAATAAATAAAATGCTTCAAACTGCGGTTCTCAACTCTATATGGAGCATTATCTCTCTTTTCGTTGATGAGCACAAAGACGGATTGATTCAATAGCTTTGTGCTCACTTGAATATGAAAGTCGTTTTTCCGCTGTCTTGGCGCAACCTTCATGACCGTATTGTTGCCATGGTAGTCATCACCTGAAGGAATGTGCTCTATTCCATTATTTGATCTGCCAATGCCTTTCGTTTGTCGACGTAATGCTCTATCACGCACCTTCTTCATTCGGAATTCCAACGTTTGGAATTCTAGTTCGAGGGTTCGCAGAGAATGGACCTCGTCGTCTACTGAATTGGTATCAATGCTTGTATCAATTGTTCCTTGGAAATTTGTTCGATCAAACCGTTTCAGAAATTTAGATTTCTTCCCAGATACTCCTCCTATTCTTCGCGCTTTTTTCTTCTTGTATGTATTTGCTACCTCATCTAGCTTATCTTTTAATAATTTCATTGCATCTGCAAAGTCCATCCTTGCAACAAAATTCCCATCAATAGCCAAGAGTTCATCTCCAACGTGGATATCAGTATTATTATATGAAAATTTGCCGCGTTTAGTACCTTTTACGACACATTTTGTACTTCCATTCCATTGAATAGTTTCAAACCAGATTCCAAGCTCCCCATCCCAGTGTTCCATGTCTACTTCAGACGTGTCGATAGGAGGGACTTTCACTTTATACCTTGGTGCACCCCTGTTGTCAACGTGCCGTAGGGTACGTAAATCGACAACACGATTTAATTTGATAGTATAGTCACTGATAATGTCTGCAGGAAAACTGGCAGATAAATTCCATGTCGATCCCAAATCAATGCGCAGTTCTCTATCCGCACGGGTATCTGGCAAATGAAAAGGAATTGGTGATTCGTGAGTCCCAGCTGTAGTGATATAGAGAGCAGACTTTTGTGCCACAGTTTTTGGTGGCATTTTGGTGTTTGGCTGATGATCCAAAGTCGCTGGCTGGCCAAACAGAAAGTCATACTGGCAGAGTGATAAATCATCTTCAATAATGTTTTCAACTTTCTTCCCTACAGTCTTTATCTTCCAGTTCTGTTGCTCGCTATCACTTCCTTCTGTATCTTTTGTTGCATCTAGAACCCTTGACGGGTGGACTAATGAGCTATCTTGCCAGACCCGAATGGGTCGTGAAAGCTGATTAACCAGGACATAACGAGGACATATCCTGACAATCTTCGTATACTTGGACAGAGCACCCGGAGCAACAGTCACAATTGCAGCCACTTCTAGCTGTCTACCATCCAAGCAATGCATGCCGACAATTTGAGTGACTCCAACTGAATCAAGACTGAAGCCTCTGGACCATTCTGAACATCTGTGGGATCTCCAATGCGGGTCAACAAGTTGGAACGATAATCGGTTATATCCACCAAAGGGATTTGATTCTCTAAAGTTAAACATGAATGCCAAAGATGCCACTTTCTCGAGAGGAATCTCATTTCCGAGTAATGTTGTGTACTCATCTATACTCAATCTTTCCCTAGCGCCACACAAAACCCCAGGTCTCCCAGGGAAAATTGTTTCATGAGTGCCATTCTTACTAAACCTGTTTCTTTTGCTCGAATCCACAGGCTTTGAGCCATCTTTTGAGGCTGATTGAATGGACCCACTGACAAGGTGTGATGATTTTTCCTGTTTGTATTGAAGCGAATGTTCTGTGGTGTTTACGATCCAGTATGGGCAACTAATAGTAATCTGCCGTTGGCCTCCAGCTCCATATTTGTTGTCAATTTCAAGATTCAATCGCTGGCCAATAGAATCAACGACCGTAGTAGACGACGCAATATCGGTTAGTGTGAGCTTTTGACTTTCAAGATCGCTATTGGCTTCGCCCTTCATAGGACTTCCCATCATCTCAAAGTCATGATTTCGGGTTTCTTGATCTCTCATGTGCTTCATAATATTTGATCCGTGATGAATGAGCGCACCTTCACCGCTGGGTGTTCTGCAATACCCCAAGTTCACTAGCATTAGCAATGGGGAGTCTAGACCGACAGTATGTATAGGTGCACTTTCTCCCGGTTCGAGGTCTCCAACCCAAACAATAGTTTTCCTCTTAGCATGCATCAACTCATATCTAGCTGCTTCAGGAAGTAAATTCTCAATCACAATTGGAGGATGAATGATAAGAGAATAAGCAACCGGGCCATGACTATAGGTGTTTGGTACATAGCCATTGTTCTTACGAGGAGAAGATGTTTTCTTCGATGATAATGGCAAGCTTGGAATGTCTGAATCGAATTGAGAAATGTCAAGATCTGTCGTTATAGTCCTGGAGGCTTTCGACTTCTTAAGCTCTTCATGTACAGCAGTAACAGCGCCATGTCCGGGAAATGAAGAGACAATGGGACTTCTTTTAACCTCAACACAATAGCAGAACGGTGAAACTGATCCATCGCTCTTCGTGATAATGGGGCAAAAGAGATGATATTGCGTACTCATTTCTTCTGGAGAAACAGTGCCAGTCTTAAAGAGTAACGCAGACTCTTCGACTACGCTATTAATCATAACTGGGCGCGAACAATATCCAATTGAAGAATCGTCTACCCTTGTTTCGGTTGCATCACCTTGGTCAAATCCTTTCAATTCTTTTAAATGCTCCTCTTCAGGTTTCATCCAAAAACATCCTAGATTTGCACCTTCGGAATGGAGAGCAGCTTCCATTAGCGAAATTGGGACGTGATGGGTTTCACCAGGGTGAACTTGGTGTACGTCACAGTCGATGCTTGGGTTCTCATCATCTATGTAATTCACCTCCCATTCTGACTTTACTTTATCTAAGCATTTGGGGTCTATATGAAATGCCAACCAGATTTTATGGCAAGTTTTATTTACAATCTCCACAGGACTTGTCAGTGATACTTGTCTACCACCTTCAAACGTTGAAACTTCAGTTAACAATGATAACGCATTGGCTAGTTGCCAATCATTAGCTAATTTTTCCTATTGAAATAAGCGAAATCTTTGTTATCAGTCCTTCTGAAATAATGAAACGCATGTTGAAGAATGTATTCAATACGAGTACTTACCCGCACTGTATCAGACCGAGGATAGAGACTGACAAACTTTTTCCCTGTCTTATCGACGCAGATAGAGTGGCACCAATACATTCCAGGAACTTGAACATCAATATAATGACTAGAGTCAAATTGTTTGTTCGCAGGAGAGCGCTCATCTTCAAAAGCATCCGAAGAAACTTCGACAACTTCAAGGTTTCGGAAAACACTTCTTGTCGCAGGAAATGAGAGCGCAGTAATTTCGAGATGATCCACATATCCAACTGAAAGGCCTTCTTTACTTCTATTGTGTTGATGAAAACGGATGCGATGACCAGATAAATTTATAAGTGAATAGGCGACACGCTCATTGGAGAACAGAGTGAGCACCTTTTCATGCTCGATGGGGATCTCCTTTCCAGAGGAGAAACATTTCTCTTCAGTGACCAGTTTCATTGTTTTGTAACCCTGGAAGGGGACTGAATTCTTCTGTTTTTTCGGTAGGGGGGTCGTCATCTGTTCTTTTCTGTCAAGCGCCTTGAAAATTGAGGTAAACAGCGCTCCAGTAGCAAAATCCATGGTTTCTAGAAATGCACCACTAACATTCACATGAAATGGACATTCAGAATTTATGGTTATCCCTTGTCCTCGCTTTGAAGACTTGTCGTATAAAGCGGTGCACTTGTAGGGCTCTAAAAGTGGTTCCCAGCTCCTTGTTGGTCCACTTTTATAATAATCTATCCATAGATGAACGTCAGCACAAGCCTGAAAGTCCAAATCACCACCAATGTAACTATGTTCCGCTTTAAAGTCTGATACGCTGCAATGTAGTTGTGAAATATATATGTTTGCGATGGGTAAATGCATTCCTAGAACAGGTTCACAAATAACGAGACGGAAATCACAAAGCTTGGCCGAAACGCTAAACGAGAGCTCTTTCTCATCAGCCTCTGATAAATTCTCAAGATTATTCTCTTCTGGATATGGACCAACAAAATTAGACAACAAGGCCGCTGCAGCTTTCAGATTCTCCGGACATAAGACAATGTCGCATTTAGATTGTCTATTCCATTTTTTCTGTTGCATGATTCTTGCATTACAGACTGTTGGTTCTGGCAAGATGATTGGTTCAGCTTGACCTGAGGATGGTTCTATTCCTTCAAGTTCCTCATGGAAGTCATCTAAGGTGAGAGAAGAAAGAGAAACATTCATATGATTGGTATCAATATGCATGTCATGAATGATGCACATGTTAACTCCTGTTGTAAGAATTTGTACGATGCTATCTGAATTCCTCAGCTTTCTGAAGTTGTTATCTGGCAAATGATCGGAAAGAAAGAGTATATCCATATTTTTTGTAAAGATGGTTTGAGAAGACAGACCGTAGTCAACGGTTCTATACCTGTACGAAATTCCTCCCAATTGGGTCTTGAGCATAAGCTTGTTGCAATCTTTGTCCAGAGGATCAGTAGGTATTGCTATACAAGGTTGTATTAGCCAAAGTCGCACATCCAAGTTCAAACAGGGCTGTTGCTTTGTAGTTGCATCATTTGTTCCCTTATTGCAGCCCTTGTAATATTCGATGCGCTTTCTCTCCGCTTCGAAATACGGATTGCCAAATTCAGAACATAAAAAGTAGGCGCTAAAATACTCCAATAGGATCCAAAAGAAAGCCAGGTCGCTAGTGCATGAATCAGGTTCATCAAACCCCACATTTATGAGGCAGTTTCGGTCAGGAGTCATGAACACTGTCAACTGAAAAGGGGACCCAATGTTAGCAGAGAAGTCTTTCATGTCCCGGTATAAGCCCCAATTCATGTCCAGAGCAGTGCCAATCTGATCTTTTTTTTGTTTAATGTTCAAACAATCCTCAAAATGCGTTGAATTCTTTCGAAAATCGTTCACAAGTAAACTTCCCGATGTACATCCTACTCTCATTACCTGCTCAATATCAAAATCAACCTTCAGTAGAAATTCCTCAGCTTCCAGACTAACTGCATCGTTCATTTGATCAAGCATGTATGCACATCCAAGAGATTTGAAAAAATATTCGGGATGATCAAAAGAACAACGCCAGGACAATTTTGCTATAGATACGATCAATTCCATTTTCTTGTCAATTCCAACAGCCATCCGCTCGATGAAGCTTGGTGTTCCATATTCCGGAAAGTTTGAAGGACATGGGGGAGACTCAATAGCATTTACAATGGTTTGTATTGAGTATGGAAAGAGGACCGGTATCTCTTGCATATTACCATACCACATAGATAGTAGTGTATAAAACTGGGACATCCTCAGCGTTACACTGACGGGTGCGCAGTCATGAGTTCCGTCTTCATCAAAGGTAATTCGATCCTTGATGAGTATCCGAAGGTTTGATGGTAAAAAGTCTACAAATACTTCCAATTCTTTCACAGGTTCAATTGTTACTTCTTCCCATTTCCGGTTACATAGCCGCAATAGTCGTTGTTTCTTTGAAAATAAGTCCTCGGGAAGAACACCAGACGTAGTGAACACAGATAAACCATCCGAAATGTCTTGAACTTTCAAATAGTTAATAAGATAAAACAAGTCTCGGTCTTCGGTACCTTGTTCAGAGTGTTCACTTGATAGCCCAGTGTATAGTCTCAACTGTTCCGCTGAAACGTTTATTCTTAAAACTGAGGAAGGGTCAAAGTGTTTCACTGCGCCATAATCTAAATCATCATACAATACAGAATCTGATCTTAAGTCGAACGTGAAGTCAAATGGACCCTTATCTTCAGAATCAGTGATATCGTCTTTGTCTACTGTATCATCTAAGTCAATGTCAAAGTTGGGTAGCGAGAAAGATTCAGTTTCGTAGCTGTTTGAAAGAATCACTTTTGGTGATTTCAATGCGATCAGATCAGGACTTTTGCTGGTCTTGGGACAAATTATTGAGGATTCTAAGAGGTACACCTGGTAACTAAATGGATGTGGCGAGATTGAGTTTTCATTGGGAGTAGCAAGATTATCAGAATGGACCGACACGAAATGACCCATGCCATACTGCGGGTTGAGGAAATATTGAAATAGCTCAGTAAGAAAGCGCCGGAGAAAGACTAATCGAATATTTGTGAAGACGATTAACAATTCACTTGGAATCTGCGTGGTATCGTTGGATAAGGTCATTCTTATTTCAAATGCAGAATCTTTTGCCGAAGCTACAGATTCTGGTTCGATAACTGTATCAAAGATCTGGCCTTCTGGAGACAAGTCATAAAAAAAGATTGTGTCACTTCTAGCTATTACCTCTAGCTTCTTTCGCTCGTCCTTCAGAGCATCACTGGTCACGATATCTACCGACAAATCATCAAGACGCGCTTTGGCAAAAGGCTGCAATTCGTCAGTGAATAGGAAAATTTGACACTTTAAAAAATCTACACTTGTAGAATGAGATTCCACAACTGATCGTCTTTCATGCACATCTTCATCTGGATCTGGATGCATTTGATTTTCAGTACAGATACGGCTCAGTAACGATAAGGACTCAATTGCATTTGTAAAATCTAAATCTGAGAAATGCAAATCGAAAAAACCAACAGTTGCTTGAACCGAGCGGACTAAATGCACACAGGAGGAGCCCCTTCGCTCCAAATGGCTTATAATGAAGTTATCACGGGAAAGATCTTGCAACCTCAATCCTCCTGCACCAAGCTCATATCCAGCTTCATGCTCATTTACAGCAAATAAGAGTCCTGAATGAGAAGGAGCATTATGTAGCACTTGTGCTCCAACATTTGTGAGGTCTGGACAGGCAAACACAGACACGAGATTCCGCCCACCGCCATTTCGAAGAGAAATAGAATTGATCCTTCCCGATAGATTCCAGTCGTATTCATATCTCTCAGCATCCAAAACAAAGCCTGAGGATAATTCGAGGACAAGAGAATTAGACCATTCAACCGAACCCGTTGGTTGGAGACTCAAAGAGTACTCAACAGCTTCGGAAGCAGTATTTTTGATCAAGCGGTCAACGATTTTGTCACTGTCTTCGTGTTTATCTTTAGAGAAATAATTGCCAGGTGATAGTCCGATAGAGCTGGAAACTTCTCTTGTGCAACGAGCAGTTGCTTCCATTGCCCTAATACTCTCGATAAATCGATTAACGACAAAAATTAAACAATTTTCGACTTGATCACTTGATAATCCAAGTGATGAGATGCGTCCCCTAGCAATACCTACTCCCCCTAAAGCAGCACTGCTTGAGAATGGTGGCGGAAAGCAGACCAAGAGTGATAGCAGGTCCACCAAAATTTCCCGAAGAGCAATCCTTCGCATTTCTATCAATGGTCCTTCAGCTTCATTTATAGTGCAATTTACTTGCTTTAGAGCTATGCGGATTGATTTTATTTGAAGTTTAACATTCGTTCTCTTCAGCTTTGCGCAAACTGATAAACGTAAGAGCGAACGCATAGAACCATCATTTTCTTGACATGGATATCGATTCAGATTTTTACATGTAAAAAATGCTAATGCCAACTTTTCAGTTAGACGCTCTGTCACGATCAAATGAATAGGAGACGATACCATTGTCAAACATCGGCTTGCTCGCTGTGTACAAAACAACTCCGAGTTCTGGGAGAGGAGAACTTCACCTTTTAACGGCATATCGAACATTTTGCTACCTCCAAAATCAATCTGGAGTTCTTGATATGTGAATAACTGGGAGAGCGCACGAGGACACAATTGATATCAGCACTTTCATAGAAATTTAAGAGTCAAATGAATTCAAGCACTTACGGTATTATGGAACAGAGTGGATGGGAAGTCAGTCGAAACCTTTCCAACCTCAGCCATCGTTTCCTTTAAGAAAGATCCTTGTTTGCATTCCACCCTTCCTAGAGTTGTTCGGCAAAATGCAATATCTTCATCAGACAAATTAAAGTTGATCTCAACACCCTCAAGCTGGATAAGAAGATCCGATACATTCTTATTTGGAACATGTTCAACCAAAGACTTTGCAGCTTCATACCGGATTAAATCACATTTATATTGCGATGCAAAAACGTGAGGTTGTTGTTTCACAAAGAGTCTAGTGGCGCTTTTCAATTCCTTCACTATAGGTTTGCTCATCATTACCCTTATCTTTGCCATAGAGACTTGCACATTCCTTTGTAATTTTGATTTATCGTGTAACTTTTTGATGACTTTCGCCCTCAAAAATGGAATATGCGAGTCTGATTCTCCACAAATATTATAATCTGTAAGGTCTCCAATACTGTCTGGTTTTAACGCACGCGCTGGATAATTTGACAAGATTTCGACCATGGTGCTCGGAAGGTTCCCTGTTTGCAAGACCGTGACATCTTTAAGTTTGCAGATCGCGTATCCAATAGAAAAGGCTGTGACCTTTGCGTTTTCTCCCAAATCATTGAACCTATACAACCTAGTCTTCAAAAACGTCAACGATAGAAGAATGATGTGGTTCGTACCGAAAATGCGAAGACCTCTCTCAAAAGAATCATCGTCGTCATTATCGAGCTTTTCATCTGATGTGAACGTTGACAGCAGCGAAATATCGTCCGACGTTGAATCATTCGCAAACACATCAGAGCTCTTTTCTATGCAAAGGAAAAACTTCAATTCAGATAATGCAATCGTGATGGAAAATGACACAGAAATGGTCTGCTGAGCGTCAAGAAACGGTTCCGAAGATATCAGTTTTGTCACTTCTTCAAATTGCTCATCTTGCATGATCATACTATCAAACTGGCACATGGTTTCAAGGTTAACACGAACGGTTCCTTCTTCGTAAGACTTTCCTTCCTCGATTGCGTTCAAATCAAAAGAAGCATAGCGAACCTGACGATTAGATGGAATAAGATCAAGGACGTCATTCATTGTGTCAATATTAAGTGTTTGTTTTCGCTGATGCTTGGGTACTTTCCTCAGCTGTCCACTTTCCGGCCGAGAAGGGGGCATTGATTTTGAATGCCCGTGCCCCCTATTATATTGTTCTGTTGTGGTAGAAAGTGAGGATCCCGAAGAGCTGAGAATGCCACCAACTAGAGAGTAATCTAAATCTTTTAACGAAGAAGACCTGCGCATGCTTCGTCTTCTTTCCAAAGATCCATTGAACGAATCTCCTGTTTTTGCCAAAGCACGGTACAAGAGTATTTGTTCGACTGGCAAGATGTCTTCAATTTTTTTCAAGAATTCCTTCTTGGCAATCTGACCATCTTCTTGCTTTAATTGCTTGTTGAGCATTTTAGCAGATGTTCCTACTTCAGAGTAATAATTAATAATGTTTCGTCTAAATGACCGACTGGAATCTGAACAGTGATATCCCTCCCCTACTTTAGCAAAATAATTTACAAGTGCCCGCCGGTGCATAACATCTTTAAGGACTCCATTGAGAAGAGAGTAATATATCATTTGCTTGCAGAATCGCATTTTCGCCCGAGTCCCATGCTCAAAATCACTCAATTCCCCATGCGGTCGACCTTGTTTAATGTGTGACACTCGAGTCAGAAAGACACTTAGCAAGGCTATTGACCGCGTAGTTGGAACAGCTACTACGGTATCTAAACGTATCTCCGTGGAAAAAATGGCTGAAGATTCTGCGAAATTGATGCCCTCAGAAGAAGATTGCGAATCACTACTTTTCATGAAGGGATAATTTTCTACAGCAGCAGCAACATTGTCGGCTGCGGGGATTGGATTAATTTCTTTACGTTCCATTTGCTGCTCTGACGGAATAGAAGCATCCTCTTCGCCATCAGTCAGAATTCTTCTCTTCTCCCTCTTACCACGACGCGGTTTTCTTCTTTCAATACTGTCCTCTCCATCTGTTTCAAAGAACGAATCGTCTCCGGATGAAGTGTCATCTTCTCTCTTCGGCTTGTCCTCTTCAACTTTTACAGTAGTTATACCAGTTTTCCTCAGACACATGGTTACTTTTGCATTTGTTGGCTGCACAATATACTCATCCAAAACAGGTTCCACGGGATCAGATTGATTTCGATGTATTTTCTTTACAAACACGCCACAGTTTGAAATCTTCAGTTGCTTCTTTATACATTCATCGCTGGATGTTTTTCCATCCATCACCATTGGTGATGTCGGAGCTCCGGACCCATCAGCTGAGAAGACCCCGCTGTCATCCTCCTCATGGCAATATTCATTAACCTCAATTGTATCGATATGTATCCCTACTTCTACTCCATCTTGAACCATAATTATTTGAATATTGCGCATGGAGGCCTTGAGTCCATTTCCAACACGCCAGCCAACAGAGGACGCAAAGGACTTTACGAATTCTTGCAAGTAAGTCGACTGGACTACTTCCTTTTCATTACCTTCATTTTCTTGAGCAGTGACATTCTGTTTGCTAAAGAAGTTAGTTTTGAGTTTATCAAATTCTGTCGGAGTAGGAATATCCTTTTTCTCTCGATGACACCGCTCTGCAATTCGAATTATTTCTTGTTTCCATCGACGCTCATCTCCATGCAATCGACCAATTTTGCCAAGTTTCTTATTCTTTGCATGATACCCTACAAACCCACCGTGTTGTTTCTCCAATTCCTTGGCCATGCAACTTTCCAAGCTTAGCCGTATAGTGACATCACGGAGATCAATTTGAACTGTCTTATCTCCTGCACCTAGTAATATATTTTTCCATGGTACGGTAGCCCTGCAATATCCAATAGTGCCATTGATCACCTTCAGATCTACCAATGATGAGAAAGAAGGTTCTTTATCGACAAAGGTTTCTTTACTGAGGAAAGCGGCAAGGTCAATATTTGCTTCTTTGTCTTTCCAATCATTGAGCAAAGGATCAAAGGCTTCTTTCCGCAGATTAACATTCTGAATTTTGAGATCTCCGCTCCATAGGCCTAGCTTAAGCTGATTGCTATCAAAGTCGAAATAGGTAGCTAGGATATCTGTGAGCCGCTTAGATGGCCGAATGCTCATTGTGAAGCTTTTGCTAAATTTTATTCGCTACACAACGTGGATGGATGATTCTTGCAGGTGTTATTGTATTCTTTCGGCCTATGAGCTACTGTATTTGCAGCGGAATAGTTCTCAATTCGTTGTTCCGTCGTATAACTATTGTACAAATATGAAGCAGGTACTCGTAGGTAGGTACTGCACTAAAGACAGAAGACTGAAGGCTAAAGGAAGGCTTAAGGAGGTCAAAGTAAAGAACGATGATGGTCAAGAGTCAAGAGGGTTGTCGAGAAGAGGAGGAGGGTCAAGAGCCAATTAGGGTGGTCAAGACAAGATTGATTTTTGAATGACTTTTTTTAATTTTTTAACTGTTTTAAAAAATATTTTCAATTTGAATCAAAAGAATCATCATCATCATCTTCATTTCTTCTCCTTCCTCTTCTCTTTCAACTTTGAACTTGCTGGATACAATAACATAATCTTAGTGTCTCATAATATACAGGTTATGATAGTCTTCAATAATTTGAGGAGGCTGTATGAACTTACATAGGCTGGATGGAATGGAGAATGGAGGAGGTGACAACTAATAAAATGAACCAGAAATAATAGTAAATGAAGATTGAAGATAGAGATGCTCATCAATCAGGACACGGGAGACAGGAGGATACAGATTACGGCTTATGGGTTACGGCGGAGACTACAACTAGTAACTTCCTATTTGATACACAATTTTTATCAGACAAACCACAATGGCACGTCAAAGCAAATCTCCAACGCCCCCCAAGCAACCAACTCCGACTAGAGATGTGAATAGAGTCATCTTGACATGCTCCAAATGCACAAAAATAGGAAGGAAAAGTAAGTAATTCTCTAAGCACAGATAAAAAGGTCCCACCATCGTCAGCATCCACCCCATTCAGTATTCCAATGCATCATTTATCCCCCTCCCACAACCCTCTCCCTTCGCACAGCGTGTTCGCAACAAGCTTGTCTCAAATGCTGCACTGATGAACAATGCGAAGCTCACAGTGAACAGCGTGAAAAAGAAAAGGAAAAGGAACTCATT
>Ga0306864_1000446_pt1 | contig 19250 bp, 15 predicted proteins | sample AntRauTorckE5430_FD_190448 | JGI IMG/M metagenome (GOLD analysis project Ga0306864, IMG submission 190448) | Saline lake microbial communities from Rauer Islands, Antarctica - Metagenome Torckler E5 #430 (v2) (version 2) | ecosystem: Environmental > Aquatic > Non-marine Saline and Alkaline >...
AACGTAGGTATCGGATAATTTCGAATAAAAGCCTTTCCTTTGATAAAGTCCATCCGATTGTTTTGGCAAGACTCGTATTCATACGCATTTTCTGTCATACTTTCGATAGAACTATATAGCAATCACTTATCGGCTGCTACTTACACAGAAATATCCATTCCTTCTTCCGGGACGACTGAAGTGGGACCAAGTCAATGTCAGGTTTTAACTGGTTTTAATTGCATTTTCATTTCGCATTTCACTCCCCACCACCCAACAAAGCAACATTTTTACAACCATTATAATAATATCACAAATCCCCAAATTATCCAACAATCATGAATCATACCAACCGCCGTCAAATGACATCCCGGAATATTCAATCGGAGGAAAGCCTGGTTCTTCATAGAATCAGAAGGGTAGCAGCATCAGAGGCGAGTACTAGTCCTGCTGACTGTGTCAGCAAACCTAAACAAAATCTGACAAAAGCGAGATCTCAACGTCGATCAAGTAGGTCAATGCACTTTGCAAATAGACGCTCAGTCAGAAGAAATACTTCCTTTTTCAGCCCAATTCATGATTTGTTGCCAAACGCAGTCCCAATCGAAATTCCCGCTCGCGAGAGCGCAAGATCAGATTTAATTTGCAAGGATAACAGCGTCCTTGCCATGCTTATACATAAAGAGTTGAAACAAGTATCCACAAAAATCTTTCCAGCGGTTTAGTGCAGATGCAATCAGATGGAAGATTTGACTGTGGAATCGCCTCTTCAATCACAATGATTTTTGAGGGACCACCTGCGAAAGGTTCTTGTCTAGCACCATTAGCATCACATGGAGGTGAACGAAGTGCTGTTGACACTTCCTCGTATATCAATAGTATCAAAGGAATGATCACGCTGACAACAAACTCTCCGCCGTCACACTCTTGAACAAGGCAGAGCACTTCATAGAAGACAAGATCATGTTATTGGTCAACGTAAAAAAACACGATCATGTTATTACTCAACGTAAGAAAAAGCACGAATAGCACTTCTTCGACCCAGTTGAGAGAAGTTCTGAAATATCTAGCATCCTACGAAACTTTGGTAACACAAAGCGTCTGAAACATCGACTAAACTTACAAGAAACAGAATATTTACCCCTGTAAGAAGCAATTCTCAGATCAAGAAAAAGAAGTACTTATCATTTATCTATAATTTTAGACAAACTTGCAATCGATTAAACTTATTCTCAATCTTGCTTTATCCAAAACATTAATATTCGCACTAGGAGTTTATAGATAGCTTGTTCATTGCAGATGCAATGAAAAGTCTGCGTCCCACCAGCAAGAAGTATCCCTGGGTCCACAACAGTAAGTAAGTAGTAATGTACCTTCGTACGGTAGTAAACACTCAATTTTGATTTGTCCGTTGTGTAGAGCTCTAAACCTATTATGATATCCAACAGGAAAAAATCCTTGAATGTTGGTGGAACATCAATAATGACAAAACGACGATAGCAAATCAATGAAAAATGATCAATGAACAGCAATGAATAGATAATGATCAATGAACATTATGTAAGTAGATGCGGCGTACGAGGTAGAAATATAGAAACGTACCATCATTACAAATAGTGAACTAGGTAGAGCATTCGCTACCAACACAAAAATAACTTCTAGGATACTACATGTAAATAATGAACGCTGAAGTGCACGCGGAAGAAAATGCTTTGAAGAGGAGGGCTGAAGGAAGAAGCTCTTCACTTTTACAAGAACCTGGCATTGGTGATAACATTCCTAAGACGAATATAAAAATGGAAAGCGACAATGGATTGCTGCATTCGCTGTTCCTTCGATCTTTACCGTTGGCATTGACCAACGCAGCAGAAAATGCAAACTCTCCAATAAGAATGTCAGTCATGGGACCAATGCAATCGGGGAAAACTAGTCTTCTGATGGATCTCGCATATTCCATTATCAAATCGTCGACTTCCTCATCACACAATGACAAGAATGGTGCTGACTGTGAATCTTTTAACATTTCAAAGGTCCTTTTCATTGTCCCGGCGTATAAAAGACAACTATTGAACTTTCCCCTCCACTGCCGTCCACTACTACCCGCTCAAAATGACGGGGATCAAGCAACCACATTAGCTGGACATGCGGATACAGATGCAAGTGCCCATGGGCGTAGAGATGGATTCGATCAGAGACAAAAGGATTCTGAGAAATTTCGTCAATCATTAGAATCTCTCAACGAGCAAAAACGAAGAGATGCCAACCCAGGTTCCAGTCAACAACGTGCAGGGGGGAATTGGACAGAAGGCGATGAGTGGATTCTGGATCACATTGACATTCAATACGTCAAAAATGTGACGGATCTAATCCTTTTTCTATCAACGGTGCAGAGCAAAAACAAACATGATATTTCCGCAATCATCGTGGATGATTTAGATCATTTTATTCGAGATGAATCTCATGCGTGTCAAAGTGGAAATGATCTCTCGGGGCAACACTTACCTGCGAATACAATCGAAATAATGAAAGTGATTCAGTTGTGTGAGTGATATGGATTTCAATTGCACTATTTTGGAGAAAAAGTAGCGAGACTAGTCAATGTATTCGCATGGTCTTGAATATTGCAGCATTTGACTCGATCTTTATTGTTCGGAATATAATCAAACCATTGCAATTGCTGCGTAATGCTACTTACTAATTCCTATGCATCCATCCTTCAATACTGATAGTGGCGTTAATAGCAGATGCTGTAAGCCACATGGAGGAATCTTTGCGGGCGTCTGAGTCTAAACAGCAACGCAGAATTCATGTGATTACTTCCATTAATATAGGTCGGTTGCCGCTTGGAACTTCCCCTTCTCAATCAAAGACAATTCACTCCTTGATGCATAATTATACACCCACTATTGCATCCATTGAAAAGATCAATCAAGAGAGTTTTCAACAAGATGGCGAACAATTCAATCTGAACCGTTTCTTTGGTAAAGAAATGATTTGTAGGAATCATAAAGCAATTTCGATGGAATGCCAATCAGCATGGAAAATTCGCTTGCAAACTATCCATGTGAATAACCTTGGTGCGGCGCCAGTTGCGGGGAATCGTCATGAGAATAAAGACGCCACGTCTTGCATTTCACAAGCTAAATTTTGCATCGGCAGAGATGTCAGCAGTAGAAACAGTTTGCAATATGACGAGGACAAAGAAGAACACGAGCTGTTCTGGGCTTCGAACGCATAGCTACAATACGAAAGGGAGCACAGCTATTGGGATATAGCATGCAAGATATCTAATACTGTGCGAATAGATTTCATAAACATAAATTACAATTTGTTTATGAGGCGCTTGTGATATACAGTATAGTGAAAGATTCAGGCAGACAATGCCTGCTTTCCGCAACTATCTAAAATATTCTTGACAAATTCTTCTGTTTCGTCAAGATGACTCTTGCCACGAGCCTGCTGCTGTGGCATGCTCTTCTCTGCACTTGATCCAAAAGGTGTGCTCTTCTGTTCAAGATTGGATACATTCTTGAGGGTGCGCATGGCTCTTTCTTTTGCGAACTTGATTCTTTTCAGTTGGTCATCCATTGATTGAATAGTTGCTCTCGGTCTAGGTGTGATTCCATTGGCGAACGAGGACGGTCTTGGTGAAAATGAAAAATTACTGAATGAGGATAAAGCAGGTGTTTCTCCAGGAGAAGTGTTTTGAGGCGTTTGTACACCTGCCACAGGTTGAGGTTGAGTTTGATTGGGTCGACCTTGAACCGAATTGAAGGAGTTTCGCTCCGTTAAATTGGTGACACGACCTTCACTACTTTTAGCCCACACGTCAGTATTTCTTTTTGTGTCAAAAGTTACCTTTAATGCGTTGCTTCCGGATTTAAGTTCCTCCAAACTGGATTTTGCAATGTCTGCCTGCTTTCGCAAATCTTCTACATGCTCCAGCAACTTGGTATTCTGATTTTGAAGATCATCTCGCATTGAAATGGTCCTGCCAAAATCTAATTCTACTCTAGCAGCAACAGCTGTTTGATCAGCAAGAATCTTATCGTATTTCTTCGCTTCCATTTCCATGTCCGTTTTGGTATCCGATAGGGAAACGTTCTCGATTCGTAGAGCATCACAGTCAGTTTGAAGAGTCTTCAATTTCCTTACATGTTTACAATTTTCCTCCTTGACTTTGACGAGCTCAGTTTCAGTCAACTCTATTTTGGCTTTGATCATACAATTGAGATTTCGTAAACGACTGCATTCGTCTTCTAAATCACCCGTATCATGGTTTTGCTGTTGTAATCTCTTTACCTGTTGCTCGAGATCGATCTTTTCGTTTTTGAGTATGTTGCATTCTTTTGTAAGTAGTTCAAGTTGCTCTTCACGATTAGGTTGTTGCTCTCCTTGCAAATTTACTAGCTGAGATTCCAAACAATTCAGCTCTCTGCATTTGTTCTCAAGGCTCTCCTTGGCATCCTTCAGTTCAGCATTAAGCTGCGCATTGATTCCTGTCAGGGAATCTACTTCCCCTTCCAGCGCAGAGCTCGATTCGATTAAGCCATTGTATTTGTCTTGTAACGTTTGGAATTCATTTGTCATTCCATCTTGGAACTTATGTTTCTCAAGCTCGTGTTTGGATGTTGCCTCCTCATAGTCTGCATGTAATGTGAGCAGTTTTTCACGATCATCTTGAAGCTTCTGCAGCTCGTCTTCCGCTCCAGCTAATTTCAAAATAAGCTCTTCACACTCATGAGTAGCATCCTCAGCTACATTTTCAAGTTCCACACATCGCTGGACAACGTTATAGTTCTCTTCCTCTACAACCCGCTGGTTCTCGGTAATGATATTAATTTCTTGCTGCAATTGAGCATTTTTAAGTTTGTGATTCTGATTCTTCTCCGAGTATTGGCTTCCAACTCCCACACCAAAAGCTGGCGAGACAAATGAAGTGTCCTGAGCTGAGGACTCTTTCATTACCTGCACCTGTTGCTTGTATCGGATAACTTGTTCCTTCATGTGCTCATTCGATCCCTTGAGGCTAGCATTTTCCAGTTGAAGCTCCGACACTGTCTGTTGCAAAAATGGCGTCATTGATATGGATGATGATGCATTGACGGACGATGTCACCGGCGAGAATAGCCCCATACTCTTCAAATCATCAGTGTCAACACCTATAGAAACATATTTCCCTGTCTCTTGTGATTCTGATTCATGCGAATCCCTTGCAATGGACGACGAAGCAGTGCCCTGACGGTTTGTGTCATTCATATGATCTTCATATGTTCCTTCTCTCGATACAATAGAATCAAGCACGTTACTATTTCCACAGCCCTTTGCTAATCTTTCCAGATATTCACTCATTCCCATATTCGCTTCCAAATCCAAGCTGGAACTCTCAACTAGAAGGCCTGATTCCGTTTCAATTCCAACCAATGCATCTCTAATGACGTCATCCATCCTCAAAGCCGCATTCATCCTCAATCCGCTCTCCTCCAACAAACAGATTTGCTCCAAAAGCGAATGAAAGGCATATCCCCAAATCCTCCCATCATTATTCTTGGTGCTGGGTTCGCTAGGGTACACTATTTGATTCTGTTCTTGATCTTGTTGCTGCTGTTGTTTCAAGTGCTCTAGTTCATAGCTCATGGCATCCCTTTCCCTTTGGAGAATTTGAATCTTCTCATCAGCTTCCACTTGTACCTGTTCCGCAACGTACCTCATACTATCCAACTCTACTTGATATTTCGTAGGAGACAACAATGCCCTTTCAGCCTTTTGCATAATTTCGAGTTCTTCCTGAAGCTGATTATTCTCTTCTTTCAGCTCATCCATTTGTAGTCTCACGCTGTCAGAATGCATTATTTGCATGTTACTGCCACGATTGGTATTGCCATGAGTATTATCGATGGCATTGAGGTGCGGATCATGGGTTCCCAAGCCTATGGAACTATCGCATAACTCAGATAAGGAAAACGATGATACGCTGCTGCTGTCATTACCATCTCCCCCCTGTCCATCATTATTACCACCGTCGTGATTCTGATTGTGATTATACAATGGGTGAAATTCTCCGTCATCGCTATCTTGGAGGACGAGAGGATCAAAGCTGAGACTCTGAACATCGGTATCGTCATTCCCGTAATCTAGTAGCGTTACTGGATCCATGGAACGGGTCACCATAGGGCGCTGATGCACATTTTCAATCCCTTGGTTATCATGCTGATGGCCTGTACCGTATAATTCATTTAACGCGGATCGGACATCAGCTTGTCTTCGAGCTAGAAGGTCATTGTTGTATAGCGACGTCCCTCCTGATTGCATTGATTTGGAAGCTGCACTGGGATTGATTTTGCTAGCGTCGCCCTGCATCATTTATCGATAAACAGATTACTTTCTTTCCTGCTTGGAATTATGTAGTAAGAACTTGTTGATCTATTTCCGTTTTCTGATATTTCTGTTTCTGTCTGTGTTTGTTTTGTTGTGTAGTTGGTAGTTGGTACCATAGTTGGTAGTTTTGAAGTTGGTAGTTGTTGATGTAGGCGCGGGGAGGAATGAATTCAAAAATAAGAAATAGGCTATTTAATCATATTTTAGAGATTTTTAGTATTCATTTCCGGCGCGGGCACACAATTTGAATAGCTTGGGAGAACAACAACAACATGTTTTATGAGAAAAAAGAGAGAGAATTTAAAGTTCGAGGTATCCTAACGATTGTATACTCTACCACTCCGACCAATTAAACAACACGTAATTGATTTAAATTCAAATCATCATGTCTCAAATTCGAACAGCGCACCTCCTTATCAAGCATACTGAATCTCGAAATCCAGTCTCGCGTCGTACCGGGCAGCAGGTAATCCTCACTCCTTCGCTCGCAATGGAAGAAATCACAAACTACATGCAGAAAATACAATCGGAGGGAGCTGCTTCTTTTCCCAATTATGCTAAAGAGAGAAGTGATTGCAGCTCATTTAGGGCTGATGGAGATCTGGGATTCTTCGGAAGAGGCATGATGCAGCAAAGTTTTGAGGATGCTGCTTTTGCATTGGAAGTGGGAGAGATTAGCGGAATCGTGTCTAGTGATAGCGGTTACCATTTGATTTATCGCATTGCTTGATGATTTCATAATCATGAGAATGCCAACTATGGGTGGAAGAGCAAAATATACAATGTACACGAAATAATGATGGAACGTAGTTTACAAGATATATAGCTAATTGATAAAATGATCGCATTCTCGTTCATGCTATGGTACGGTTTATATTTACACAAAATCTCATCTTTAATGAAATTCAATTGAAGGGAGTTTGATTCCTAATGATGTAAGCGTGTATATAGAAGAAACTTTACTGGATGTAGAAGCAAGTAAATGTCTATGTAAAGAAGAGAGAACATGTTCACTGTGATTTATTTGTTATGGGAAGAATGATTAATGAATTAATGGCATCCGCACTTCTGCTCGTCATATTCACCAGAAACTGCAGTGGAAGGCGTATTCTTGATCAGTCCTAGTTCCTCACGGACCTGGTTGGTGGCTGCCACCATGTTACGCAAGGCCGCAATCGTCTCAGGCCAAGCGCGAGTCTTCAAACCACAATCTGGGTTGACAACAGTCTGCTCAACCTTCAAAAGGGTGAGGAAACTCTTGAGCTTGTTGTACTGTTCACTCACAGGAGGAACAACGGCAGAATGAATGTCGTACAATCCAGGACCGAAACCCTTGGTGTAACCGATGCGCATAAAGGCTTCGAGAGTTGCGTTATCACTACGAGCATTCTCGATGGAGTTCACATCGGTATCCATACGGTCAATCGCCTCCATGCAATCGTTGAACTCGCAGTAGCACATGTGGGTGTGAATCTGAGTTGATGGCTTTGCACCTGCTGTAGACAAACAAAAGGCATCGACTGCCCATTTCAAATATTCCTCCTTTTTCTCAGTGCGCATTGGCATGCCCTCACGGAGAGCAGGTTCATCGACCTGTATAACAGTACATCCACTCTCCTCCAAGCTGCGAATTTCATCACGGATTCCCAAACCAATCTGGAATGCCTGTTCTTTACGAGTGATATCAACACGTGGAAATGACCAATTTAAAATGGTGATGGGACCAGTCAACTGTCATTGTGGAGTAGTTCGCATTTTGAGTTAGACTTTTGCATTTTAACATAAAACCTGGTTCATCCGGCGCAATACGAGAATTTAAAACTTACCATACCCTTCACAGGTTTGCTGGTGAGTGCTTGAGCAACTTCAAACTCTCTAGTGGTCATGGCAGTAGGCCTGTGGATATCGGTCCAAAAGATAGGAGGGCGGACGCAGCGAGAACCAAAGGACTGTACCCAACCATGTTGAGAAAAGAGCATACCCTCCATCTTCTGTGCAAAGAATTCAACCATATCAGTACGTTCGGGCTCTCCATGCACAAGAATGTCCAATCCGAGAGCCTCTTGAATTCCAATACAAAAGGATATCTGTTGATCCATGGCTGCATCATAGTCAGCAGTGCTCAAGGTCCCCTTCTTCCACTGCGCACGAAGTTTACGGATCTCCTTTGTCTGTGGGAATGAACCAATGGTAGTGGTTGGAAGGGAGGGAGTTCCCACAAGTTGCTTTGGGCGGCGAGTAGCGTAGTCTTCAGCACGCAAAAAGTCAGCTTCTTTTAGACTTCCAACTCTCTCGGATACAGCATCACCATTATTTGAAAGCTGCTTGCGGCCTGAATGGTAAGTACTCCAAGCTTTGGCATGGATAGATAAGTCATCCTTACCGTCGGCTGCTGCTGCAAGAATAGTCAGCTCTGACAATTTCTGCTTAGCGAATGAAAGAACAGAAGCAGCCACATGTTTCTTGAGGTCGGTCTCATTCTCAAAATCCCAGGGAGCATACTGCAGAGATCCAGAAGGCTGCACACGGTACTTAATATTCAAAGAATTCAACTTCTTCACAATAGGGAGAGTGACCTCAGGGATTACCTTCCATACGTTGCGTGAATCGATGAGTCCGGCACCCAAAGTTTTCCCAGCGTTGAAGCCAAACTTTGTCACCAATTCAAGTGATTCACCACGGGTAAAGTCGAGAGAAACAACGTTGATACCATTAGCCTCAGATTGAAGCCATTGGTAATTAGTTTCGCCTACATCCTCCATGAAAGAAACCATGTTGATAGAAACTCCACCTGGGAGAATGGCAGGGTAAACTGACTTGAATAGAGGGAGGAGTTCAGCTTCGTCAAACACTAATACTGGCTCATGAATCTGGATCTCCTTCACACCCAATGCCTTAACCTGGGCAAGAAGACTCTTATACACTGGGATCAAGTCTTTGATCAAGGACTCTTTAGTAGCATCGCATGAAGCAGCAATCTTCGCGAATCGGACCCATGACACGGGTCCTAGGATAACAGGGGTTGCCTTAGACTTTCCGTGGAATTCAACACCTCGTTTGCAGTTTGCGAGGAAGCGATCAAAGTTGGGAGATAGCTTGGTGGTCTCATCTGTTAGTAGTGGATTCAATAATATGCATAGTGTGAGAATAAATTCTGTTCATGTGTATCTAATAATTTCAGTCGTATTATACTCACCAACTTCAGGAACCATGTAATGATAGTTACTAGTGATCCATTTCTTCATACTCAACGCAGGAGATCCGTCAATACCACGAGCCATTGCGAACATGCGAGGCAATCCTGCCTTGCAACTCTGAAAGCGTTTTGGATAGAGTCCAAGAAACTCAGTCCAAGAAAGAATGTTGTCGTACAAATAATGGTCACCTACAGTAACGTGGTCAATGTCGGACTGAAGTGCCCAAGCTTCCTTCTCGACAGTGATAGCTACATTCAAAAGCTCTTGCTCAGAGATATCTCTCTTCCAAAACTTTTCGAGAGCAAACTTGAGTTCACGTTTTGCTCCCATACGAGGGAATCCAAGAGTACTGGTGGCAGTTGCGTTAGTCATTCTAATAATTCTGTAAGATTGTTTAATATTTGTACGATGTGCAAATTGTGAGTTCAACGAATTGTACAACAAGGAAAAATCTTGCGAGACAATGACGTTCTCTACCAAGAACGTTCAACAAACTATCGTTCCTTCTACACAGTTGGTTGGTGAGAACCTGTGAGAACGTGTTTTAGTTTGCACAGTGGAACCAAAGCGCGCGTCTCGAAGCACTAATTCTTTTTGAATCACATGTTTCGTCTTTTTTAATTTGTGAAGCCAAGAGAAGCCAAGCACGTTTCTCATTCTGCCCGTTATAATATTTATTTGTGAATCACGTTTTTCATTCATTTCTTCATAACCGTCAGTTTAACCACTACAGAACCAGATCTACGACTATCGACGTCGAAATTATGCGCCGGCGGAAAGAAGTGAAAGGGGGAGGACGACGATCGGCGAGAGTAGAAAGCTCTCAAAATAGCTGCCGAACCTCTCTATTACTAGAATAGAGATGTAAGTATGGATTTACTGCTCGCAGGTAATTATTGCAGCTCATTCGGAGTAAAATGAAAATAGAGATAGCGAGCGCTCTGCGGACGAAGTATGACGCAGCAGCATACTTATGAGGATTCTGTATAAAAGATCATAATCTCCTTCATTGATTCCAAAGCAATTACTATCAAAATACAATGGCTCATAATGTGAATACCTTTGCATTTGTCACATACTGAATCACTATTATTTTTCTCTTAATTTGGCCAATGCCTAGCTTTGAAGAAATGATATCCATCCATTCTTATTTTCGCATATTCAACGTAATCAAAGGCAATAGTCGAAGTCTTACATTGAATGAGCGACCAGCAAGCCCATCCCAAATGAGAAATCAGGGAATGCTTACCGATTTCTTCCCTCATTTTCGATAAAAATAATTCTCTATTTGCTGCCGTCATTGAAAGAAACTCTTTGGACATCACATCGCCATTGGCACGGATGTAATTTGTGAGAAAGATGTTCTGACAGCTTTCCGATGGATATTCCTTTCCATAATCTGGTATGAGATTGTTCATATTGCTAAATTCTGCAAACGTATTTCCTATGTCAGCTGCTCTTGGATTCATACCCGCGTATTCAAAATCAATCAGACGAATTTCCTGCTTCGGTTGAGTACCGTATTTGCCATTGCTACGTGGAGAGGATGGAGTTGGAGTTACTGACGTTAGAATGTTAAGACTTTGACAATCCATGTGAGTGAAGACAATATCTCTACAATATTGAACTGCACGTCTTTGGATACATCCCCCTCCAGGAATTTCTGCTTCCCCTTCCTTTAATTTTGTTACAGATTGATCTGTTCTTGAAGGCCCAATTTCTCTCTGCAACCATTGCCATTCCTCCTGGATCTCCTTGAACATCAATCTTTCTTGATTTTGGAGTCCTGAATGATAAAGATCATTGATGGCATCGATCCATTCATCAACCCTCCCCCAAACCTCTCCAAAGCAGCAATCTTCAATATTTGTCTTGTTCAGAGATTCGTCAAGGTAAACCCTATGCAATCTCCCTAGCTGCCGTGCAATCTCAACTGTGAATCCTGCGTCTCCCATTTCTGTATGGGAAAGAGTTCGAATGTTTTCATAAAATTCCTCCAGTCTTCCATTCTGAAACCTTCCATAAAAAGTAGGTGCAAGGTATTGAGACGAAAGGGCCGCCGATATTTTATTTTCATGTTCTCTATCCACAATACTATACTGATGATTAAGTGAATCACTTGATACATTTCCATTTCGATCCTCGATTTTGACGCCACTGTCATGGATCCGAATGAGAATGGTGGACGAAGGAGACAGGTCATATTCATCCCTAGTGCTCTTGATTTTGTTTGCATCTACGTGTACCGCAAATCCATATTCATGATCGCATCTGACAGTGAAGAGATGGTTACTTAATCCTCCCGTGAGTGGCTGCACATTCAGATCACACGGGCGTGATTGTTCTGCGAGAAAGGATGGAATTATTTCTTCTAGGACATTGTACACTTGTTCCTGAAGAGATGATGAATTTACAGATATATTAATTTGAAGCGGTGCAATACTGTCTGCGTTGTTTAAGTATGAAACTTTGCTGGTACAAGGACTAACGCTGGGAATTAGCATAATCACAATGTTTTGCTGTGTTTTGATAATAAAGTTGTTTGTTGTTTTTTGGTTGGTTGGTTGTTTTTTCAGCAGTGCGTCAGTTGTCAGCGCCTCCTGCTCACCTGCAAAACATGCAAAACATGCACGTGTCGCGTTCAAAGTTTAGTTTGTCATTCACCATACTAGAAATCATAAACCAATCAGACAGTTTTAGAAGCTATTTTAATAATTGGTTTGAAACAACTTACTTGTAATAACCACAACTATTAACTCAGTTTAGATTAATGTTGCATTTCCATTAGTTAGTTACAATGTATCCATCTCCATCCATGTCAATCAGATCAATACTAATTCAATACTGCTTAATCGCTGATTCAACAATCCTCACACCATCCTGCTCAATCGCAATCTCAACTTCATTTGAGATGTGGAAAATATTAACATTCCGTTTGTTGGATTCACCGCCCATAGTACACTTGGAATTCAGCTCATTAGTTCTGCATTGCACCCTTTCTCTATATAGATCGTTCGATGCTGCTTTAAGGTGCTGCGCAACAATTTTATTTAGGCCAACCTCAAGTGCACGGACTCCAACATCAGCATTGGCACGGCGGCTGTTGCTATTAATGATGGCAATGCCTTTTGGATTTTTGTCACTATCATTGATGGCAAGCAGATTGTTACGGAATTTTGACACTCCTACATTGTACATAGAAAGCTGCCTCTCGGTGGCATTTTGAGGAGTAGGATACGACTCAAAGCAACTCTCGATTCTGTTCTTGCTTGTCCAAAGTTCGTCACGAAGCTTCGACACCCCTTGCGTATATAAATTAAGCTGCCTCTCCGTGGGATCGGTGGGCGTGACATTGCGAGCATCGCTTCTTGTTTTGTCGCTATCAAGTGACATCATTCGTGCCATACTGATTTTCATGGTCCCGTCTCGGTGTAAGGAGGCAAGCCTATCAGAAAGACGTTTCCTTCTCTTGGGAGGAGTAGAACAGGAATACTCTTTCTCCAACTCCAATCTTTGATGCTGAGAATCGTCATTTATCTTGGCAACGTAATATAAATCATCAAGATATTGTTCGAGTCTGGATGTGGGAAGCTCCATTGTCATTTTGCACTTCGTGTAACAGGAACAGGAGACGAAAGTATGGAATTATTGCTCTTCTGGAGTTAGTAGTAGGATATCAAATTTCCGTCCTTTTGTCAAAAAGAAGCGTTGAAATGTCTAATTTGAAGAATGAAAAGTTTAGGCATATGTAGAAAATAGCTCTTTTATTAGCCTATTGACTTGATTTCCTGGAGTCTAAAATTTGATTTAGATGGAAATTCGATACACATTCCCGTGTCCTTTAATGGAACTAAAATAAGAAAGGTTACGAACCTTGATAAGAAATGATGGGGCCAATGACCCTGATTATTTCACAGATTATTCCTGCCGAGAAGAAAACGCTCCTTATTCTTCGCAGTTGTGTAGTATCGTAGTTGGGAGAACCTATAATTTCATTGCATCTGTCGATTAAAACTCGCTTGTAAAGTAGTGAGCTTGGACCATTTCATTCATCAATCAGCAATTCCTATGGGAGCAATCACAAAAGGCTCATCGGGTAATCTAATAAGGAGACAAGGCTAGAGTGGGAGAAATCACTCATCAGGGGATTGTTGGTACGAAAATCATAACAGGTACATCAACTTGTTGGAACACTGGAAAGATCGTCAGGGGAAAATGCAACAGGGTCATTAAGCTTGAGAAAATGGTATTGATGCAAGTATCATTAGAGAGGTACTAGCTACTGGGATCCGATGAAACGGGCTCTTTTGAGGTGGACCTTTGATGGATTATCATTATTTTTTGTCCCACCGTTAGATTTTAAAGTGGAGCGAAGAGAATAAGGAAGAGTGGGACTCCAAAAGGATGATCATTATTCTCTTGCCTCCAGCTACATGATTATCCCAGCAAAACACTTACTCCATGCTTTCTCGTAATGTGTAATCATGTGGAGAATGGAGATCTAGGAGAGAATGGTTTGATGGTTGTTACTGTGGATGTCGAGTGACTGCTGTTGACAACATGATTGAGATCGATATTATGTTTTTGGGCCTTGGCACCCTCACACAACAGAGAAAACTATTATTTGATTATTTATCGTTTGAATACTGAATACCTACTTGATACGGAAGTTCAAACCCACAAATATAATTCCGTTGATTGAACGGAGGAGCCAATAGGATTTCACCAGTGAAAGAACGCGACAACAACGCAATACGTTTTGGTATGTAGTACCGTTAGGATCATTTCAAATTTCGTTAGTATCTACCTAAGTACCATCCAATCATTATCCAATTAAGTATCTTACCACTAATTATTCTCCAGTATCTTACCGTCTCCTTCAATTCCATGATATCATCGTCGCCGTCATTGCGACAAATGATCTGCAAAGATCTATTGATAATTCTTCTTGGAATAGCATACATTTGCCAACCCTGTCAGAATCAGTCGTCCTTTGTCCAGATCCAGTTTCAATTATTGCCAACGGCGAGGGCATTCACCATCCCTTCAGCGCGGTTGAGGTCGCATCATTTGATTTCTAATCCTGGACCTTCATTTTTATCATCGCACAAACATCATGGAGAGGAAGAAGAGCAATCATTCAAAACATCTCATGACGTGTTGGTTGCAGATTTAGAGCCAAAGCAGCAACGACGCGAGAAATCATCCTTGGAAAGGATTACTGAAGCAACTGCTAATGATAATGATAATGCAAATACCGACCAATCATCACGCAGAATATTCTTCTCCTCCATCCTCCTTACCGCTGCCGCGACAGTAACTCCGCCCAATGCCAATGCAGAATCCATCACATGGAGACAATCACCCATCAACAAACGATCAGGTGTATCACTCACGCAAGCTGAGCAAATATACAATATCAGATTTATAACGTATCTCTCACGACTGCTCCTTTCATTTGATGAAGAATGTCAAAAATGGTGGTACAAACGAGCGGGCGATATACCCCGAACAGCGACTGCGGAACAAGTTCAAACATTGAGAAGGAAGCAGTTTGCCATGTTTGCTGCTTCCGTCGAGGTTAGTTTGCAGGAATTTGACGGGGATGGAAGTACAAAAGGAAGGGATGATGGACCAAAAGAGCTGATGCAGTCGCTATTGAAAAGGTACGGACAGGATTGGGAGGATATGCAGAGGGAAAGGGTAGAGAAAGGGTTGCCGCCTTTGAAGAGTGCGAGTGAAGAAAAATATAAGAGGGATAGTAGGGAGGCCAGGAGACAGATAGCCTTATTGTTTTCGTTGTTGAAAACATATCAGCCTGTTGATTCAATTACAAAGTTGTTGGCTACTTTGGATAATGGAAAAGTAGAAAGGGTCGAGATTTTGAATCCTGGGAGTGGATATGCACCAGGATACGAAGCGCCAATTGTGACATTTTCGGCACCAGATGCTGGAGAGGATTTCGAGATTGCACAAGGCAAAGCAGTGCTGAGACCGAGCGGGAGAATTCTGAGAGTTGATGTTGATGCTGATCTGGAGAAGAGGGGCGGTTACTCCTTTGGAAAACCTCCTCTTGTGACAATTACTCCTCCATTGGCTGCTGCGATTGGTTCACCGTTTGCCAAGACTGCCACCGCGAAAGCCTTTGTGGTACGCGATGGAGTAAATAAAGGCAAGATTGAAAGAATAGACCTCATTGATCCCGGATTAGGGTATGCCGAGGATGAAACCATTATGGTCACTATTGCTCCTCCTCCGGTAGATCCATTAAAGCTAAATGGGAACAGCACTCGCACTGTACAAACATGTGCCGCAAAAGCTGTGATAGAATATGAAGTAAGCAAAATCGAAATCACAAATCCTGGAAGTGGATATGCCACAGAGAAACCTTTTGAAGTGGTCGTGGAACCTCCTCCAGCGACAGCGAGGGTGAACCTGAATGATCCACTTTTCACCAAGGATCTCGGACTACAAAAGCAGATTGCAAAGGAAGCTGAAGAGCCAGTAGTCGCAATGGCGTATTATACAGCAGTCAGTGATAGTTTCACGGGTTTCAGAACGGCTAACGATAACAAAGCAAAAGCTTTCGAAACCTCATTATTGAAACAGAAAATAAGTGCATCAGGAGATGAAACAACTATGAAGTCCTTGCCTTTTTGGACAGGCGGTGTGACTACTTCCAGTGCTCAGTTGTTATCATTGCTTCCCGCCGGTATTGGACTTATTTACAACAGAGATGCGAAACGTTATGAACTTGTTGCAGGGGATGAAGTTCTTGACTACGGTTGGGCTGATGCTATGAGCCCAGGGAAACCAATCGATCCAGATTTTGGTCCTCGTGGAAGGTCTCCAATTGAGCGTGAAAAGAAATTAGATACTGGCACATTACTACGCTTTTATCTATCGGGTGCTCTCTGTTCCTCCTCAGTTCATCTGATCTTGACACCGATAGATGTGATCAAGACCAATATGCAAACAAAACCTGAAAAATATCCAGGTCCATTCACATCATTCAAGATTGTCTTGGAAGAAAAGGGTCCCACTGGATTCTTTGCAGGGTGGGTACCAACTTTTATTGGGTTCTTCATCAATGGCGGTGTCAGCTATACCGCCATTGAATTCTTTCGTAGATATTACACTGATATTTTAGGGGACTTGGCACAAAATTACGAAATCCCAATTATCCTCGCATCATCGGTAAGTTAAAATCGTATAGCCTATTTCCAACATTTCATTGGATCCATTAATGGAGAAGAAAAAGACTTACATTTTACATCTTTTCTATGTCACCACAGTTCACTGCTGCTGTCATTGGGGTCTTTACATTGACACCTTCAGAAGCAATCCGTATTCGAAGTGTAGCGCAACCTGACTACGCACCAAATGCCCTCGGTGTAACAAAGAGAATTATCGAAGAAGAAGGTTTTGGATCCTTGTTCAATGCAGTGCCAGCATTCATGCTCAAAGAGATTCCCTTCATCATTGCCAAGTTCACCGTATTTGATCTTTCTACTGAGTACTTGTATGACAAATACCCCGCAGCATTGGAAGATGTAAAGCTCTCATTACTGGTAAGTCTAGCTGGCGGGGTTTTGGCAGGGATTTCAGCTGCATTGGTGAGCAATCCAGCAGATGCTACAATTTCTGAGATGAAGAAAGCCAAGACAGATGATGGGCCGCTGGTCATCTTTCAGAGGTTGGCAAATGAAGGAGGAGCAAAAGCTCTATTTAGGGGGTTGGGAGTTCGAATGGTATTTTACACGCTAATTTGTTCATTGCAATTTTTGGTCTATGACGCGATCCGGATTAGCTTGAGGGTTGGAAACGACGACTTGAAGCTGTATTTTGATGTACTAGGAACGGCATTGACTGAGAGTGGGGGTCCTGTCTAACAATTGCTCTTCACGAAAATACAGTATTGAACACTATGAATGCTAATGGTGCTGGGAGATATTCCTAATATAAGAAGCACATTCTATAGCTTAACTACATGCACTGTCTTTTGACTACTTCATCTTTGTGTAGTTAGTTGTCGCTCAATACAATGGTCTGAAAGTACTTTGCAACCAAGTACGCCAACAAACAATTCCCATATCTACCCATCATTTACATCCCCTTTTTTCTTTTCAACTGTACAATTTTCTTTTGAACCGGCGATATGTACCATCCATTAAATGTCATACCAAACGAATCTATTCCTTTTCCTGATGAGGGCGAATCAAGTTTTGACGTGCACCAGGCATGATCCTTACATCCTGGTTTGTACAGGCATCGTACAATTTCCATGAACAGAAACCACAAGCGAATACTACAATTCCCATGATTGGGTAAGCACCGGGATCAGATACCCAGACCTTCTTGTTAAAGTCTGAAAAGTCAGTCTTTGTGCGGACCTGACCGAAAGCCTTGGACCTATATTAATACAATGTATATGATGCATTTGCAGAAGGGAGGAGTCAAGTTAGCAAACATTCATGAATATAATACAATGACGATTTCTTCTTTCTAAGTTTGGCCAGTGGATCCTCTTTTCTTTTCAATTGCCAAAGATCAAAATTCTTAATAACGTGGCAACAATGAAATCAAGAGACATGCTAGCAGTCGTGTTGTTTGTTGCGTGCGAGTTCAGGGGATGGGTCACTCTGAAAAAAAGTGTGTTCCTTCTTTCGTGAAGGAAATGTTGAAATCTGGGAATGACCAGGATTCTTTCAATTGCCTCCAATCAAATGTGATGATTTGCAATTGTTCGTACCTTGGAACGAGGATGCGAGCAGATTTGGTTAATGCGTTCATGATAAAGTGTTGTTGATGTGAATAGTTTAGTTACAAGATTGATTTTGTATTATGGCAACAAAAAATGTTGTGTCCATCTGCCGGTTGGTGGGGAAGAGGAAGAAAGGAAGGATGCTCTCATTCGCATTCGCATGATGTGGAGATCGTCTCGCCAACCATTTCACCATTTTATCAACCGTTTTGATTGGTTCGCATTGGATGACGTTATGACGTTCCGTTGCATCGTTTGATGAATTCCCTTTTCTCCTCTTTTTTAACTTTCTACTCCACTTTATAACTGAATTATTCGCGGGTTTTCACGAGTCAATTGATGCCCAGGTAGTACAGTAGTGGCTTTGCTGCTGCTATGCCTGCCCACTCGATAAAAACCTCCTAACTAATATTTTATTATTTTTCGCGGACATAATTATCTTGTTTTGACCACTCCTAACACAGCCAACGTTATCTATTCGATCTAGACCCACATCATACCCACAAACAAAGTAAGCACATCCACATCTCCAGAAACCTGTAAGTTAATATTGTGGTGAAGGCTGGAATTGTGTTTGAGTTTCAAAAGGAGAAATAGCATAAATTCGGAAGAGGTATATTTTCTTGGTGTTTCTGCGTCAAGGGTATTACACCCATGTGCATGCAATAACTACAATCAATACCGAATTACTTTTTGTGCATGCGTATCAATTGTATGGTCATGTGTTTAATTTATAAAAAAGTAATTCGAGATGATCATTACTAACATCACCTTTTATGTTTTCAGTCAGAGATCGTTGAAAAACAAATTATCAACAAATAGCCAACAATAACGTATCGATCTAGACCCACATCATACCCACAAACAAAGTAAGCACATCCACATCTCCGGACACTTGTAAGTTAGTATTGTGGAGAAGGCTGGAATTGTGT